>ERZ780139.3121-NODE-3121-length-11347-cov-2.672600_pt1 | contig 11347 bp, 14 predicted proteins | sample MGYA00511476_ERZ780139 | MGnify/ENA primary metagenome ERZ780139 (study PRJEB29588, sample SAMEA2158190) | human gut metagenome | biome: human gut; feature: human-associated habitat; material: faeces | place: Denmark | collected 2008/2010 ... | reverse complement strand
CATCCATATCAGACAGCAGAGATTTTCTGTGAGGGTGAGAAAGTCGGATATCTTGGAAAGGTTTCTTACGAGATCATGGATGAACTTGATATGCGTGTACCGGCTTACGTCATGGAGATTGATCTTGCATCCCTGAAAAAATGGTATGGAAAAGAGCAGATCTTTACTCCGTTGCCAAAATATGCAGAAGAAAAACGTGATTTCGCATTTGTGGTAGACAAAAACATCACCTGTGCGCAGATTGAAAATGGTATCAAAGAGGCCTGCGATTATGTCACAGATGTAACATTATTCGATGTCTACGAAGGAATCCAGCTTGGACCGGATAAGAAGAGCATGGCATTCTCAGTTGTATTTACTCCGGCTGACGAAGAATTCACAACGGAAAGAGTGGAAGGTTTTGTCAAGAAAATCTTAAAGAACTTAGAGAAAACACTTGATATCAGGCTTCGTGCATAATATGATAGAAACATGGCAAAGAGTCGCAGCAGCGGCTCTTTGTTATGTACAGAAAATGCTAATAGATGGAGAACAATCATGGATGTAAAAGATTTTTATTATGATCTTCCCCAGGAACTGATTGCACAGGATCCACTGGAAGACCGTTCCTCTTCCAGACTGCTGGTACTTGACAGAGAAAGCGGAAAGACGCAGCATCGCGTTTTCCGTGATATCATTGAATATCTGAACCCGGGAGACTGTCTGGTAGTCAACAATACGAAAGTAATCCCGGCAAGACTCTATGGAAGCAAGATCGGAACGGATGCAAAGATTGAAGTACTGCTTCTAAAAAGAAGAGAGAATAATGTCTGGGAAACGCTGGTAAAACCGGGGAAGAAATGTCGTGTCGGTGCAAGAATCAGTTTTGGCGAAGGGCTGCTGATCGGTGAGGTGATCGATGTGGTTGACGAAGGAAACCGTCTGATCCGTTTTGAGTATGAGGGGATTTTTGAGGAAATCCTGGATAAACTGGGACAGATGCCGCTGCCGCCGTACATCCATCACCAGCTCAAGGACAAAAACCGTTATCAGACGGTGTATGCAAAGCACGATGGATCTGCCGCAGCACCGACAGCCGGACTGCATTTTACACCAGAACTGTTGGAAGAAATCAAAAAGAAAGGCGTTCACATTGCACATGTGACTTTACATGTCGGACTTGGAACCTTTCGTCCGGTCAAGGTAGAAGATGTGACAGATCATCACATGCACTCGGAGTTTTACATTGTGGAGCCGGAGCAGGCGGAGCTGATCAACCGTGTGAAAAAAGAAGGCGGGAAGATTGTGGCAGTCGGAACGACAAGCTGCCGTACGCTGGAGTCGGCAACCGATGAAAACGGTATTTTAAAAGCAGGAAGTGGATGGACGGACATCTTTATTTATCCTGGTTATCCGTTTAAAATGATCGACCGTCTGATCACAAACTTCCACCTGCCGGAGTCCACACTGATGATGCTGGTTTCCGCACTGGCCGGAAAAGATAAGATCATGGCTGCTTACGAGGAAGCGGTAAAAGAGCGTTATCGTTTCTTCTCCTTTGGGGATGCGATGTTTATTATGTAGTGCTTAAGAATGCCCCGGCATTCTTCTGTGCACCTCTGATCTACAGTTTGTCAGCAAGTTCAGATAATGGGGCGAAATGATATCCCATTTCTTCCCATTTTGTCAGAAGTTCATCGAGAATGGCTGCATTCGTAGAAGAGGTGCTGTGAAGCAAAACTACGGCTCCCGGATGGATGCGGCTTAAAAGTTTGGAAAAAGCCTGCTCTTTTGTTGGCTGCTCATCTTGAATCCAGTCCACGTAGGCGAGACTCCAGAAGAAGGTTTTGTAGCCAAGTTCTTTTGCCATTTCAAGGTTGGAGGTGCTGTATTTTCCCTGAGGTGGGCGGTAGTAGTGAGCCATTTCGCTTCCGGTGATCGACTGAAAAAGTGTTTCCACATCATTCAACTCTTTTTCAAAAGCTTCCTTTGTGGAGATTTTAGACATATCCGGATGATGATAAGTGTGGTTGCCGACGATGTGACCTTCCGCTACCATGCGTTTGGTAAGTTCCGGACTGGTTTCCAGAAAATTTCCGACGACAAAGAAAGTGCCAACCGCCTGATGGTTTTTCAGGGCATCCAGAATAGCAGGCAGATTGCCGTTTTCATATCCGGCATCAAAGGTGAGGTAAATGACTTTTTCGTCTGTTTCATCTGCGTAGGCTGCCTGATATTTTGCAAGCTCAGAAGGCGTGGCGTTGCCGACAGGCCGCACACCTTCTTCCTGAAAACTGAGTCCCCAGTTGCCTTCTGAAGAAGATGAGGCAGGAAGTACCGTGGTCGGCTGTGAAAACAGATAATGGATCCCGAATCCGGAAAAGTAGGCGGCTGTCAGAAGCAAGAGTGTGACAGCTGCTTTTTTGAACGGAAAAACAGACATAAAAAACCCCCTGGTATGAAATTGGTTATTTATATGAAAAAACAACCAGAGATATACCAGGGGATTCATTTTAACTGCTGTATTTACAGCGGCAGAATTTTCCCATCTGCGGTTACGAGAACCGTACTGTTTTCATCGATATGATCTGCATAGAGCTGATCATCTTCTGCCATCAGGCAGAATTCTTCGGATTCCTGCTCATAACGCAGGTAAACATGATCCATTGCAATCACCCCATCCGGTCGTCCTTCACATCCAAAATCCGACTCTTCGATACGTGTGACGATTGCTCTTCTTGCATGCATCCGTGCATGTTCTTTTGCAATCTCCTGATAGAGTGCGAAAAATGTCCAGTCTGCATTGGTATCGGTCACGATCGCCTTCAGGTCGATGGAAGGAATGCCGGCTTTTTTCAAATAAGAAAACAGCACATCCATCCGCACACCAGAAAAATGATCCATCACCAGCACAGATTGTGGAATTTTTGAAAAAGGGACATCGGAAGTACTTTTTTCGAAGCCTGTACGACCGGTGAGATAGCCGATCTTCTGAGCAGTAGATGCGGCATCCAGAATACGAAACTGGATACCGAGCTGAACGAAGATGGATTTGATCTTCGGCAGGTATTTGGGCTTCTTCGGGTAATATAATAAAACGGTTTCCTGTACAGGGTTCATAGATCTACTCCTTGTTTGGTTGATTTTTGTTGAATATTCTTGAAATTTATAGTACTCTTAACAGGAGCAGATGTCAATATGAGGAGGGAGAAAGGTGAAACGTAATATCGATATAAAAGAAATTTCAGACGGAAAGCTGTATGGGCCAAATGATATGGTAAAAGCAGACTGCAGGGGATGTGAGGGATGTTCTGCCTGCTGTCATGGGATGGGCACTTCGATCGTGCTGACACCGCTTGATATTTACCGGCTTGAAAAGGAGCTGAACGCTTCTTTTGGAGAACTGATGACAAAAGGTGTGGAACTGAATCTGGCGGACGGTGTGATCCTGCCGAACCTGGCCATGCGTGGTGAAAAGGAAGCCTGTGCTTTTTTGAATGATTCCGGGCGATGCACGATCCATGGGGCAAGACCGGATATCTGTCGTCTCTTTCCGCTTGGCAGAATCTATGAGGAAAAAGGATTTCGCTATTTTCTGCAAGTCTACGAGTGTGAAAAGAAAGACCGGCTCAAGGTGAAAGTGAAAAAATGGATCGATATTCCAGATCCTGCACGCCATGATAAATTTATTTCTGACTGGCATGCTTATCTGAAAAAGCAGGAGGAGATTCTGGAAAACGATTCGTCGGATGAAAGCAGAAAAGCGGTATCCATGGGAATTTTGAATACGTTTTATGTGCGAAACTATGACAGGACAAGGGATTTCTATGAACAGTTTTACGAAAGATTAGAGGAGACGGAAGCAGTATTATGAGATATTATCTTGCACCGCTTGAGGGGATCACGGGATATATTTTCCGCAATGCACATACCAGGCTTTTTACACCGGCCGATAAATATTTTTCCCCGTTTCTGGTTCCGAAACCAAACAGCGGAAAACAGTTCAGTGCAAAAGAAAAGGCCGATATCCTTCCCGAGCATAATCAGAACATCCATCTTGTCCCACAGATCATGACAAACAAAGCAGCAGATTTTATTGCCATGACAAAGGCTCTGGAAGAATATGGTTATCAGGAAGTCAATTTAAATCTGGGTTGTCCGTCCAGAACGGTTGTCACCAAAGGCAGAGGAGCCGGGTTTCTTTCAGATCCTGAGACACTGCAATTTTTTTTTGATGAAGTTTTTCGGGAAATAAAGATCAAAATTTCAGTGAAAACGAGGATCGGTCTGGAACATGCAGAGGAATTTCAGGATCTGCTTTCGGTATACAATCAGTTCCCATTTGAAGAACTGATCATACATCCACGTGTACAGTGCATGTATTATAATGGAACGCCGGATATGGAAACGTTTGCATATGCCTGCCAAAACAGCAAAAACAGTCTCTGTTACAATGGAGATCTGTTCCGAAAAGCAGATTTTGAAAGATTCAGGGAGCAGTATCCAAAAGTTCCGGCAGTGATGTTTGGACGCGGAGTGCTTGCCAATCCGGAACTGATCGGTGAAATAAAAGGCAAAAATGCCATGGACAAGATGAGGTTTCGTGTATTCCATGACTGCATTTTTGAAGCATATCGGGAAGCATTTCAGGATGATAAAAATGCCATGTTTAAAATGAAAGAATTCTGGTACTATGCGGCAGATATGTTTACCGCTTCTTCGAAATATGCAAAGAAGATCAAAAAGACGAAGAGTGTCTCGACGTACGAGGAAACGGTGGCACAGCTGTTTGATGAACAGGAGCTGATCGCGGGGGCGGGATTCTCAAAAAAGACAGAGTGAGGGAGCATTTATGATTGCAGACAGTCCTTTGATAGGAAAAATAATTTTGATCCTGGTTCTGATCGCCATTGATGCGTTCTGTTCCTGTGCGGAGATCGCAGTGATCTCACTGGATGCATCGGAACTGGAGAAAATGGCGGAAGAAAAAAACAAAAAAGCAGAAAGACTTTTGAAATTTTTAAGACAGCCGGCGAAATTTCTGACCATGATCCAGGCGGTGATCACACTGTGCGGATTTCTGATCAGTGCCTTTACGGCAGATCTGCTTGCACTGTGGATGACCGGTCTTGTGATGGAGCAGTTTACACACCTGGTTTCGGCAAAAGTCTGGCATAATATCTTTCTGGTTCTGATCACGTTTTTGCTTTCCTATGTGGTGCTGGTCTTTGGTATCCTGCTGCCAAAGCGTCTTGCGGCAAAGCGGGGGCAGAAGCTGGCATTTCGGATGAGCGGGCTTCTGGAAGTGTTCTGGATCGTTTTTTCGCCGTTTACGGCTCTTTTAAATGCGACTACAAATCTTCTGTTACGTCTTTTCGGGATCGATCCAAATGCAGAGGCGGTGGAAGTCAGCGAGGAAGAGATACGGAAAATGGCAGATGCCGGAAGCAAAAAAGGTGTGATCGATCTGGAGGAAAATGAGATCATCCAAAATCTGTTTGAATTTGATGACATGGCAGTGGATGAGTTTGCCACGCATCGGACAGACATCACGCTTCTGTGGACGGATGAGACGCTGCAACAGTGGGAGGAGACCATTCACGACAGCCGCCACACCGTTTATCCGGTCTGCGAAGAGACGGTTGATCATGTGGTAGGCGTATTGAATATCAAGGATTTCTTCCGGTTCCGTGGGCGGACAAAGGATTTCATTATGAAGCATGCCGTGAAACCGGCTCAGTTTATCCCGAAATCGGTAAAAGCAGATGTTCTGTTCCGGCGGATGAAAGTCTCACATAACCATTTTGCGGTGGTTCTGGATGAGTACGGCGGCATGGATGGAATTATCACCGTGCGTAACCTGATCGAGCAGCTTGTCGGGGACTTGAATGATGAGGCGGAGATCGGGCAGCCATCGGAAATTGAGCTGATTTCCACAGACATCTGGAAAATCATGGGAAGTGCCTCGTTGGATGATGTGGCGGAGGAACTGAAGATCAAACTGCCGGTCGATGAATATGAAACGTTCGGCGGCTACATTTTCGGCGAACTCGGTGCGGTTCCGGATGACGGCAGCCAGTTTGAACTCGAGACCGACGATCTCTGGATCAAGGTCATGCGGGTCAAAGAACACCGCGTGGAAAATACGGTGGTAAAGAAACTGCCTCCGAAAGAAAAAGGAGAGCAGGAGGAACGTAAGGAGAGGGAATGAAACGTGAACTGGATACAGCAGACCGGAAAATTGTGGAACTGCTGCAGGAAGATGCAAGGCTTCCGCTCAAAAGTATTGCAGACAAGGTAAGTCTCACTTCGCCGACGGTTTCGGCGAGAATCGACCGCCTGGAAAAGGACGGGGTGATCACCGGCTACCGCGCGAGTGTGAACCCGGAGGTTTTCGACTATCGGATCAAGGCATTCATCAATCTGGAGGTTGAGCCGGTGCGGAAAAAGGAATTCTATCCGTACATCACCGACTGCCCGAATGTGATCGAGTGCAACTGCGTGACCGGCGACTATTCGATGCTGATGGAGGTTGTGTTCCACACGACATCTGAGCTGGATCAGTTTATCGGCCAGCTTCAGCATTTTGGAAGAACGAAGACGCAGATCGTGTTCTCTACATCGGTGGAACACAGAGGAATTCCGCTCGGCGATACCAGAATCCCGATTCTGGAGCAGGAAGAAGAAAAAGGTTGATTTTCTGCGGACTTTCCGATATACTAAAGCGTGTTACAAAAACCGGAATCCCGCTAGGGGACGGCGCGAAAAAACGCGCTCAGAGAAACAGATAAAGGATGGATAATAACATGAGTTTATTACAGAATTGGCGTGATATCGCCTATAATCAGGAAGCAGACAAAAAACAGCTCCAGCAGTTCTGGACCAATTATTTCCTGATTGAGAAAAACATTTACGAGCAGCTTCTTTCCAACCCGGATGAAGTGGTAAAAGGAACCGTAAAAGAGCTGGCAGAGAAATACAAAGTGGACGTTATGACCATGGTTGGTTTCCTGGACGGCATCAACGACAGCCTTGTGATCCCGAACCCGATCGAGGAGATGGAAGAGGATACCGTTGTTACACTGGCTTACGATAAAGAGCTTCTGTACAAAAACATGGTAGACGCAAAAGCAGACTGGTTGTACAACCTGCCGATGTGGGATGAGATCTTCACAGAAGAGCAGAAGAAAACGCTTTACATGGAGCAGAAAAAATCCGGCACTGTAATCAAGGGAAAAAAAATCGGAAGAAACGATCCATGCCCGTGCGGAAGCGGAAAGAAATACAAATACTGCTGCGGTAAAAACGCATAAAAAAGAATTTTCGAGAAGAGACCGGGGAGCCGAAAGTTGAAAGGCTTCGCGGTCTCTTTTTCTATGAAGAGGGAGAAGCAGGATGCAGGAGACGGTAGTTTATCTGAAAAAAATTACACAGCCGGAGGGCGAAAAAAAAGAGCTGGAACGGGAACTCTCGCAGTGCGGATGGGAGCTGTTCCGGATGGGAATGCAGGAACAGTATGGGCTGGATGGAGAAAAGATAACGATCGAACGGAATGCGCACGGAAAACCGTACCTGCCGGGGCATCCGCAGATCTGTTTTAATATTTCTCATTCGGGGGAATACGCTGCCTGCGCTTTTGCTTCCATTCCGATCGGCATGGATCTGCAGCAGCACCGCCGCGCTGCCTGGGAGCGCATGGCAGAACGGTATTTTTCCGCCGAAGACCAGAAACGCCTTGCCGCAGCGGAGAATGCTGAAACGCTGTTTTTCCGGATCTGGACCGAGGAGGAGAGCTACGGCAAGTGGAGGGGAACCGGTCTTTCGGGTTCTCTTGGAACGGAAAAGAAAGAGGGCTTCTGCACACATTTCAGTCCGGAGAAAGGATATGAAGGCGCCGTCTGGGCAGCGGAGCCCGTGAAAATCTGCATGAAAAGAATAGAACCATAAAAACCGTGCATAACCTGTCCCGCCATCTCATATATATAACGATAAGAGGTGGTGAAGATGAAAAGGACAGGAAGACAAAAGGATATTGTTACGCCAGAGAAAAAACAGGAGCAAAGGGAACTTTTGCGCCTGTTTTCTGCGAATATACGGAAAATTCTGAAAAACACAGATTTGCTGGCCGATGACCTGCAGGAAATCCGTCTGCGGACCGGCGCGCCGCTTCTGGTGGTCGCAAAGGATCAGGAGTACTTTCTGACCCCGGACGGAGCACTGACCGGGGAGTGGGAGAAAGGATATCCCGTCTCACCGACGGATATCCGCGATACGATGGATTACATAGGAAGTTTTTCCCTCTACGCCTACGAGGATGAACTGCGGCAGGGGTTTCTGACCGTGGAGGGCGGCCACCGGATCGGCATTGCCGGAAAGACGGTAATCGAAGGGGAAAAGGTGAAAGGCATCAGCCATATATCCTGCATCAACGTGCGGGTTGCTCATGAGAAAAAGGGCTGCGCGGACCGAGTGATGCCGTACCTTTGGGAAGACGGCCGTTTCCTGCACACCCTGATTGTCTCCGCACCCGGCTGCGGCAAAACGACGATGCTGCGCGATATCATCCGCCAGATTTCGGACGGGGAGTCGCCGTATCCGGGGCTGACCGTCGGTGTGGTCGATGAACGGAGCGAGATCGCAGGCTGCTATCTCGGCGTTGCGCAGAATGATGTCGGCATCCGCACCGATGTGCTCGACTGCTGTCCGAAGGCGGAGGGCATGATGATGCTGATCCGCGCCATGTCGCCCGATGTGGTGGCAGTCGATGAGATCGGAACGGGCGAGGACATCCGTGCGATCGAGTCCGTCGTTAACTGCGGGTGCAAGCTGCTCGCGACCGTGCATGGCAATTCCATGGAGGATATGAAGCAGAAGCCTCTCCTGAACCGCCTCGTGGAATCCCACGTTTTCGAGCGGTACATCGTGCTGGATGCGAAACCCCACGCCGGAAGTGTACAGGCTATTTTTGACGGAAGAGGAACGACACTGTACCGAAGGGAGGCGTTTCTGTGATGCGGCTTGCAGTTTTACTGGCGGCTTCTCTTGCCTGCGTCGGGATCGGCTTTGCAAAGAGTGCGGCGCTGTCGGCCCATGTGAAAGATCTGGAAACACTGCAGAAAATTATCCAGTATCTGCGTGGAGAGATTGTGACGGCGGCTTCCCCGCTGCCGGATGCGTTCTGGGAGACGGGAAGGCGGATGCGGGATCCGTACCGGGATTTTTTACAGGATATTTCCGAGGATATGCGCCGCCCGGACGGAAAGACACTGCCGGCGATTCTGGAAGAGAATACGGCAGTCCACCTGGCGGACACACGCCTTACAAAAGAAGAAAAAGAAGAGCTGCAGGAGGCCGGATGCAGCCTTGGCACCGGGGACCGCGCCATGCAGAAGGCGAATCTGGACCGGTATGAGGCACGCCTTGTGCAGCGGATCGCGGAACTGCAGAAAGGATTGCCGGAAAGGAAGAGGCTCTGTCAGAGTCTTGGAATCATGGGAGGCCTTTTTTTATTTTTGATTCTGGTTTAGGGCGTGTCTGAAAACGGAGGAGCAGGCGTGGAGGTCGGGATTCTATTTAAAATCGGGGCAGTCGGGATTCTGGTATCGGTCCTGTGCCAGGTATTAAAACACAGCGGCCGGGAAGAACAGGCATTTCTTGCAAGCCTTGCCGGTCTTGTGCTGGTGCTGTTCTGGATTCTTCCCTATATTTCCGCGCTGTTTGAGGACATCAAACAACTGTTTACAATTTAAGAGCAGGGAGAAAAAACGGAGGGGATCATATGGATATACTTCGGATCGCTGCGCTTGGCACGGCGGGCGTGCTGCTTGGAATCACAGTAAAGGGAGCAAAGCCGGAATTTGCCCTTCTTGTGACGGTCGGTGCCGGCCTCTGCATTCTTGCCGGGACCGTCGGAAAAATGCAGTATCTGCTCGGCATGCTCGCACAAATGAAATCGTATCTCCCGGTGGACTCATCGTATCTGAATACGCTGCTGAAAATGCTTGGGATCACGTATGTGGGGCAGTTTTCCGCCGGGATCTGTAAGGATGCGGGCTATTCGTCCATTGCAGGGCAGATTGAACTGTTCGCCCGCCTGGCGGTCCTTGCCGTCAGTATGCCGGTGCTGCTCGCTCTGCTGGAAACGGTTCATGATTTTCTGTAAAAAAGCCGGATGGGGCATGGCGCTGCTTTTTCTGTGTCTCATTTTCGGAACGGGAAGAACGCAGAAAATCGAAGCAGCGGATACCGAAACGGATCAGGCAGCAGCAGCGCAGGACGAACTTCTTGCAGAACTCGACTTCGATGCAATCCAGCAGGAAGTGGACAGCCTGCTGTCCAGCCAGCAGTTTTCTTTTGACGGTACGGTGCGTTCTCTTTTGCAGGATGGCGATCCCTTCCGCACCTTCCGTGCCGGAAATGCCGTTCTCTCCTGTGCCAAAACAGCATTCCTTGCGCAGAAGGGGCTGATGAAGGAGCTGTTTCTCCTCGTTCTGGCAGGCGCGGTGCTCGGCAGTTTTTCCTCTCTCTTTGAAGGAAAACAGGTCAGGGACGCCAGTTTTTATATGGTCTATCTGCTTGCGCTTGCACTGATTCTGAAAAATTTCCAGTCGAGCGGGGAAAACCTGAAAGCTGTCATCACATCGCTGGTCGCTTTTATGCGGATCCTGACGCCATCCTACTATCTGGCGGCCGCCGGTGGCGCATCATCAGCCGTGATGTTTTATCAGATGCTCCTTCTGGTGATTCTGGCTGTCGAAAAGCTTCTGCTCGCCCTCGTTCTCCCGATGATCCATATCTATCTGCTCATCGCCCTTGTAAACGATCTTTCCGGCGAGGAGATTTTGTCCCATATGACAGAGCTGCTGGAAACCTGCGTGAACGGCCTTTTAAAATCGTCGCTCGGCGTACTTGTGGGAATGCAGATGATCCGGAATCTGATCGCACCGGCGCTCGATTCCCTGCGGCAGATGGCACTCTGGCGGACTGCCGGAATGATTCCCGGCATCGGAAATGCGGTGAATGCTGTAACCGAGTTGGTGGCAGGCTCCGCGGTGCTGATCCGCAACTGCTTTGGCGTGACGGCAATGCTGGTACTGCTCGCAGCAGGCATGGTCCCCGCCGTTCAGCTTCTCGTTTCGGGTCTTTCCTTCCGCCTTCTCGCCGCGGCGGCGCAGCCCGTCTCGGACAAGCGGATCGCGGGATGTCTTGCGGCGGCAGGAAAAGGATATGCGATGCTTCTGCGTCTCCTTCTGACCGTAGAAGTCCTGTTTCTGCTGACGATTGCAATCCTGGCGGGAACTTTTTCCTAGAGCTTGTCTGAAAAAGGCTTTTCGTGAGCTGCGAGTCCCAGTTTGTGGGAGATTTTATC
>ERZ780139.3115-NODE-3115-length-11368-cov-3.302572_pt1 | contig 11368 bp, 9 predicted proteins | sample MGYA00511476_ERZ780139 | MGnify/ENA primary metagenome ERZ780139 (study PRJEB29588, sample SAMEA2158190) | human gut metagenome | biome: human gut; feature: human-associated habitat; material: faeces | place: Denmark | collected 2008/2010 ... | reverse complement strand
CGCGCCTATCGCGCGCGCCGCGCTCGACTACTGGCTCCTCGGCAAGAACAGCCTTGGTCTTCCCCCGCCCCAGTACCTGCGCGATCAGACACCGAAAACCGCCGCGGAGGCAAAACCATGACCGGAGATTTCCAGACCGTCCGCAGACTGTGGATATCTTTCCTTGAGCGGCTTTCAAGGATGAATTTCGGACTCGCGATCGTCGTCGCCATTCTGACGCTCACGGGCTTCATGACGCTTTTCTCCGCGGGCTACAGCTACCCGTGGCGAGTCGCGGACCAGGCCCGTAACATCCTGATCGCGTTCTTCGTGCTGATTCTTTTCGCGAACGTTCACCCGCGGTACCTGATGAAGCTCGCGGTGCCGCTGTACACATTCGGCGTGTTCCTGCTACTCGCGACCCTCGTGATCGGCACCACGATCAAAGGTGCTACCCGCTGGCTGAATATCGGCATCACGCAGATTCAGCCTTCGGAACTGATGAAGGTCGCGCTTCCGATGATGCTCGCCTGGTACTTCCACAGCCGCCAGGACCAGACCTCTCCCAAGGACTTCGCGATCGCTTTCGTGATCATCGGAATCCCGGTGGCGCTGATTATGAAGCAGCCTGACCTCGGCACCGCCATTCTGGTCGCCGCGGCCGGACTCTCGGTGGTCTTCTTCGCGGGGCTCCCCTGGAAGTGGATTCTCATCATGGTCGGGTCCGGACTCGCATCGCTGCCTCTCATCTGGAACTTCCTCCTCCATGACTATCAGCGGCAGCGCGTGCTGACACTGATTGATCCGACCTCCGACCCGCTCGGCAAGGGGTTCCATACCCTCCAGGCGCTGATCGCCATCGGTTCAGGCGGAGTTTTCGGCAAGGGCTGGATGGAAGGCACTCAGGCTCACCTCGACTTTATTCCTGAGCGTACGAGTGACTTCCTCTTCGCCGTTTTCTCGGAAGAGTTCGGCCTCGTCGGCAATCTCTTCCTTCTCGTGATGTATTTCACCCTCATCGTGCTCTCGATGAAGATCGCCATCAACGCGTCGAATACTTTCTCGAAGCTTCTCGCCGGCGCCATCACCGTCATCTTCTTCACGTACACTTTTGTGAACATGGGCATGGTGAGCGGCATTCTGCCGGTGGTCGGTGTGCCGCTGCCCTTCATGAGCTACGGCGGCACGGCGCTTATCACTCTCGCCACCTGCACCGGCATGCTGATGGCCATATCGGCGAACAAAAAATATAAGGACGACTAGTCATGTCTTTCGGAAGAATTTTTATTGCGACCGCGCTTGTGGCTTTGCTTGCAGCCTGCTCTACCACCCACGCCCCGCAGTCTTCTTCCGGAAGCAGCCAGACGTCCCGCGGACCTGAGATTCTTCCTCCGTCCGCTCCCGGCACAGCCCCGGCCATTACCGAGCAGGGTTCTGTCCCCCGGGTCGAAAAACCGGCCCGCGGCGCCAACCGTCCTTACACCGTGCTCGGCCGTCACTATGTCCCGATCACCGGTGACAAACCGATGCGTGAACGCGGCATCGCCTCCTGGTACGGCAAGCAGTTCCACGGCAAGAAAACGTCAAACGGCGAAGTCTTCGATATGTACTCCGTCTCCGCGGCCCATAAGACCATGGAGCTTCCGAGCTACGCCCGCGTCACCAATCTGGAAAACGGCCGCTCGATGATCATCCGCATCAATGACCGGGGCCCGTTCTACGGGGACCGCATCATCGACCTCTCCTACGAGGCGGCGAAGCGCCTGGGGTATGCTGTGAAAGGCACGGCCCGGGTCGAAGTGGAACGGATCACAATGGCTGAAATCGCGGCCGGCACCTGGAACCGCTCGAATATCGCGTCAAGCACGGTCCCGGTGACGCAGGAAACCGCCGGAACCGAACGCGATCAGAGGATCACCCGGGACCGCCCGAGCATGCTCTGGTCTGTGCAGGTCGGAGCCTTCTCGAGTCCTGACAATGCCCGCGCCTGGTCCGCCCATACTGAAGCGATACTGTCCGCCGCAAGCGGCGGCCGGACTGCCACTACCCGCATCGTTCAGTCTTCTGATTCGCTCTACCGGGTTCTCGTCGGCGCCAACCTGACGCACGAGCGCGCCACGGCTGAGGCTCACCGTATCGCCGGCATCATCGGCGGTCCGGCCTTCGCGACCCAGCGCTAATCCTGTCATTCAAGGAGCTGATGGCAACTATGGATATGAATAAACTCCGGGAGGCAGCCTCCCGGCTCTGGAACGCAGAAACACTGCCTGCGCTCAAAACCTTTGTTTCCCGTGAATCCCTCTCCACAGATTTTGATCCGGAGTGGGAGAAGCACGGCATCCTCACAGAAGTCTGCCGCGAGGCGGCGGCCTGGGGCGCCCGGATGCTTCCGGGCGGCACATACGACGTACAGCAGGAACCCGGCCGCACACCGGCCCTGATCTTCTCGGTTCCCGGCACCGGACTCTACGCCGGGCGCGAAGAGGACACCGTTTTCTTCTACGGTCACCTGGATAAGCAGCCTCCCGCGACCGGTTGGAGCGAAGGGCTCGGCCCCTTTACGCCTGTCGTACGCGACGGGAAGCTTTACGGCCGCGGCTGCTCGGATGACGGCTATTCGGTTTACGCAGCGCTCACCGCGATCCGCGCCCTGGAGGATGCCGGCATTCCGCACCCCAGAGCGGTTGGCCTGATTGAGACGCGTGAGGAATCCGGATCGAACGATCTTGAGCACTATCTGAAGAAGAACGCGGAGCGTTTCGGCAGCCCCCGCCTCGTCTGCGTGCTCGACTCCGGAGCCGGGAACTATGAGCAGCTCTGGCTCACGTCCTCGCTCCGCGGTGCCTGCGCGATTGATCTCAACGTCCGGGTGCTCCGTCAGGGGATGCATTCCGGCACCGCGAGCGGTGTGGTGCCGAGTTCGTTCGATGTTCTGAGGATTCTCCTTGACCGCATTCAGGATCCCCGTACGGGAGCCATTCTGGATCCGGCCTTCAATGTCGAAATCCCCGCGAACCGGATGGACGATCTGAAGAAGACCGCGGAAGTGCTTGGTGACGGCTTCATCAGCGAATTCCCGTGGGCTGAAGGCCCGAACGGAGCCGTGCAGTCCCGGTGCCGCGGCACGGTGGAAGCCCTGATCGCCCGCTGCTGGAAACCCACGCTTTCCATCACCGGCGCGGCCGGCCTTCCGCCGCTCAGTATGGCCGGAAACTCGCTTCGCTCGGAGACGACGCTCAGACTCTCCTTCCGCCTACCGCCGACCGCGAAGACTGAAAACATCCTCCCCGCGCTTCAGAAGAAGCTGCTCACGGATCCTCCGTTCAACGCGGTGGTCTCCATCGCGGGCGGTGACGCGCTTCCGGGCTGGAACGCTCCGGCCGAGGCCGACTGGTTCCGCAGCGCCTGCGACGAGAGCTCAAAGGCGCTCTGGGGGAAGCCCGCCATGCGGATCGGAGAAGGCGGCTCCATTCCGATTCTGAATCTCTTTGAGGCGCAGTTCCCGAGAGCTCAGTTCGCCGTGACCGGTGTGCTCGGACCGGGCTCCAACGCCCATAACGCGGACGAAAGCCTCGATATCGCCTACACCGAGAAATTCATTACCGCGGTCGGGTACCTCGCCGCATCCATTCCGGAGGAAGCATGAGACGCGATACGGTAACGCAGGTCATCGTGGACTACGGCGACTTTGAGGAAAATTTCGCCACTCCCTACGAGGCTCAGCAGTTCATTACAGCCTATGAGGACGAGTACGGTCTGCCCCGCGCGGCCTGGCTTGAAGACATGAGCGGGCATAAGAAGTGGGACTACAAAGTCTTTGAGGATGATTCCGGAAACATCGTGCTCGTGGATGATTAAGCGCCCAGCCGGAAGAAATGCCTGAAAAAAGAGCAGTTCAGTCATGAACTGCTCTTTTTCTTTTCAGTGAATCCGGAACTCAGAGGAACAGCTTGTAGACCGGGTTCTGAGACTCATCGACATACGGGTACCCGAGCTTCTCAAGGAACTTATTGAAGCGTTCATCATCCTCCGGCGGCACCTGAATGCCGACCAGAACGCGGCCGTAGTCGGAACCGTTATTGCGGTAGTGGAAGAGTGAGATGTTCCAGTCGGGGTTCATCGTTGTGAGGAACCGCAGCAGGGCTCCCGGGTACTCCGGGAACTCAAACCGGAAGAGCCGCTCATTCACTGCAAGCGGGCTCTTGCCGCCCACCATGTGGCGGATATGCAGTTTCGTCAGCTCATCATGCGTGAGGTTCAGGCTCTTAAGCCCGGCCTTCGTGAAAAGGGAGAGCAGGTTATCCGCGTCACCCGGGCTCTTCGTCTGAATGCCGACGAAGATCTGCGCCACATGCTTATCGGAAATGCGGTAATTGAACTCCGTCACCGCACGGTCGCCGATCAGGTGGCAGAACTTGCGGTACGAGCCCCGCTCCTCCGGAATCGTCACCGCGTACATAGCCTCTTTCTCTTCCCCCATGGCGGCGCGTTCCGTCACAAAGCGCAGACGCTCGAAATTCATATTCGCGCCGCTGTTGATCGCGACAAGCGTCTTTCCGGTGATGTTGTTATGGCGGGCCCAGGCCTTGGCGCCTGCGACGCCGAGCGCACCCGCGGGTTCAACGATCGAGCGGGTGTCATCAAAAATATCCTTGATGGCCGCGCACACTTCGTCCGAGTCGACAAGCACGATGTCATCCACATCCTCGCTGCAGACGCGGAAGGTTTCATCGCCCACCGCCTTCACCGCGGTGCCGTCCGAGAAGAGGCCGACCTGCGACAGATCCACCGGGTGCCCCGCGTCAAGCGACTTCTTCATCGCGCAGGAGTCCTTCGTCTGCACACCGATCACCTGGATTCCGGGGTAAAGCGACTTGATATAGGTCGCGATGCCGGAAATCAGTCCGCCGCCGCCGATCGCGCAGAAGACCGCGTCGATCTGGTCACCATCAGAAGGCTGGTACTGATGGAGGATTTCCATCGCGATGGTACCCTGCCCCGCGATCACATCAGGATCATTGAAGGGGTGAACAAAAACGAGGTTCCGTTCGCGCTGCAGACGCGCCGCGCAGTTCGCTGACTCTGTGAATGAGCGTCCTTCCTGCACGACCTCCACATACTTGCCGCCGAAACGCTTTACGGCTTCCACTTTGACCGATGGAGCCGTGATCGGCATGCAGATCACGGCGCGGCACTTCAGGCGGCTCGCCGCAAGCGCCACACCCTGAGCGTGATTGCCGGCTGACGCCGTGATCACGCCGCGGGCTTTTTCCTCCGCCGTCAGATGCACCATGCGGTTATAGGCACCCCGCAGCTTGAAAGAAAAAACCGGCTGCAGATCCTCGCGCTTCAGAAGCACCTTGTTATCGAGCTTTTCAGACAGGTGCACGGCGTAGTCGAGAGGCGTTTCCTGCGCGACGTCGTAGACGCGGGCTTTCAGGATTCGACGAAGATATTCTTGAGCAAGCATAAATTTTTCCAGTTTGCGGAGACGTGAGGGAAAGTGTACCGCAAATTTAATCAAAGTTGGAATGTATATACTTTTATACGTTTTACGACTTCCGGATAACCCACCCGTGTTGCAAAAACTGCTATGTTTAAGTTGCAGTGCGATAAAAAGCGTTCAAAAACAGCACACGTAGACAGGAACTGACCTTCCTGCCAGAGAAAAACAACTGCAGCTCCCGGGCACATCTTCCGACGGTTCCCGATACCGGCGGTCCGGGACTATTTATCTCGCGAGACCCTAATAATGCCAGCAGAAAATTCGAGCATTCAGCTACAGCGTCAAAGAGAAATTCCTTATAACTACACGTCCTTCTCTGATAAAGAGGTTGTGGGAAAGCTTCTGGGTTCCGATGCCTGGAAAAAGCTCTGCGAACTGAGACCCCAGATCCGAACAGGAAGAAGTTCCCGGATGCTCTACGAGGTGCTCGGTGATATCTGGGTGGTGATCCGAAACCCGTATCTCGAGGAAGATCTGCTGCAGGATCCGCATCGCCGCCAGCTCCTGATTGAAGCCATGCGTCACCGGCTTTCCGAAGTGAACAAGCGCCGCGATCTCACCGATACCGCTCTCAACGAATCTGTGGGAGAACTGATCGAACTCGCGTCAGCCGCTGTGGCCCGGTTTGAAAAGCATTTCGTTGACCTCAAGATCAAGCGTGAGCAGATCGCAAAGACGCTATCCAAATCCACCCGCCGCCGCAATATCTGTTTTGACGCGTATGCCCGCGCGGCTCATGTGACAGACGCGACGGACTGGCGTGTTGCCTACCCGATCGTGGTGCTTTATCCGGATGCTGAAGAAGAGATTCCGGGGCTCGTCCGCGCCTGTGACAGCCTGGGTCTCACGCTTATCGGCCGCGGCGGCGGCACCGGCTACACGGGCGGCGCCGTACCGCTCTCGGAAATGACCGCCGTCATGAACATGGAAAAGTTCACGACGATGTCCCAGGTCGAAATGAAGACGCTGCCGGGCGTTGCTGAACCGGTGCCGACGATCTTCACGGGAGCCGGCGTTGTCACGAAGCGGATTGCTGAGCGCGCCGACGAAAATCACTGGGTCTTCGCGGTTGACCCCGCCTCCGCTCACAGCTCCTGCGTGGGCGGCAACATCGCTGAAAACTCCGGCGGCAAGAAGGCTGTGCTCTGGGGCACGGCAATCGATAACCTCGCCTGGTGGCGCATGGTGAACGCGGATGGCAACTGGCTTGAAGTCACCCGCGTGAATCACAATCTCGGCAAGATTCATCGCCAGGAGCATGTGGTGTTTGAGGTCGTCGTGAAGGACGGCCGCGAGGCTCCCGACAAGGCAAAGGTGCTGAGCCGTGAAACGCTGAATCTCTCGGGTCCCCTGTTCCGCAAGCCAGGCCTCGGCAAGGACGTTTCGAATAAGTATCTGCAGGGACTCCCCGGCGTACAGAAGGAAGGCTGCGACGGCATTATCACGTCCGCCCGCTGGATTCTGCACCGCCTGCCGAAATTCGGCCGCACGGTGTGTCTCGAGTTCTATGGCTCTGCGAGTGTCGCGGGTGAAGCCATTCTCGCGATCACCACTCTTCTGGATCCCCATCCGGAAGGCGTGATGCTGGCGGGCCTCGAGCATCTCGACGAACGCTATCTGAAGGCGGTTGAGTACCCGGTGAAGAGCCTCACAGGGCGCAACCCGAAGATGGTGATCGTGGGCGACATCGTGTCGGATAACGAAGAGGCGCTCGACCGTCTGACCCAGCAGGTTGCCGATATCTGCTGCAGCCGCGAAGGCGAAGCCTTTATCGCCAAGACACCGGAAAAGAGAAAGCAGTTCTGGAACGAACGCGCGAGAACCGCGGCCATCAGCCGCCACACCAACGCCTTCAAGCTGAATGAAGACGTCGTGATCCCGATGAAGCGGCTCGGCGAATACACGAACGCGTGCGAATTCTTCAATATCCAGCACTCGATCCGCAATAAGCTCGACATGGTGACTGAGGTTCAGAAGTACCTCAACGCGCCGAACACGTTCCGCGAAGCGGCTGAACGCATGGAAATGCCGCTTGAGGAGGTCCGCTCGGACTACCTCGGCAACATCAATAAGATTCTCGATCACGCGAAGACCGGCTGGTCCTGGCTGCTCGATAACTTCGAAGCCACGGCTGACACCGTGCGCGAGGAAGCGGCCTCGATCGGCATCAATCTGCCTGAATCGGAGACCGGTCACGAGCAGATCCGTGACTTCCTTCTGGATCACTCACTCGTTGTGTCCTGGAGCCGCGAGGTGAAGGATGCCCTGCAGAAACTCCTGATCCGCGAAGACTTCTCCGACATCCGCAAGGCGGTCGATGATATCCATAACCGGATCCTGAGAAAGCGCCTCTTCATCGCGCTTCATATGCATGCAGGCGACGGCAACGTGCACACCAATATTCCGGTGCATTCCGATGACCCCGACATGATGGCCGAAGCCTATAAGGGCGTCGACATGGTGATGCGCGTCGCGAAGAGCCTCGGCGGCTCGATTTCGGGCGAACACGGCATCGGCATGACCAAGATTGCCTTCCTGTCGGATGAGGAGCTGAAGCCCTTCCACGAGTACCTCGACAAGGTGGACCCGCACGGCCTCTTCAACCGCGGCAAGCTGCGCCACAGCGCCGGTCTCGATATCGCCTTCACGCCGAGCTTCCATCTGCTGCGCGCCGAGTCGCTTCTCATGCAGAAGAATGATCTGCAGGATATCGCGGACTCCATCAAGAACTGCCTGCGCTGCGGCAAGTGCAAGCACGCCTGTACGACGCACCAGCCAAACGCCAACCTGCTCTATTCTCCGAGAAACAAGATTATTGCCACCTCGCTTCTGATCGAGGCATACCTCTATGAAGAGCAGACCCGCCGCGGCCTCTCAAAGCGTCATATGGATGAGCTCGCGGACCTCGGCGATCACTGCACAGTCTGCATGCGCTGCCTGCCGCCCTGCCCGGTGAAGATCAATTTCGGTGACGTGACAATCAAGATCCGGAACTTCCTCTCGGCTCAGGGCTACCATCGCGGCAACTTTGCGAAGAAGGCTGGCATGGAGTTCCTCAAGCTGCAAAACCCGACCTCCATCAAGCTCGCCCGCACCGTGCTCGTGGATCTCGGCTTTGTGGCGGAACGTCTCGCCTCTGACGCGGCACTCGCCGCGACGTCGCACTCCATGAAGAATCCGACGCCGACCACCGGCTTCCCGACCAAGAAGCGCGAGCTCTTCATGCTCGTCAACCGGAAACTGCCGAAGCCCCGTGCCCATAACACGCTTCGCCACATGCTGGACATCACCGACTCCACCACGGTTCCGGTGATCCGCAATCCGAAGACAACGAGTGAGGACGCAGAAGCGGTCTTCTACTTCCCGGGCTGCGGCAATGACCGCCTGTTCCCGGAAATCGGCCTTGCCTGCCTCAGCCTGCTCTGGAACGCGGGAGTCCAGACCGTGCTTCCGCCGCAGTTCATGTGCTGCGGCTATCCGATGCGCGGAAACGGCATGCCGATTGAAAACAGCCGCATCGTGACCGATAACAAGGTGATCTTCCACCGTATGGCGAACACCCTGAACTATCTCGATGTGAAGACCATTCTGATTTCCTGCGGCACCTGCATGAAGCAGCTGAAGGACTATCACCTGGAGGAGATCTTCCCGGGAAGCCGTCTCGTCGATATTCACGAGTACCTCGCGGAGAAGGGCTTCCATGTCGGGGGCGCCCACGGAACCCGGTACCTGTACCACGCGCCGTGTCACAACCCGATGCCCGTGAACTCCATGGGTATCATCTCCAACCTGCTGAAGCCTGAGGATGACAGCTCGATCCTGCTCACGGACCGCTGCTGCGGTGAATCCGGCACGTTTGCTGTCGGACGCCCGGATATCGCGAACCAGGTCCGGTTCGGAAAAGAGAAGAGTATCCGCGACGCCCGCGATCAGGTCTGCGGTGAGAAGGGCGGAAACTTCCAGGGAGACGTCAAAGTGCTTACGACCTGCCCGGGCTGCTTCCAGGGTCTCTCCCGCTACGAAACCCAGGCGAAAACCCAGACCGAGTTCCTCGCGGTTGAGCTGGCCCGGCAGGCTTACGGCGACGACTGGTCTCAGAAGTTCCTGAGCGCTGTCCAGGCAGGCGGTATTGACCGCGTGCTGCTCTAAAGCTTCTTACGGTCTGAAAAGGAAATCGGCAGCTTCGTTATCCGAAGCTGCCGATTTTTTTCTGATGATCCGCTCTGAAGAGAAACCCTGTCAGAGTCCCGGATCCGTGTTCTGCTGCTGAGGCGCCGCCGGAATATTTCCGGACGGATGAACATCACTCATTCTTTCCGGAACCACTTCCTTCACCTCGGTGCCGAGATCCCCTGGAATCGAGCTGATCACATGCACCTGATACACGCCAAGAATGACGCTTACCGCCACCAGAATAAAAAACAAAACCTTCATATCGTCCTCTTAGCCTTGTCCTGAGGGAAGCGAACCGTTCCGGCCGCATAGCACCGGATGACATCCCCCACCTGAAGCATCAGCGCTCCAGACTCCGAGATGCCGCGGTAAATACCCGCCTGAAGCTCCCCGGCATTGTTATCGAGAATAATCTCCCGATCCATCAGGTAATCGAATTCTGCCCACTGCTGCCAGTCTGGCATTCTGCCCGTCCGGAAGTACTCCTGAAGACTCGAGAGAATAGCGCCGCACATTCCGGAAAGAAGCCGGGTTCGCAGTTCCCGGCAGAACTCATCTGCCGTATCTGTGCTGACTGAATCCGCCGCGTACCGGCCGGATGCCACATCCTCTCCGCCCCGGAGATTCAGCCCGATGCCGATCACGAGGTAATTATCACCTGAAGGGGTCTTCGCGAGTTCGCAGAGCACGCCGCCGAGCTTCCCTGACTGCTTCCAGATGTCATTCGGCCACTTGATAAAGACCGGAACACCTTCGCGCCTCAGCGCCTCGGCGGAAGAAAATCCCACCAGAAGCGGTATCGGCGCCGGCGTAACGGCAGGAAGCGGAAGCCCAATAGAAAAAAGAAGGCTCTCCTGAGCGTTTTCCCAGCTTCTCCCATGCGTGCCGCGGCCGCTGATCTGATGATGTGCGACCCGGATCTCAGTCTTATCCGAAGCCTCACCTCGCCTCGCCCGTTCGAGAAGATCCGTATTCGTGGATCCTGTTTCCTCCGGGTACGTAAGAAAAACGTCATGCCCCGCATCACGCAGGGATGAGCAAACCCTCACCGGATCAATAAAGAAAGGGGCTTCACTCGGCGTGAAACTCGCCTTTTTTTCTTGGACCACTACAATGACCCCCATTGACAACAATTTCTTAAGTTTTCAGCTTAATACAGAGAGCAAGCCCTATGGCATCCAGTGACAGTGAAAAACTGCTGAAGTTCCCCAGCCTCTTTCCGATCAAGGTGGTCGGTGTGGCGCGGGAAGGCTTTACAAGCGAAATCCACGCCTGCGTTCTCGATCTGGTTCCGGACTTTGATCCCGAATCACTCGAGAATCGTCTTTCCTCCAAAGGCAACTATCAGTCCGTCACTGTCAGAGTCATTGCGCAGTCCCAGGAGCACCTTGACCAGATTTACCTCGCGCTGAACAAGATCGACGGCGTGAAATTCAAGCGCAAGGTCGTTCCGGGCGACACGCTGCAATTCGAAATCCACCTGCTGGAACCCATCCGCCGGGGCGTCGCCCTCGTGGAGGCCAAGGCGTTCGTCGGCGAGACGCTCGCCTGCGAGGCCGTGATGATGGCGCAGGTTGTCAAAAACAGAAAGTAAGAGATGATAAGCAACCTTGCCTACGTCCACCCCGACGCGAAGATCGGGGCGAACGCCACGGTGGAGCCTTTCGCCTATATCGCCGGCGATGTCGTGATCGGCGACGACTGCTGGAT
>ERZ780139.3110-NODE-3110-length-11380-cov-3.824194_pt1 | contig 11380 bp, 12 predicted proteins | sample MGYA00511476_ERZ780139 | MGnify/ENA primary metagenome ERZ780139 (study PRJEB29588, sample SAMEA2158190) | human gut metagenome | biome: human gut; feature: human-associated habitat; material: faeces | place: Denmark | collected 2008/2010 ... | reverse complement strand
AGGAATAGCAAGGTCAGTATGGGGTTTAATCCCAGACTGTCTCCTACTAACTTAGGCTGTACTACCTGGCGGATCACCTGGGTAAGTACATAAATAAGCAAAAGCCCTGCTGCAAAGGCATATTCTCCTCCTAGCAGCTTAATTATCCCCCATGGGAGCAGAGCTGTTCCTGCTCCAAACACCGGCAAATTCTTCCAGATCCATTATATCTCACACGATTGGATTCGTCATCCTCTTCCTTCTCCAACGCGTTTTCCATCCCCGGTCATCCTTCATATTTTATCAATATCTGTTTTTCACTTTGCCGCATACAAGCGCTCACACTGTAACGTGCACGTTTGACAACTGTACATTTTTCACATATGATTGACACGCAAATACTAATACGAAAAAGGGAATCTCACCATGTTTGAAAAACTAAAATATTTCTCCACGATCTTCTTCGGCACCTTCATCATCGCCGTGGGAGTCTATTTCTTCATGAACCCGAACCATATCATCAGCGGAAGTATCTCAGGACTCGCCGTGGTTCTCGTAAACTTTGTCCCGCTGTCCCTGTCCGCCATGACGCTGCTCTTAAACATCATCTGCATCATCCTGGCATTCCTCTTCGTGGATAAGACCTTCGGGACAAAGATCATCTTTATCTCCATCCTGCTCCCGGTACTTCTCTTCGTATTTGAAACCGCCTTCCCGGATCCGGGATCTCCGACGGGGAACATCGCCCTGGATGTAGTTGGTATGATCGTTGTGATCTGTTTCGGACAGGCGATCCTCTTCAACGCCAACGCGGCATCCGGCGGTCTCGATATTATCGCGAAGATCATGAACAAATATCTGCATATGGAACTGGGCAAGGCCATGTCTCTGTCCGGGATGTGTGTGGCGTTGTCCGCAGCGTTGGTATATGATAAGAAAACTGTGGTGCTGAGTATCCTGGGTACCTATTTCAACGGAATCATTCTGGATCATTTTATTTTTGACAATAATATCAAGCGGCGTGTCTGCATTATTACGAAGAAAGAGGAAGAACTGCGCCAGTTTATTACAAGAGATCTGCACAGCGGTGCCACGATCTATGAAGCCATCGGTGCCTATCATTTTGAAAAACACAACGAGATCATCACCATTGTGGACAAAAGTGAGTACCAGAAATTAATGAAATTCATCAATGAACTGGACCCCAAGGCGTTTATTACCGTATATAATGTATCGAGTATGAAGTATCAGCCGAAGACCGGGGCCTTTTGACCCTGACTTTGATGCCTACGGATTGTTCCGTGCTACGCACTCTCACAATCCTACCCTCTATTCGCATATCGTGGGATTATCATCCCACTTTTATGCTCATATCGGGGCGGGTCCTAAGGTCTTTCACCCACTTATGAGCAAGCTCATGTGGGCTTAGACCTTTTGACCCTGGCATCTTAATAATATGGTTATGGAGAAATGCGAAATGAAAAAGGTACGGAATATCGCAGTGATCGTTTTATCTGTCATATGTGTTGGAATTCTGGTTTTTTTGTTATGGAATTTAAGAAGTACAGAGGAGTCTGCACAGGAAATAATACCGGAAGTTCAGCCGGAGCCTATGTCGGAACAGAGTGTATCGGATTCTGATGTGAGCGGCAACAGCGCAGAGAACAGTGCAGATCTTACGGAATTGCCGGAGAAGGAAGAAAGTGAACCGGTGGAAACGGAAGATCCTGTAGAGCAGAGGGCAGAAGAACTCCTGGCAGGAATGACCTTAGAGGAAAAAGTCGGACAGATGTTCATCGCCCGGTGCCCGGAGACGGATGCAGCATCCAAGGTGACACAGTATCATCTCGGCGGATATATCTTATTTGCACGGGATTTTACCGGTAAAACAAAAGAGGAAGTAACGGCAGCCATTCAAAGCTATCAGAATGCTGCAAAAGTGCCTCTGCTGATCGGTGTGGATGAGGAAGGCGGCACGGTAAACCGAGTCAGCAAAAATGCGAACTTACGGGAAACGCCTTTTGCCTCTCCTCAGGAACTGTATGCGCAGGGCGGATGGGATCTTATTCGGAGCGACACACAGGAAAAATGTCAATTACTGCAGAACCTGGGAATTAATCTGAATTTTGCTCCGGTATGCGATGTATCACAGGATACAAATGATTTTATATATGCCCGCAGTTTTGGACAGGATGCAGAACAGACGGCGGTCTATGTGCAAACGGTGGTCGGTGTCATGTCCGAAGAGCACATGGGGAGTGTATTAAAACATTTCCCGGGATATGGCAATAACTCCGATACGCACACCGGTGTTGCTTATGATGAACGTCCTTATGAAACATTTGTAAATTCTGACTTTCTGCCGTTTCAGGCAGGAATCGATGCCGGAGCCGATATGGTACTGGTATCCCACAATGTGGCTTCCTGCATGGATGATCAGGAGCCGGCCTCCATATCTCTGCCGGTGCATAATATTTTGCGTAATGAATTAGGGTTTGACGGCGTGATCATTACCGATGATCTGGTCATGGAAGGAGTACGGCAGTTCGCCGGGGATGCGGAGATTGCCGTAAGGGCGGTACAGGCGGGAAACGATATGCTGTGCTGCACCGATTTTGAAGTACAGGTACCCGCAGTCATCAAGGCGGTCGAAACCGGTGAGATTACCGAGGAACGTCTCAACGAATCGGTTCTGCGTATTTTGAAAATGAAAATAAAGCTGGGCATCATTGCGGATTATCAGAATTTTTCCCAATAAATTCTGTATAAATATTGTGGATATTCAGCAGTTCACAGATAGCAAGAAGCTTGTTAGGAATAAAAAGTAATTATGTAAAGAGAATTGATCTCGTTCTCTAATTGGTGAACTGATTCCATAATAGTATTGAAGCTTGGAATATCGCCATATAACATATCTTTCATAGCTTCATAATCATTGATGAGGGCTGGAAAGCGGTATTTCGGTGGAATCAGCTTTAAGGTGCCGGGAATTGCTTCCGGATATTTAGCCCATGCTCTTGGATAAAATTTCATTTTGAAATCAACAACTGTTTTCAGAAGATCTATGTGAGAGAAAGCAACATCTTTTACTGGGGTCTGGGCCATTCTATAAAGATCATAGTAATGTCTGGAATATCGTTGTGGCATGAATTTCAGTATTTTTCTGCTCAAAGATTTTTGGGTAGTATACAGCTGTATACGGTTCAATGCTTGCAATTTTAGCAGGTGTCCAGGCTGCTAATGCACCGATTTCCAGGCGGATTACCTGTAGGGTAGAAGGATTTGTGAACAGATTTGGATAAGCGAAAATAACAGTCTGTTTGTCATTCTCATCTATGTAAATATTAGCGTCACACCCCAGTTGAATAAAGATGTTTCGGAAGACACAACTATTTCAAAAATATTTTAAATACCTGTGGACAAGCAAAAGGGAGTATGCTATATTCTATTTAAAGATAATTTTAAATGGGTAAGAAGATTATGAAAGAAACAAATATTTTTAAAGTATTGGCGGATCAACAACGGAGAGAGATTCTGATAATGCTAAAAGATGGCCGATTAAATGCCGGGGAGATTGCCGAAAAATTACAAGTCACACCGGCTGCTTTGTCTTACCACTTAAAACTGTTAAAAAGCGCCGACTTAGTATCCGAATATAAGGAAAAAAACTTTATATTTTACGAAATCAATACGACAGTTTTTGATGAATTAATTCTATGGATTAACCAGTTTGGAGGAGCAAAGGGATGAAAAAAATCATGTGGATTGTTGCGGTGCTACCAGTGGTGGTTGCAAGTATGATGTTACAGGTGATACCGGATATGATACCGCATAAAATCGGAATTTTTATTTTTCCGATAGTTATTTTGTGTGTTACATTCTTTTGGCACCTTTTAATTGGTACATTCGAAAAAAAGACCGTGAAAGCAAGTACGGATAAAGAACGTATGGAAGCAAATTCCTCCGCAAGGGTACTATGCGTGGTAGGACTATCGCAGGCTATCATGTTTGGAATTATGAATTATTGTATCCTTTATTCCTCTTGTGTGCAGGAAAATGTGAATGGTTCAAAGGTAACAGTTGATATTGCAAGGATTTCCTGCATCTTATGTGGAATTATTTTTGTTGTAGTAGGAAATTATATGACAAAGGCAAAGCGAAATACGGTAGTTGGGTTTCGAACGGCCTGGAGTATGTATAATGATAATACATGGAGAAAAAGTAACCGTTTTGGAGCCATCAGTATTGTTGTTGCAGGAGTATTGACCATTATTACGGCTGCATTTGCCAATGGAATAACCAGTACAATTTTATTATTGGTGTATTTATTATCAGCAACGATTATTGCAATATTATACTCGAAAAAGGTCTATGACCAAGAAAAAAGAGAAGTTTGAGGTTGCACTTATATGGGAGAATGATTATTTATGAAAACAAAAAGATTAGTATTAAGAAAATGGACAGAGGCAGACGCAGAGAGTTTATATGAGTATGCAAAAGATTCGGAAGTCGGCCCTATCGCAGGATGGCCACCCCACAAGTCCGTAGAGGAAAGCCTCGATGTGATCAGAAATGTATTCAATGGTCCGGAGTGCTATGCCATCTGTGAAAAAGAGAATGGGAAAGCAATCGGTGCCATTGAACTGAAATTGAAGGGCCACACGGATATGACAGACCGTGAGGACGAGTGTGAACTGGGCTATTGGCTGGGACAGCCATTTTGGGGAAAAGGGTACATGCCGGAGGCCGCAAAGGAAATTCTGCGCCATGGATTCGAAGAACTTGGGATGAACACCATATGGTGCGGATATTATGAGGGAAATCAAAAATCCAAAAGAGTGCAGGAAAAGGTCGGTTTCGTGTACCATCATACCTGCGAAAATGTTCCCGTGCCTTTACTGAAGGAAGTAAGAACTGGTCATACAAATGTAATGACAAAAGCACACTGGGAGGAAATAAACGAAGGAAGGTAACGATTTTGTTTGTTTTACATGCAATGTACGAGGGGATCGTAAAAGGTCCCCTTAAATGATATCATTTTGAAATATAGTTATTGCATAATTAGAAAACATAGAGTATGCTTTGTTTATAAGTACACTTCACTTATGAAAATTTCTATGTCAGCAAAAGCTGATGTCTGAGACTTTGATAAAAAAGTCAGCCGAACCCTCAAGATAATACAACAGAAGAATAAGGGGAGCAAAACACCACAGAAAACCAGTTGTATCACAAAAACAGGTAAGCTATAATATAGATATGTATAGATTCCTTTTGCGTCTGAAAATATCTATAGTTGCCTGACACAAAAGGAGGAAATTAATTGAATACAGAATTGAAGAATGCGGTAAAAGCAGCCGATCTGAAAGCACAGTATGATGCAAGAGTGAAGCGGCTGGTAGGACACAAAAGAGTTCTGGCACAGATTTTGATCAAAACTGTGGATGAATTTAAGGGGATGAATCCCAAAACAGTTGCAAACTGCATAGAAGGAACCCCTTATATCAGCACTGTGCCTGTGGAGCCGGGGCTGACCAACGCAATGCTTGACAAAAACGGACAGCGTATTGTTGGTTTTAATACGGAAAGTCAGGAGATCAACGAAGGACTGGCGAGATTTGATATTGTTTTTTATGTGCGGACGAAGGATGGTCTGTCGCAGATCATTATTAACGTAGAAGCACAGAAGGATGAACCGGGAGAGTACGAGATCTTAAACCGGGCAATTTTCTATGTCAGCAGACTGGTCTCTTCCCAGAAGGAAAGGGATTTTGAGAATTCCCGCTACGATGACATCAAGCGTGTGTATTCCATCTGGGTATGCATGAATATGGATGAGAATACCATGAGCCATATCCACCTTACCAAAGAGGATGTGATCGGTTCCTATGAGTGGAAGGGAAATCTGGATCTGATCAACATCGTAATGATAGGATTGTCAAGGGAACTGCCGGAACATGATGAAACCTACGAATTACACCGCTTGCTGGGGGCATTGCTGTCCCAGGAATTGAGTGTAGATGAAAAGCTGAACATCATAGGAAATGAGTATAATATTCCCATAGAAGAAAATATGAGAAAGGATGTGAGCGCTATGTGCAATTTAGGCGAAGGAATTGAAGAAAAAGGAATTGCAATCGGACGAGAAAAGGGGCGTATAGAAGGCCGAATAGAAGGCGAAGCCGGCCTCATTCTGAAAATGTATAAGAATGGTCTGTCGGCAGAGCAGATAGCCTCCGCTACAGACAAACCGCTAGAAGAAGTGAAAGAAATTATTGCCGGAATATAACGGGCATTACGAAAACAGTACTTTTACCACGAGACAGAAGGAAGCAGCCGAAGTCGCAGAATACCTCCGGAAAAAGCAGATCATCCGGACATGGCTTAAGAGTATCCGTTTAAAATTTCCCGCAAAATGTCTTCCGGGCGCGGCGTGTGATCCGGGTATTTTTCCCGAAGGGGCGCCGCTGCACCATCCATAATATAAGGATGTCCCACGATATCCAGCATGGATACGTCGTTATAATTGTCACCGAATGCCATGACATCTGTAAGGTCAATACCAAGGATCCTGCAGATAGAGGTGACACCGATGCCTTTGTTGGCAAGGGTAGTATCGATCCAGTAAGGTCCGGCCACTGCACAGTTCGCCTGCTCCCAGCGGGGGACGAAGCGGTCAGCATAAGCCGCTACGCCTTCATGGAGATATACGGAGACCTTTACGATGTCTTCCGGAATTTCGGAAGGATCCTGAATGACCTGATAGTTGTTGCCGATAAACTTTATTCTGTCCAGCATTCCAAGCCCACGTTCCATCAGATACGCAGTATTCTGTCCGGAGAGCATGATTTCACCCTGACCGTCACTACGATTCCACAGATCCTCCGCAATCTCTTCTGCCAGGGCACGGGGCATGGGATTTTTCGCAATGCACTGCTCGTCCTTATAGATTACTCCTCCATTCTCACATAAGAAAATACAGCAATCCGCCACCGGAGCGAACAGCTTCCGCAGACTGGTATACTGTCTTCCAGACGCCGGGCAAAACAGGATCCCCTGGTCATGAAGTGCCCGGATCTGGTCAAAGATCTCGCCTTCCAATTCTTTTTTTCCATATTGTAAAAGTGTACCATCGAGGTCACTGCAGACTAATCTGATTCCCATAGCCGGAATTCCTTTCTCTCAGAATGATAATTTTAAATAGTATATCATAAATTATACATGAATACTTATTTTTATTTAATAGCTGCTTTTCTTGATTACTACAAGATATGTTGAAAAAAATGCGAAAAGGAGAAAGAAAATGTTTAAGCGAAAAATAAAAAGATTGCTAATGATATCCAAAACGAGTAAGATAGTAAGCAAGATAATAAGCAAGATGGAGTGATATAAATGGGAAAATATGAACCGCCATATACGATCTCAAATAAAATGTTGGAGCTTGTTTCTTCTATATCTGAAAAAGTAGGTAAAATAAGCAGTCACAGGGAATTGGAAACAAGACCGCATTTAAGGAAAAACAACCGGATCCGATCCATTCATTCTTCCTTAAAAATAGAAGCAAATTCCTTGTCTCTGTCTGAAGTGAGAGATGTCATCAATGGTCATCTTGTATTGGGAGATCAAAAGGAAATACAAGAGGTGAAAAATGCATATGCTGCATATGAAAAAATCTCGGAAATAAATCCTCAAAGCATGTCAGATCTGAAAAAAATCCATGGAATAATGACCTATAGAACAGTAGAGGAATCCGGCGTATTCAGAAAAGGGGAAGAGGGTGTCTTTTCCGGAGATCAGTGTATTTTTGTGGCACCGGCGCCGAATATGGTAAATGAACTGATGAAGGATTTATTTTCATGGGTTAAAAACAGTGAAGGGACAATACATCCGCTTATTGTGTCAGCTGTTTTTCATTACGAATTTGTGTTTATACATCCTTTTGCAGACGGAAATGGAAGAATGGCCAGATTATGGCATACGGTAATGCTATATCGTTGGAGAAATGTGTTTGAATATATTCCGTTGGAAAGTCAGATTGAAAGATTCCAGGCAGAATATTATGATGCAATAGCAAAATGTCATGTGAATGGAAATTCAGATGTATTTATAGAATTTATGTTGAGTATGATAGATCAGGTATTAGATGAAGTTATCATACAGGTAAATAAGACAAATGAAAATATGTCAGAATATGTAAAACGGATGTTGGAAGTAATGGAGTACGACGTTCCCTATACCGCTAATGCGATCATGGAGGCACTGCATTTGAAATCCAAGGAAACATTTCGAAAAAATTATATCAAGCCGGCCATAGAGTTGGGACTAATAAAAATGACATTGCCGGAAAAGCCAAATAGTAAAAATCAGAGATATGTAAAACAATAATTCTTGATCTAAAGCTGGCTTTAGGTGTTACAATGTCTTCAGAGTGATTTTCAGCATTTTAAAAAGAAAAGGTGCCGATACCGAAAAGCATGGTGTCGGCACTTTTTGGACTTTTTTGGGCTTTACTTTGCCAGATTCGTTAGATATGATAAAGATAGAAACTGTATTTACCGGCTATAGGGGGAGGGCGTATGTACAAAAGAAAGCTTCACAAAGAAATAAGTAGCGGATTATTGGCATTGATCGTGGCATTTTCTCTGACAGGCTGCGGCAGCAGTAGGGACGCTTTGGAAATCTCTGATACCGAATCTGCTCAGGCAGAAAGAATCAGTCAGGAAACCGCTACAGCCACTCCAGCCACCTCACAGACAATCCCGGAGACGACAACGGAACCTGAGCCGGAGAAACTTACCTGCCAGACCGGACTATATCAGGAGAAAACCCTGGCGGATCAGGTCTCGGTGGATGCTGCCCGGGAGCTGCCGGAAGGAGAGTATGGTGTGCTGTCATACTCCTATGATGAGACAGTCAGTGTCTGGGGCAACGGTGCAGAAGACTGTCTGGTGATCCACGACGGAGACCGGGAATACCGGGTGGAGATCCCCTGGCAAAACATGTATTCGGCACCACCTGCGGTAGAGGCCGCAGATTATGATGGGGATGGCGACAAGGAGTACTATATTTCTACCATACAGGGGACAGGAACCGGTGTCCATGTGGAAGGACTGTATTATGTAGATGTACAGAAAGGAACTCCGAAGGTCTCCGAATATACAAATGTGGTTGAAGATTTTGAAAGCAGGATCCTTGCGGCGGATACGTTAGACGAGAAGTTTCACACACTTCATGTGGATTTCCTGGATAAAAACGGGGAGTCAGATCCTGAGGAAAGTATAGATCTGAGTCTGGATTCCCTGCTACGGGAATATGAAGGAAATACTTATATGGGTACCGTTCTGGGAGACCAGATCCGGTTTGATTTCCGAGGAGGAACCCCTTTTGCAAGCGTAGTGGTGGGTATACAGCTGTATCAGATAGCAATTCCGCTATATGATTCCAGCTTTCGTGTAACGGCACCGGTGTCAATGCAAGAGAATGGGAAATTTTCTCTGGGCGATTTTTCGGTAAGGACCAACCCTTATGACGTGAACGTGGAGAACGCAGACGGGGAAGAACAGAATATGACAGAGGTCTATACCGGATATTATGATCTGACCCATAACGGTTACAAGGAAAAGATTGTAACGAAGGTCTATCTGGAGGAAGAAAACGAAAATCTTACAGAAGCATTGTATAAGGCCGGAAACTGGGGAACGGTAGAGGCCTACGAATATCTGGGAGATGGACAATATGGAATCATTCCTCTGTGGTCGCAGGAATTCGCCATTGCCCATGCGGGGAACGTACAGATATTCCTCACACAAAAGGATGGTTACGATTATCTGGTAACGACAAGCCTTTGGTCGGGGCAGGGTGTCTGTTATTATGATTATAATGTACTGTCTCCATTGGACTATTCTTTTGACAGATATCATAATGAGCTGAAAGGCGCAGAGCATTACGATCCGCAGTTTTTCACAGGGCTGGAAAGCTGGATGAAGGAGGATTCCCTCCTGCTTGCTGCAACGGATATTGACATGCCGCAGGGGCAGGAAGCCATTCTGACGACCGATGAAGAGGTACACTATGCCAGAGAATATTTAACGGTAAAGAAAGAACAACAGCAACGGATAGAGGAAATAGAGTAAGAACAGGATCAGTATTTCCAGAGAGATACAAAAGTGATAAAATAGGATCAATAAGGATTTTTTCAGTATAAACTTTTCACGCGCAAATTGTGCCTGCACAGTGTACGGAAGTACAGGTTTAAAGGACCGGAAGGCTTGCATGCTACGGAAAGACAAGAGGGTTAAAGAGATGAACGAAATGATCAGAAAAAGAAATGAACAACTGGCAAAAACAGTCATCAAGGGATTACAGTCCCGCAACATGTCAGGTTATTACGCAGAGGATAAAGAAGCTGCGCTGAAGCAGGCACTGGAGCTGATCCCGGAGGGAAGCACCATCGCCATGGGCGGATGCATGAGTGCCGGAGAGATCGGACTGATCTCCGCTCTGGAAGCAGGCAATTACCACTATATCGACCGCTCTAAGATGGATGCCAGAGCAGGACTTATGGCAGCTTACGATGCGGATATCTTCCTCTCCAGTGCCAACGCCATCACCAGCGATGGGGTCATGGTCAATATCGACGGCAATTCCAACCGTGTCTCCTGCATAGCCCAGGGACCGAGGAAAGTAATCTTCATCGTCGGCATGAACAAGGTCTGCGCAGACTTAGACAGTGCCATGAAGCGTGCGAGAAACGTGGCTGCACCTATCAATGCCCAGAGATTTGACATCAAGACTCCCTGCAAAGAAACCGGAAAATGCTTCGATTGTAAGTCTCCGGATACCATCTGCTGTCAGTTCCTGATCACAAGATATTCCAGACATACGGACAGAATTCATGTGATTCTTGTAAATGACACCATCGGATATTAAACAGCAAAGGGGAAAGAACATGGCATTGGAATTACAAAAAGGAAGACCTGCAGATACGACCGGCAGACTGGACAAAGAGATCCGTACCTATGACCTGCTGGACAGGCTCGGGGTGGAATATGACCGTGTGGATCACGCTCCGGCGATGACCATGGAGGACTGTAAGGAAGTGGATGAGATCCTGAAATCCATGGTCTGCAAAAATCTGTTCCTGTGCAACCGTCAGGAGACCGCATTTTATCTGCTGATGATCCCGGATACCAAGGTGTTCCACACCAAGGATCTGTCGGCGCAGATCGGCTCGGCCAGGCTTTCTTTTGCCAAGCCGGAATACATGGAGAAATTCCTGGATATCACCCCCGGCTCTGTCAGTGTACTCGGTCTGATGAACGATAAGGAACATCAGGTGAAGCTGCTGATCGATGAAGAGGTGCTGAACAGCGAATATTTCGGATGCCACCCCTGCATCAATACC
>ERZ780139.3105-NODE-3105-length-11413-cov-2.342930_pt1 | contig 11413 bp, 8 predicted proteins | sample MGYA00511476_ERZ780139 | MGnify/ENA primary metagenome ERZ780139 (study PRJEB29588, sample SAMEA2158190) | human gut metagenome | biome: human gut; feature: human-associated habitat; material: faeces | place: Denmark | collected 2008/2010 ... | reverse complement strand
AAAACTTCGTATGGAAGATGCTTTGAATGCAACAAGAGCAGCAGTCGAAGAAGGAATCATCGCAGGTGGCGGTTCTGCATACATCCATGCATCCAAAGAGGTTGCAAAGCTTGCTGAGACATTGGAAGGTGATGAGAAGACCGGTGCAAAGGTTATCTTAAAAGCATTGGAGGCTCCATTGTATTACATTTCCGCAAATGCAGGTCTTGAAGGTGCAGTTATTATTAATAAAGTAAAAGAGTCCGCTCCTGGTATCGGATTTAATGCAGCAACAGAAGAATATGTAGATATGGTAGAAGCTGGTATCCTTGACCCGGTTAAGGTTACAAGAAGTGCTTTGCAGAATGCAACATCTGTAGCATCTACATTACTTACAACGGAATCTGTTGTAGCAAATATCAAAGAAGATGCTCCTGCAATGCCGGCAGGAAACCCAGGTATGGGAATGATGTAATAAGAAAATAAAATATATTACTGAAAAGTAAGGATAGAGAGCTCCTGGCTGCGGATAATGCAGTCAGGAGTTTTACTATGCAGTTTTTTCCCTGATGTTAGTTTTTTTGGGGCAGTTGTTTTGATTTGCAAAATATGTTACAATTATTTCATTGTGTAACATGAAGTCTGAATAGCAAGGAGGAAGAAAAATGGGAAGGGTAGTTATTCTTACAGACAGTTCCAGTGGAATTCGTCAGGCAGAAGCGCAGCAGTTAGGGATTAGCGTATTACCAATGCCTTTTTTTATAAATGGTGAAACACTGTTTGAGGATATCAATCTGACACAGGATACATTTTATGAGCATCTGACAGATGGAGCAGAGATTTCAACATCCATGCCGGCAGTAGGAGACCTTACAGACCGTTGGGATGAGCTTTTAAAAGAATATGATGAAATAGTATACATTCCTTTATCCAGTGGATTGAGCAGTTCCTGTGAGACAGCAACAGCATTATCTTCAGATGAAGAGTATGAGGGCAAGGTTTTTGTAGTAAACAATCAGAGAATTTCTGTAACACAAAGACAGTCTGTATTAGATGCAAAGATGCTTGTAGAACAGGGAAAGTCAGCAGCGGAAACAACTGCTGCACCACAGCAAGAACCAGTAAGACCGTCATTCCGTCCGGTAAAACCGCAGGATATTTCGATTGATACCACTGCACCAGAACCCATTCCGGAATGGTTCTCAGAAGAAGAATCACCACAGGTTGCAGAACAGCGAACCAAATATTTGAAGAATCGGCAGCCACGGGAATCTGTTGCAGAACTGACCGGAACAGCAGAAAAAAAGCCTCGGGCAATTCCAAACGGGAAGCAGCCCAGCAAGGCAGCCCGTTTCTTTCGAGAACTGTTTCTGGAAGATGCACCAGTTGACCCAGAACAGCAAAAGCCAGTTCTGCCACTGACGAGAAACACCGCACCACAACAGCCGGAGGCAGTTGTTCCGCCACAGCCAATTGCAGCTCCCCCACAGCAGCCAACAGCAGAACCCGTTGCACCACCCATGCCGGAAATGGCTGCATCTGTACTGGAACAGCCCGTGATGCCCCCTGTGCAGGAAGTATCTGCATCGCCAAAACCGGAAAAGCGTCCGGTTATTTCCCATGCACGGGAAGAAGAACCTGAGCCAGAACCACAGCTGGAATCAGCTGCTTTTTATAACCGTTTATTCAATGATTTTCCGGAACAGCCAGAACAGCCAGTTCCGCCAACCGAAGAAGAAATGGCACAGCAGCAGCACAAAAAAGATGTGATTGAATCGGTAAAGGGTGCAGTTTCAGAGGCAGAACAGCCGGGCAATCCCCCGCATAAAAAACGCTTGACGAAACGGGAATATATGCAGCGAAAGGCACAACGGTTTTCCAAAACCATTGGTGTGAGCCTGCTGAGCGGTGTTGTTGTCGTGGTGGCAGTTGTTTTATTATTAGCACCACGTTCCACAATTTCCTATGAAGAAAATCGACTTCTGGCAGAAAAGCCGAAGTTCTCGCTGACATCGCTGTTAGATGGTTCTTATACTTCCGGATGGTCAGAATATTATAACGACACCGTTCCGTTCCGCAGCAAGTTGAAAAAGACGATTTCCGCAATGATGCAGTGGACAGGTGTTCAGAGCGAAGAAGATACCGTATTTTTCGGCAATGTTTCACAGGTAAAGAAGAAAACCACAACACCTGTTGTAACAACAGAATCCGTAGAAACGACTGTTGCAGTCGCTGCTGCTGGTAACGATGAAACCAATACAGAGCCAGCAGTTACCACAACAGTTGTAACGACAACGGAAGATCCGAATGATGAACCAGCTGCGGAAATCGGCGAGGGCATTATTCTTGATCACAAGCGTGCAGTCTGCGTTTATGGCGGTAGTTTCTCTGTAGGACAGGACTATGCCGAAACATTAAATGCATATCAGCAAGACCTTGGCTCAGATGTACAGGTTTATTCCTTGGTTGCACCAACTGCCGTTTCCTACTACCTGCCGGAAGAGTATGCAAACTATACAGCAAGTGAAACGGAAAACATTGACAACATCAACAGCTATCTGAATGGCGTAAAGCCAGTGGATGTATACAACGCTTTGAAGCCGCATACCGCAGAGGCAATTTATGCCCGTACCGACCACCACTGGTTGCCATTGGGGGCATATTATGCCGCTGAAGCGTTTGCAAAGGTTGCAGATGTACCGTTTGCATCGCTGTCAGATTATGATACGGCAACGAAAAAGGATTATGTCGGCTCAATGTATACTTACACAGAAAGTGCTGTTTTGCTGGACAATCCGGAAGAGTTTACATATTACATCCCGAAAAACAAATACAAGACCACCTATTACAGCACCAGCTTCACCGACCCAACCGAAGGTGATTTGCTGATGAATCTGGATGGTTATGATAATAGTATGTATTACTTGGTTTTCATGGGCGGTGACGACAAAATCACACACGTGGAAACCGACTGCAAGAATGGCAGAACGCTGGTCATTTTCAAGGACAGTTATGGCAATGCGTTAGTACCGTGCTTAACGTCGTCTTTTGAAAATATTTACGTCTGCGATATGCGATATTTTGAATTGAATGCCATTGATTTCTGCAAGCAGGTCGGCTGTACAGATTTGCTGTTTGCGATGAATACGTTCAGTGCAACTGGTGGAAATGAAAGCTACTTAGAGAGCAATCGTGTACAGTAATCGTTCGGAACAGATTGGAAAAAGAAACCGAACAGCGGCAGGGTGGGATTTCCTGCCTTGCCGCTGTTCCATTTTTTGTCATGGAAAAGGAGAATGCGGATATGATTTGCAAAGAGTGCGGTACGAAACTGACATCGGAACAAACAACCTGTCCCAACTGCGGAGCTTTGCAGCAGCAGGCAGTTCCTAAGAAGAGAAAAAAGTCCGATACTGCATCCCAGCAGAACCATCCGCAATCGGGTGAAGCACAGATGCAGTGGCAAGACCGATTGATTCTTGGAGCAGCTGTGCTGGCAACGCTGGCAGCCGTTGCATGGTTGCTTTTCATGATGATGAAACCAGCAGACGGAAACGACCAAAAAGCAGAAACAGCCGCCGCTGAAACGATGCCCAGCACGACAGCGGTTACCACCATGGAAACCACTACGACCACAGTCACCACCTATGTGACGATTGTCACAACGATGGATGATGGTGCAGAACCAATTGAAGTTGTATCCGGCATTTTGTGGGATCATAAGCGTGCCATCAACCTGTTTAATGGGTACGCTGAACAAACCGAAGCGTATGCAGAAATTTTAAACCAGTATCAAAAAGATTTGGGGGACGATGTGCAGTGCTACTCGATTTTAGCCCCAACCAATGCTTCTTTCTATACACCAGCAGCCTTTCAGGATTCCACACTTTCCAGTGAAAAGGATTGCATGGATGCAGCAGAAAAGGTTTTTCAAGGTGTCATTCCGATTGATGCCTATGGTGTTCTAAAAGAACACACTGCCGAGCCAATTTATGCGAGAACCGACCACCATTGGTTTCAGCTGGGGGCTTACTATGTAGCGAGAGCGTTTGCGGAGCAGGCAGATGTTCCGTTTGCCGACCTGACAACCTACAAGAAATATGTAGAAGATGATTATGTTGGCTCAATGGCATATTATACGAATGATTATCCGGATTTGGTGAATTCGCCGGAAGAGTTTGTATATTATGTGCCGACCAACGACATTCAGACCACTTACTATGACCGGGATTATGCGAACGGCTACGAGGCAGATTTGATTCTTGACCCGTCCGCATGGGACAATTCCAGTTATTATATGGTCTTTATGTGTGGAGATGATAAGATTGTCCACATTCAGACGGATTGCGACAATGACCGTCGGTTGGTGATTTTCAAGGATAGCTATGGCAATGCGTTAGTGCCATGCCTGACCAGTTCATTTTCTGAGTGTGTGATATGCGGTATTTCAATCTGAATGCCATTGACTTTATTCAGGAAGAGGCAAAAGCAACCGATGTCCTGTTTTGTATGAATCTGTTCAGTGCGAATGGACCAAACGGACAGGATCTGGAAGTTGTCCGCACACAAAATGCTGCATATGACACAAGCAGTTGGGAAGATGCAGATACAGAATTTTAAATGCAAAAAAAGAAAAAGGAGATTTGCAAATCATGAAAGAATTACAAGTACCATTCGATAGTGCGTGGATTCTGAAAAACCGCAGAAAGATTAAAAAGGCTCTGCTGGCAGATGGCACACCTCGCATGGAAAAAAAGATTGCAGTTCTGGGCGGTTCTACCACAAATGATATTGTTTCCATGTTGGAACTGTTCCTGCTGGACAATGGGATTCAGCCGTCTTTCTATCAGTCGGAATATGCCCGTTATTGGCAGGATGCTATGTTTGAAAATCCAGAGCTGGAAGCCTTTCAGCCAGACTTGATTTTCATTCACACCACCAGCCGCAACATCACAGAATTTCCGGAGGATGTGTATTGTCCGGCGGAAACCGTAGAGGCAGCCTTGGAACGGCAGTACACGCACTTTACGCAGATGTGGGATCGTCTGGCGGAAGGATATCATTGCCCAATTATTCAGAACAACTTTGAACTGCCAGCTTATCGGCTGTTGGGCAATCGGGATGCTTCAGACATTCACGGCAGAATCAACTTCATCACTCGATTGAACTGCAAATTCTATGATTATGCGAATACGCATACCTCGTTCTATATTCACGATATTCAGTATTTGTCCGCTTGCTATGGCTTAGATGCATGGGCAGAGCCGTCTTATTGGTATCTGTATAAATATGCTTTGAGTGTGCCAGCCATTCCGGATTTTGCCTACAATCTGACTCGAATTATTCGTTCTATTTACGGCAAGAACAAGAAAGTTCTGGCGTTGGATTTGGACAACACACTCTGGGGCGGTGTCATTGGCGATGATGGACAGGAAGGTATCGAAATCGGACATGAAACCTCCATGGGACAAGCATATGAAGAGTTGCAGGGCTATTTGAAACAGCAGAAAAAAATTGGTGTATTGCTGACAGTCTGCTCAAAGAATGAACCGGAAAATGCTCTGCTGGGTTTGAATCATCCGAGCGGTGTTCTGAAGCCAGACGACTTTGTCACCATCAAGGCAAACTGGGAGCCAAAAGACCGCAATTTGGTAGAAACTGCTGCAGAATTGAATCTGCTGCCGGAGAGCATTGTATTTGTAGACGACAATCCGGCAGAACGGGCGATTGTTTCCGGACAGATTCCGGGTGTTGCTGTTCCGGAATTTGACTGCGTGGAAGATTGCCTGCGGCAGTTAGACCGTGCCGGATACTTTGAAGTTACCAGCCTGTCAAGTGACGATGCAAAGCGGAATGCGATGTATCAGGCAAATGCACAGCGGGCACAGATGCAGAAAACTTTTGCAGACTATACCGACTATCTGAACAGTTTGGAGATGCAAGGCACGATTCGGGACTTTGAACCGATTTACTTGCAGCGAATCGTCCAGCTGACCAATAAGAGCAATCAGTTCAATCTGACGACGAAACGCTATACACAAAGCGAAATGGAAACGGTTGCAGCGTCTGACCGTTATATTCGGCTGTATGGACGGCTGGAAGATAAATTCGGCGATAACGGCATTGTTTCCGTTGTCATCGGCGAAAAGGTAGACGATGCATTACATATGGACTTGTGGCTGATGAGCTGCCGGGTTTTGAAACGGGATATGGAATTTGCAATGCTGGATGAACTGGTACGGCAGTGTCGGGAGCAGGGCATTCAGAACATTGTTGGCTATTATTATAAGACTGCCAAGAATGCAATGGTAAAGGATTTGTACGGCACATTTGGTTTCACCAAGACGAAGGACATGGAAAATGGCGACAGCGTCTGGGAATTGAATGTTGCAGATTATACAAATAAAAATCATGTAATTACAGTAAATCAGAAGGAGTGTGCAGAACAATGACACATGCAGAGGTAATGGAACGGTTGACAGGAGTATTTCGGGATGTATTTGACGATGACAGCATTGTGATTACAGACCAGACTACCGCAAATGATATTGAGGAATGGGATAGCCTCGAACACATCAACTTGATTGATGCTGTAGAGCAGGAATTTCACATGCAGTTCCAGATGAAGGAAGTTTCTGGAATGAAGAACGTGGGAGAAATGGCAGACATCGTTGCCAATCGGGCAACCGAAAAGCCGAAAAAACGAGGACTGTTCCGCCGATAAATCGGAAAATAACGTGATACGCTGAGAAAATCGCCGCTGTTTTTTCTGGCAGTTTTGGGAGGTAACAGCCCCATTCTGTCAGAAACAGCGGTTTTTTCTTGACAGTTCCTGCGATTTCATGGTATCATGATAGCACGAAATCTCATGAAATAGGAGTGTTATTATGCTGTTGCAATTAACAGATGTCAATAAAATTTACAATGGAGCACCGCTGCTCAAACATATTTCTCTCACGATTGAAGACCGTGACCGGATTGGTTTAATTGGTGTGAATGGCTGCGGAAAATCGACCTTGTTAAAGTTGATTACGGAACGGATTCTGCCCGACCACATTCAGGAAGGGGACGGCGAAATCATCAAGAGCAGTCATACCAGTATCGGCTATCTGGAGCAGATGGGCGGTTTGGAAAAGGAACAGACAGTTTGGCACGAGATGCACAATGTCTTTCAACCGTTGCTGGATGCACAGGCACGCATGCGAGAGCTGGAACAGGAATTGGCAGACAATTCCGAAGCAGCAGCGGAAGAATATCACCGCTTGCAAACTTATTTTGAAAGCAATGATGGCTATCAGATTGATGTGAAAATCAAAATGGTGCTGAACGGCATGGGCTTCGGTGCAGAAACCTATGAGCGGAAAATTTCCAGTTTCAGCGGTGGGGAAAAGACTCGACTGGCAATTGCAAAATTGTTGTTGGAAGAACCAACGCTGTTGATTCTGGACGAACCGACCAACCATCTGGACTTTAAAACCGTCATGTGGCTGGAAGATTACTTGAAAGATTATAAGGGTGCTTTGCTGCTGGTATCTCATGACCGTTATTTCTTGAATCGGCTTTGTACTTCGATTTGTGAGATTGAACACGGTGTGCTGACTCGCTATAAGGGCGACTATTCTGCCTATACCGTGCAGAAAGAAGCCGCTGTGATTCGGCAAACAAAAGAGTATGAATTGCAGCAAAAAGAAATTGCCAAGCTGGAAGATTATATTGCTCGCAATCAGACCAGAGCCTCTACGGCAAAGAGTGCCCAGAGCCGCATGAAACAGCTGGAAAAGATGGAACGGATTGAAAAGCCGATTACCTACCAGAAGTCAGCACGGGTACAATTTACCTATGACATCGAACCGCCGCAGCAGGTCTTGCAGGTGCAGGATATCGCCATTGCAGTCGGCAGCGGAGCAGAACGAAAAGTGTTGGCAGAGCCAGTTTCCTTTGAAGTGCGGCGAGGAGAAAAATGGGGCATTATTGGGGAAAACGGTGTTGGAAAGTCAACCCTGTTGAAAATCTTACAGGGGCAGTTGCCGCATATTGGAAAGATTCGCTGGGCAGCCCAGACGAAGATTTCCTATTTTGAGCAGGAAAGCACCAACCTGCACCCAGCGAAAACTGTAATGCAGGAAATTCACGACCGTGTTCCGACATGGCTGGACTATGATGTCCGCAGCTTGTTGGGCAAGGTGCGAATTACAGGGGAAGAAGTCTATAAGCAAGTGGGCGTGCTCAGCGGTGGCGAGCGGGCAAAGGTTTGTTTTGCCGTCATGATGTTGGAACATGGCAATATTTTGATTTTGGACGAACCGACCAACCATCTGGATATTTCCATGAAAGAAGTCATCGAAGATGCCATGAAAACCTTTACCGGAACGATTCTGTTTGTATCGCATGACCGGTATCTGTTGGATCAGGTCGCAGACCATATTTTAGAAATTACACCAACGGGCGTAAAGACGTATATCGGCGGATTCCAAAGCTGGCTGGATGCAACGAAAAAAGAAGCAGCTGCTGCAAATGCGGTGGCTCAGGCAGTTGAAACGGAAAAGAAAAAAGAGGACAAGCAGCAGACGTATCGTTCTAAGGAACAACGTGCAAAGGCTGCCCAGCAGCGAGCAAGAATGCGGCAGCTGGAACAGCAGTCCGAGGCGATGCAAGCGGAACTCGATGCCCTCAACGAAGAAATAACAAAGGAAGAAGTGTACAGCGATTTCAATTTGATGCAGGAAAAGTGCAAGCGAATGGATACTTTGCGGACAGAATTGGATGCAGCACTGGAAGAGATGATTTTGTTGGAAGAGGAATTGGGATAAAATTTACAGATGTTGAAAATAAATTTCTTTTCAAATAAAATGATTGTGGAAATTGCTTCTTTTCAAAAAGTGTTTTTTATGGTATAATAAGGGTATTCGGAAAAAAGGAGGATGGATTTCATGAAAAATAGGAACAAATGGATGATTGGCGGAATGCTGCTGGCAGCTTTGGGAATCGGGTCTTTTTTTACCCAGCAAACAGCAGTTACCGCTGCGGAAATCAATATTCCATACACAGATTCCAATCAGGGGTTCACAACTGGAATTGACGGCACATCACTTTGCTTGAATCTGCGAAATGCAAATAACTGTATTTGTGAAGATATTCCGCAGGATGTTGCCTGTTCGGGGTATTTATCTGTTACGTTTTCCATTCATGGTATTGGAACAGATGCCTACCGATTGCAGAAAGACGGCACAAAGGGAACGCCTTATTTTGCGGAATTGGTTGGTGTTGTACGCTCTGCACAGGATGAAGAAATTTTGCGGTTTTGCAATGGGGAAGAAGATGATTTTGCACCGGGAACAGTTGCCATCACGGGAGATGGAACATATACCGTTCGTACAGAGTTGACACAAGATGCAGACCAAATTTTATCGTTGGCGGTTAATACGAACATTGATTTGTATCGGTATCAGGAAGAGGGAAACCTTGCAAAGTCTGGAATTACAATGCAGGTAGAATCTGTTACAACACAGCAGGAAACCGCTACAAAACAAGCTATAGCAAAGCAGGAAACACCGATTTTTGCACAGGATTTTAATACAACGATGCCAATGACAACGACGCAAAGAGCAACCACAACAACTGCTACTACGCCATATTGGCATGGGACAACAACTTCCACCACACCATATTGGTACTGGACGACAACTAGAACAGGAATTACTACAACATGGATGTGGAGAAGTACGACAAGAACAGCAGCAACGACATCCAAAAAATCGACCAGCTCTAGGGGATATTATCTTTCTGCCCTTGACCAATCCAGTACCATTGGATTAGGAGAACAGCTGCAATTATTCGTAGGAAATGATGGAAGTTATACAGTATCTTCCAGCAATCATCAGGACATCATTCCGGCATGGATTTCTTTTCAACCAGATGTTGCAACGGTAGATAATACGGGTTTGGTCACAGCGGTTTCAGAGGGAAAAGCTGTGATTGCAGCAGAAATCAATAATACAGTGATTTCCATTGAAATTACAGTTGCTGCCCCTACAACAACGGAAATCACAACTGAAGATTTAACATGGGAAACAACCACAAAACCATCTGCGGTGAATATTTCTGTTCGTGCACCGCAAATTGTAACCATCAATAACATCAAGCGGATTCCGCAAGAACAAGCACAATTGCAATTATATCTTTTGAATCAGCCGAAAGATTCTGATGTAGTTTGGTCTTCTTTTTATCCAACGATTGCCTCTGTTGACCAAAACGGACTTGTAACCGGTCTTTCAGAGGGCAAAGCGGTGATTGGAGCGATGATAGATGGGGAAGTTTATGCAATTACACTCTATGTAGTTGGAGAAGAAGCTACAACCACTGCAAAATCACCTAGCACCGTTACGACAGCAACAGAAACCGTAAAAGGAGATATAAACAGCGATGGTATCATTAGTGTTGATGATGCTGTTATCCTGTTGCAGTATTATGCAAAACAAGCTGCCGGATTAAATCCAAAATGGGAAGATTTAAAGTAATTTTTCTATGAAACCAACAACCGCCCCCGTATGAATTTCACATACGAGGGCGGTTGTTTTTGTTTATTGATTGGAATCAGCTTTCAAAGCGGTTATTCCATGTCGTTATAGATATCGGCATTTTCAAGGGAAATCGTTGTGTTTGCTCCGCAGGTTGCCAGAATTTGCAGCAATGCACTTTTCGGCAGTTTTGCATTGGACAAGTCCACAATCGGATTTGCAGCACGGCTTGCATCCTGTTTCCATTCCTGATAGGAATACGCTGGCAGAGCCTGTAAAACAGCATCTGGCTGAACCGGCAGAATCTGCATGCACGCTTGTTTCACGGTGAATTGAATGGAAACCTTGCCATCTGTTCCGCTGGTAACCGGCAAAGAAAATGTTCGCAGCAGCGTTCCGTCTGTATCTTTGCGGCTGTCTGATTGATAGCGACCCTGTTCCAGTGCATAGGTTTTGGTGTCCGTATCTGTCTGCACGGTGCAGCGAATCCGTTCGGTTTCGGAACTGCCTGCAAGGGTAAACCGGAATTGATAGGCAGTTTTCGGCAGCTGTTGCAGCTGTGCGGAGATGGTTGCAGAAGTGGTTTCTTCTGTTGCATCCAGCTCCCACAATTCCATGGGGTCACCGTCTGCATCGGTGACCGTCAGCAGTGTGCTGAAACGGGATTTCGTTGAAAATGCAGGTGCACAAAATAATAAATCTTCCATATGAAGCTCCTTTTTTGAAATCGGAGCGGCTGTGTTCTGTGCAGACGCACACAGCTGAATGGTATGGTCGTCTACCAGAACGGCACGACCGCTTTTTAAAAGACCTTTTGCTCGTTTCGAATAAGTGCTGCCGATGATCTGACCAGCAGCATCCTGTACCATTACGTTTTTTTGCATGGGTTTCTCCCCCTTGGTAACCATTATTTGATT
>ERZ780139.3096-NODE-3096-length-11435-cov-1.947540_pt1 | contig 11435 bp, 10 predicted proteins | sample MGYA00511476_ERZ780139 | MGnify/ENA primary metagenome ERZ780139 (study PRJEB29588, sample SAMEA2158190) | human gut metagenome | biome: human gut; feature: human-associated habitat; material: faeces | place: Denmark | collected 2008/2010 ... | reverse complement strand
AAAGAATATCTCGAACCGCAACCGGTTCCGGCAGAGTTGGACTACGACATGTGGCTCGGCCCGGCTCCTTACAAGCCTTATAACCCGCATCGCGTACACCAGACTTTCCGCGGATACTGGGATTATGACGGTGGAGGGCTCGGAGACATGGGGCAGCATTACATCGACCCCGTACAATATATACTAGGTAAAGACGATACCAGTCCTATTAAAGTGGAGGTTGATGCCCCGCAACAGCATCCGGATGCTGTCGGTACTTGGCGTTCCATTACCTACACGTATGACGATGGTTGTCAGATTGTCCTTTGGGGGGGGGACTTCGGTGATCCGAATACGCCGTATATTGCCGGACCGAAGGGTAATGTTTATAAAAATTTTGTATGCGATATTCCCGATTGGGAGAGGAAACTTGCCGATTTCCCCGAACCCGAACCTCAGGTTACGGACTTTATAGAATGTGTGAAGACACGCCAGCCTTTCGCCCTGAACGAAAAGAATGGTTTCCGTTCGGCTACTATTGTCAATATGGGAGCAGTGGCTCTGCGTTTGAACCGGACGCTGAATTTCGATCCTGTAAAACTTGAATTTATTGACGACGAGGCTGCAAATCGTTTGCTGGACCAGCCGATGAGAGCACCCTGGAATATATAACGAATTGACAATTGATAATTAACAATTGACAATTACATAAATAGATAATAATATGAGAAAAGCATATATTTCAATAGCTGCCCTGTTGCTTTGCGGAAGCATGCTGATGGCGCAGACTCCGGCCAACCGTACGGCCAAAACGACCGCTGCCGATGTGTTGGCTCAGATGCCTGCGGCGAAACAAGCGGCGTACAATAAATTGATTGGTGATTTGAGTTCTACTGGCGAAGAAGGTGTTCTGATGCTGGTAAACATGATAAATGCTCCGGGCAAAGGCAGTAACGCAAATGTCGACTACGCTTTGAGTGGTCTTACGCATTATGTCATGGCGAAAGGGGAGGAGAATGCCCGGTTAGTGACTGCAAAGGCTTATCTGAAGGCTTTGGAAATGGTGAACGAGCGTGAAACAAAAGCGTTTATTATCCGCCAACTTCAGATGTTGGGGAAAGACGAATGTATAGATGTACTGGCTTCTTATCTGAACGATGAGTCGTTGAGCGGTCCCGCCGCTCGTGCGCTGGCTTCTAATGGCAGTCAAAAAGCAGGTCAGGCATTGGTTGCTGCTTTGAAGAGTCGTACCGGTTCTTCTAAAACACAAAAGGATGTGATCCGTGCGATTGCCGATGCCCGGGTGGATGGGGCTGAACCTGTTTTGTTGGTATTGCAGGGAGCGTCTGATCCGAATATGCAGAAAGAGGTATTGTATGCCTTGAGTTGTGTCGGAAGTTCTAATTCATTGCCAGTGTTAGCAAAAGCGGCCGAGAATGCCGGTTACACGATGGAAGTGACTGGTGCCAACGAAGCTTATATCGCTTTGTTGAAGCGATTGGTCCAGAGTGATCGTGATGCGGTGATGAAAGCTGCAAAGAAATTGCAGAAAGCAGCGGCTAAAGCCGGACAGGAGCAGACACGGGAAGCTGCCTTGCAAATACTTTTAGCAGCCGAGGAACCGGCTAAAGTATCTAAGATGGTTATTGCTGCCATGAAAGATCCGAGCAAGAACTACCGGAATGCGGCTTTGAGCTATGCTTCCGGTTTTGCAGATAAAGAGTTGTATATAGAACTTATGAAAATGGTTCCTAAAGCCAAACCGGAACTGAAAATAGACATCTTGAACTGGATCGGACGCGAGGCCAAGAAACCTGTCAAACATGACATTATCCAGAATCTGGAAATTCGTTTCGATCTTCCTGCCAAGCAGATCCTGTTGGAGCAGCTCGGTGATGTTAACTTTGACGTGAAGCAGGCTGCAACCTGGACATTGGTGAAGATAGGCGATAAGTCCTATATTCCTTCGTTGGCCGAATTGCTGAAGAGCAATGACAAGCAAGTCGTCCTGTTGGGACAGGATGCTTTGGCTGCCTTCCCTGGAGATATCGACGGGGCAGTGGCAAAGGCCGTCTCTTCTGCTGCTAATGCGGGAAAAATAGCTGGACTTGAGTTGTTGGCCATGCGCAAAGCTACTGCCAATATCAATACCGTACTTGATCAGATACAGATAGGCTCTCCAGAAGTGAAAGCCGCGGCTTATGTGGCTTTGAAGGATGTAGTGGGAGAACGTGATATAACCAATATGTGCGGTATGCTGGAAACGGCTGACGCATTGGCTGTTCCTCCCATGCAGCGGGCTGTTATTTCAGCATTGTCCTCTCTTCCGGTTGCCGACCGGGTCGAAACGGTGACACGTCGTATGTTGCAGGCCGGCAATAAAGATTATTTGTATTATCTGGTGTTGGCTTCTACCGGACAACCGGATGCGCTGGCGACAGTCGTGAAAGGTTTCCGTTCTAATACGGGTGTCAAAAGGGATGCAGCCTTCGAAGCCCTGTTGAACTGGAAGGGTATTGAAGTGGCGGACGAATTATATACGATCTGTAAGGAAAGCCCGTCGTCCAACTATTTTGATCCGGCTCTCACTACTTATGTGAAACTGGTTTCCAATCCGGCATTTACAGGTGAAAACCGTTTGTTAAGCTTGCGTAAGGCAATGGAAATTGCCAAAACGGATGCACAGAAGATCGCGATTTTACAACAGATTGAAAAAACCGGAACATTCTTGGGTATGCTGTATGCCGGCGAATTTCTGGATCAGAAACCTGTACAACAGGCGGCCGCCAATGCAGTCATGAATATTGCTTTGGGTAATAAGGAGTATATGGGGGCGAATGTCCGTACCCTGTTGAATAAGGTGATGGAGGTGCTCGACAATCCGGATGCCGGCTATCAAAGGGAAGCAATCAAGAAACATCTGGCAGAGATGCCGCAAGGTGAAGGATTCGTTTCTTTGTTCAATGGCAAGGATTTGACCGGCTGGAAAGGTCTGGTACAGAATCCGATTGCCCGTGCGAAGATGAAACCGGGACAGTTGGCCAAAGAGCAGGCGAAAGCCGATGAGGTCATGCGTAAAGGCTGGAGCGTGGAAGACGGTATGCTGATATTCAATGGCAAGGGTGACAATCTGTGCACGGAAAAACAATACGGTGATTTTGAAATGTATGTGGACTGGATGCTTGATCCGGCCGGTCCTGAAGCGGATGCCGGTATTTACTTGCGTGGTACGCCTCAGGTGCAGATATGGGATACTTCGCGTGTAAACGTAGGAGCGCAAGTCGGTTCCGGTGGATTATACAACAACCAGATGAACGAGAGCAAGCCGACGAAAGTGGCCGATAATAAGTTGGGTGAATGGAACAGTTTCTACATCAAGATGGTCGGTGACCGTGTGACAGTCGTACTGAACGGAGAGAAAGTGGTGGATGATGTGATTCTGGAAAACTATTGGGATCGCAAGCTCCCGATCTTCCCGGTCGAACAGATTGAATTGCAGGCTCATGGCAGCAAGGTTTATTACCGGAATATTTATGTAAAAGAACTCGAACGCAAGGAACCGTTCAAGCTTTCAGCCGAAGAAGAGAAGGAAGGTTTTAAAGTTCTGTTTGACGGTACGAATATGCATGAATGGACAGGTAACACGGTTGATTATACCCTGGAAGACGGTTGCATTTCCATGATACCGAGCAAGAGCTATGGTGGAAACCTGTATACGAAAGACGAGTATGGCAACTTCGTGTACCGTTTCGAATTCCAGTTGACGCCGGGTGCTAATAACGGTGTCGGTATCCGTACCCCGATGGAAGGGGATGCCGCTTATGTTGGTATGGAAATCCAGATTCTGGATTGCGAACATCCGATTTATAAGGATATTACTCCTTTGCAGCATCACGGTTCCGTTTATGGAATTATCCCGGCTAAGGCGGAACATCATAGTGTGTTTAAACCTGCGGGTGAATGGAATTATGAAGAAATTGTAGCTAATGGGGATAACATCAAGGTAACGGTCAACGGGGTGGTAATCATGGAAGGCAATATCCGCGAAGCGACAAAGAACGGTACTGCCGATCATAAGGAACATCCGGGCCTGTTCAATAAGAAAGGACATATCGGTTTCTTAGGTCATGGCTCTCCTGTCAAGTTCCGTAATATTCGCAGTAAAGAGTTGAAATAACGTTTTTTTATCTATAGTTAAATAGCAGCATAAGCAGAAATTAGCTTATGTTGCTATTTTTTTATGATTAATGTGTGTGGAAAATCCTTGAATATTAAGGAAAATAAAATTTGTTAGTTCGGTTTATTATAACGACTTTTGTATGAAGGATAATAAAGAAGTCGTATTCATGGATGTAGACCAGTATCAATTAATATTAGACAATGCTCAGGTTGGCTGGTGGAAAGCTGATTTTGAAGAAAGATGTTATATCTGTTCTGACTATTTGATTAGTCTCTTGGAGTTGGATGGTCCGAAAATATCCATAGTAGATTTCTTTTTGTTGATCCGTGGAGACTATCGGGATCGTATCGCTAACGAATTTGCTTTCTTTAAAGGTATTGGTATATACGAACAGATCTTCCCTATAAAGACTTGCTATGGTTATAGGTTCGTCCGTACAAAAATTTATAAACGTGAAAAGGCTTCCGATGGCAAGTTGACCGTATTGGGTATTTTACAGTTGATTCCTTTTAGTGAAATGGAGGAGAATAGACCTGTCGTGAATGGACAGGTTGATAGTGTTCTCAGGCATTTGGGGAGTTTGTCCCATGCCTTACATTCTTTTATCCAGACAAATGATTTGCATAAATCGATCCATTTGGCTCTTACGGAGGTTCTATTTTCGATCGATACGAAGGGCGTGTATACATTATGGAATATGAGGATGAGAAGCAGATTGGCTGCACATATGAGGTGTGTAGTGAGGGAGTTGAGCCTGTCCGTCCGTTTTTGCAAAACATTCCGGTTGCTACGTTACCTTGGTCTACACATAAAATACGGAATTTATATCCTATCCTAATTAATAATCTGGATGAATTACCTCCTGAAGCGGTTGAGGAGAAGCGCTACCTGAAAGCGCGTCGAACCTGTTCTCTGATTTTAATTCCATTAATAATCAAAGGTGAGTCTTGGGGGTATATGGGAATCGATATAGTAGATAAGTATCGTATGTGGAGCTTGGAGGACTATCAATGGTTGTCGTCTATTTCCAATATCATTAGTATAATAACGAAGATGGCCCGTACCAATGAAGCTTTGGACCATAGTGAAAAGTTACTTCGGAATATTTATACCAACATACCGGTCGGAATAGAGTTGTATGATAAGAAGGGCTATCTGGTGGATTTGAATAATATGGATGTCGAGATATTCGGCCTTCCTTCCAAAGAGTCTGTTTTGGGGCTTAATATCTTTGAAAATCCTATGATTAATGATGAAATACGAGAAAAACTGATTAGTCGGGAGCCAGTCTCTTTTCACATGGATTATTCATTTAACACAATTGAGGACAAAGGGTTCTATCCGACAATGAAGAATGGTACGATCGATATTTTCACAAAAGTCTGCATGTTGTATGACATATATGGAGATCTGATTAATTATATGTTTATTAATCTTGATAATACAGATAAGGCGGTCGCATATAACCGTATCGAGGAGTTTGAACATTTCTTCAGCCTGGTCAGCCGTTTTGCAAAAGTTGGATATGCCAAATTTGATTTGTTGACTCGTGAAGGGTATGCTATCGACCAATGGTATCAGAATTTAGGAGAAAAAGAAGGTGTGCCGCTATCGGAAGTCATAGGTGTTTATAGCCAGATCCATCCTGAAGACCGGAAGGTTATGTTTAATTTCTTTGAACAGGTAAAGAAAGGACAGTGTGATAGTATTCGGCGGGAATTAAGGGTGAAGTATGGAGAAGGTTGGCATTGGACTCGTGTGAATGTAATGCGGAACACCCAGTCGACTAATCCGGACAGACTTGAAATGATCTGTGTGAATTATGATATAACCGAACTGAAGGAAACGCAGAAGCAGCGTGAGAAAGCCGAAGAACTCGACCGTTTGAAATCTGCATTCCTTGCCAATATGAGCCATGAGATCCGGACTCCGCTGAATGCCATTGTCGGTTTTTCCACGTTGTTGGTCGATACGGACGATCCGGAGGAAAAGAAGCAGTTTGTCGAGATTATCCAAAAAAACAATGAACTGTTGTTACAGTTGATCTCCGATGTGCTGGATCTGGCGAAGATAGAATCTGGTATAATCGAATTGAAACTTGTCGAGGTCGACTTGCGGGAGCTATGTAAAGAACTGGTCGTTTCGATGCGTATCAAAGTACCGGCTGAAGTCGCGCTCTGTGTGGTTCCGGACTTGCCTTCCTATATCATGCGTTGTGATAAGGTGAGGCTGACACAGATCATATCCAACTTTATTAATAATGCCATCAAACACACCAGCAAAGGAACGATCCTGCTTGGTTACGAGATACGCTGGGATGAGATTGAGTTTTCTGTGACGGATACCGGTGACGGTATGTCGCCGGAAGTGCAGCGACATGTGTTCGACCGTTTCTATAAAGGAAACAGTTTCAAGCAGGGGACAGGTTTGGGGCTCTCGATCTGTAAGAGCATAATAGAACAGGTTGGCGGTAAAATCGGGGTAGAGTCCGAGATAGGGAAGGGGTCCCGTTTCTGGTTTACTTTACCCCGTTAGATTCATATCTTATTCTTTTTCACCATAGGACAAATCGCCGGCGTCTCCCAGTCCCGGAACGATGTAAGAATGATCATCTAGTTCGTCATCGACAGCCGCGACCCATATAGTCGTGATGTCGTCCGGCATTTTACGCTGGAGATATTCGATTGCCTGCTTGCTGGCAATGATGGAAGCGACATGGATATGCGCCGGGTGGCCTTTGGTGCGCAATGCTTCGTAGGCCAGTTCCATAGAACTGCCGGTTGCCAGCATCGGATCCGTTATAATCAATGTCTTGTCTGTTAATCGGGGAGATGCGATGTATTCGATATGAATATCGAAGTTCAGACGGTCCTTGTATTTCCTGTAAGCGGAAACAAAGGCATTTTCCGCATTGTCCAGGTAACTGAGGAAACCCTGATGGTAGGGGAGGCCGGCACGCAGGATCGTACTGATGACGACTGAATCGTCGGGAGTGTTCATTGGTGCTATCCCGAGAGGAGATTGAATACCTTTTTTGCTGTAGGTGAAATCCTTACTGATCTCGTAAGCCATGATTTCACCGATCCGCTCGATGTTACGACGGAAGCGCATACTGTCTTTTTGTATATTGACGTCGCGCAGTTCTGCGACAAACCGGTTTAACACCGAGTTTGATTCTCCAAGATTAACTATTTTCATGATTGAATTGTCATTTTTCCGGCGCCGAAATTACTCATAATTTGGACAGGTCGCAAAAAAGAAGGCAACCTTTTTCAGATTGCCTCCCTTTGTCAGGTAAAAAGTCTTACTTCTTTTCTTCGGGTTTGTTAATTGCATCCAGCAAATATTTACCCGGTTTGAATTTTACAGTCGTTCTGGCTGGAATCATAACCGGTGTTCCTGTCTTGGGGTTACGAGCTAAACGCTCTGTCTGAGGACGTGGTATCAATGTTCCGAAACCGATCAATACGATTTCCTCGTTGTGGGACATAGCTTCTGTTACGATGTCTACATAAGCCTCCAATAGTTTCTTCGCTTTTTGTTTCTGTAATCCCGATCTCTGGGCCAAGGCCTCAATCAATTCTGCTTTGTTCATGAATGTTTTTATTTAATTAATGATATTCAAGGCAAATGTACGCTTTTCATTGATATGTTGTATCTCCTTTTGCATATAAAGAAATCAGCGTTCATTTCTTATTTAACAACACGTATATGCATTTGTTACGATTTGCGAAACAAAAAATGTTAAATAACCTTTGGTCGCTATATTTGAAAGGCTTTTTTATATACCTGCTGATTGATTTGATATTTATCGTTACTTTTGTCCTGCAAAATAAAACATACGCGAAATGAGAATAGAAGAGAATTACTCGCTGGAGAAACATAATACTTTTCACCTTCCGGTGAAGGCCCGTTGGTTTATGGAATATACGAATGAAGAAGAACTGGGGCGGATCTTCCGGGACGAATATTTTCAGGAATGTTTGTCGTTGCATATCGGAAGTGGCAGTAATCTGTTGTTTATAAATGATTTTAACGGGGTTATCTTGCATTCGCAGATAAAAGGTATCTCTGTTGCGAAAGAGACAGACGATTCGGTATTGCTTCGCATCGGAGCTGCCGAGAAGTGGGACGATGTAGTCGCTTATGCCGTCTCCAAAGGTTGGGGAGGGATAGAAAATCTGTCCGGCATTCCGGGCGAAGTCGGAGCAGCCGCTGTCCAGAATATCGGGGCATACGGTACGGAAATCAAGGATGTGGTCGAGACGGTGGAGACATATAACCAGCTTTCGTTCGAGAAACGTATGTTTACAAATGAAGAATGTCTTTATAGTTATCGGGATAGTTTCTTCAAGAATGAGCATAACGACCCGCACATTGTTACTTATGTAAATATACGTTTGAGCAAAAAGCCTCGGTTTTCTGTCAATTACGGCAATTTGAAAGAGGAACTGGCTAAATATCCAAAGATAACGTTGCAAGCTGTGCGGGATGCTGTGATCTCGATCCGTCGTCAAAAATTGCCTGATTCCGATGAGTTGGGAAATGCCGGAAGTTTCTTTATGAACCCGGTTATTCCGGTTGTCCATTACGAAAAGTTGAAGAGGCAATATCCGGACATGCCGTCCTATCCGGCAGGAGAGGGGAAGATGAAGGTCCCTGCAGGCTGGTTGATCGAGCAGTGCGGTTTTAAAGGCAAGTCGCATGGTGCGGTCGGCGTATATGAAAAGCAGGCATTGGTATTGGTCAATTTGGGTGAAGCCAAAGGACACGAGATCGCACTGGTTGCCGAAAGTATTCGTACGGCTGTTCATGACCGGTTCGGTATCGAGATTATGCCTGAGGTAAAATATGTAGGATAAATGGAAATAACGTTTTTAGGGACGGGGACTTCTACCGGAGTTCCCGAAATAGGTTGTCAGTGTGAGGTGTGTACCAGTTCGGATAAACGGGATTGGCGTCTGCGTACGTCCGTACTGGTGGAGACGGATGGTAAACGGATTTTGTTGGATTGTGGCCCGGATTTCCGTTGGCAGGTGATCCGCAACAAGACGTATCGTTTGGATGCGGTCCTGATTTCGCATGAACATTACGATCATGTCGGCGGATTGGACGACCTACGCCCTTTTTGCCGTGAAAAGGGAGTGGATGTATATGCGGAAGATAATGTGGCGGAAGCTATCGAGACACGTATCCCTTATGTGTTCCGTGCCCATAAATATCCCGGAGTTCCGAACCTGGAACTTCACCGGATCGGAAACGAGCCTTTTGTGGTTGCCGGAATCTCGGTTACGCCGATCCGGGTGATGCATGGGAAACTGCCGATTTTCGGCTATCGTATCGGTAATATGGCTTACTTGACAGATGTAAAATATCTTCCGGAAGAAGAGTATGCCAAACTGGAAGGCCTGGATGTGCTGATTCTGACAGCTCTCCGCCGGGGAGCCCACCCTACGCATGAATCGCTGGAAGAAGCCCTTGTTAATATCGAAAGGATAAAACCGAAGGAAACCTATCTGATCCACATGAGTCATCGCATTGGTCTGCATGCGGAGGTAGAGAAGGAGTTGCCGCCTCATGTCCATCTGGCCTACGACGGATTACACGTTTCTACCGCCTTGTCTCATAGTCTTTTATTTCGTAAGTAATATGATCGTTCTTGTCCCACAGTTGTAAAACGCTTGTTTCTCAATAGTCTAACAAGCGTTTTACAAATGTCAGACACTTGTTCGACATTTGGCGGAAGAAAAAGAAGCAGTTTGTTTTGTGTTAAGACTTGGGTTGTTTGGTCTTAAAAGTTGCTGGCAGAAAAATGAATTATGTCATTTCCTTCATCCGTAATACCCTGAATGCGAAATATTCCGGTATACAGATAAAGGAATGAAGGATTATTTTTCAATAACTTTTGTTGGAGGATGCGATCTCTCCGGCAATCAATTCATATCCTTTATCGTTTGGATGGAGACCGTCACCGATAAACAGGCTTTCGTTTATTTTGCCGTCTTGCAGCAATAGGGCTGTTCCCGGATTGGCAAATTCGTAACCTTCCGTTTCCACCATCTCCTTAATATCGAAGTTAATGTTCCTTACCCATTGTTCCTGATTGCGGCGGGGAAGGATGCCGATCACTTTGACGGAGGCTTCCGGTTGCCGTTGACGGATGGCGGAAAGGAGGAAGCGGAGACCTTCGACGATCTCTTTGTCGTTGTTCAGGCCACAATTATTCGTGCCGATCATCAAGACGACTTTTCCGGCCTTATAGCCATCCAGTTCGCCATGGTATATACGCCAAAGCACGTTTTCGATACGGTCCCATCCGCAGCCCAAGTTCTGGAAACCGGCAGGACGCATGACTTTTTCCCAGGTCTCCCGTCCGTTCTTGTTGCGGTGTTCCGGTTCGCCACCCCAATAGTGGGTGATCGAATTGCCTAAGATTACAGCTTTAGGCGGATGGTTGCGTACCTGCTCCAGGAAAGCGCGGTGACGGGAGAGCCATTCGTACATATGCGGTTCCCGGCGTTGGGTGACGGGGATGGTTGTTGTCAGGGAGCCAAGGGGAATATGCAGGATTTCCCGTACCTTTCTTTCTACGACAATCGCCTGTTGCTTCATTCCGAAGTCGGATGGGTGCACATAGTCAACCCAACCATCGGACGGTATGTTCAGGTCTTCGCGGGACAAATAATATACATCTTTAATTCCTTCGGACTGAATCTGCTCGTATGCTTTACGGGAAGCACGGTTAACCTGGGTGATTTCGTTGTATTTTATTGAATCCATATACATATTGCTATAGCCTCCGTGTTCGATCAGCAAGATGGGCAGTAAAATAGAATCTTGTACCAGGATATTTCTTTTCGACTGTGATCGGTTCTATTTTGATACTTCCTGCGTCAAATGACACCCCATCTTCATGGCATACGATACCCAGGATTTCTTGGAAGACACGAGCCAGGAAATCCCTGTCACGACTGATCCTGTCTGCCATAAAATCCACATCAACCGTAGGACGAGCCTCAAGTCCATTCATGGCATAAAGCAAAGAGCCGCCTTTCAACAAGAATTTGTCCTTGTACTGGCTTACAGAAACCCTGTAAAGCAGTCTCTCGTTGAAGTACCTTGCCAGAAGATACATGTATTTATAGCCTGTCTCATTCATGAGGTTGAGCAAGCGTGTCTTTACAGACTTGTCATAGTTTTTCTTTCCCATTATCTTATTCTATTGCGATTTCGAGATAATTTTTCAACGTGTTAAACACTCTTAGGCGCTTGGCGT
>ERZ780139.3095-NODE-3095-length-11441-cov-4.368084_pt1 | contig 11441 bp, 9 predicted proteins | sample MGYA00511476_ERZ780139 | MGnify/ENA primary metagenome ERZ780139 (study PRJEB29588, sample SAMEA2158190) | human gut metagenome | biome: human gut; feature: human-associated habitat; material: faeces | place: Denmark | collected 2008/2010 ... | reverse complement strand
GGCATAACATAATCTGTTCTTCCCTTACTGCCATTCCATGTTCCGGGAACAGCACACGAAAGATTGTATCAATTTCACGATGTGCTCTTTTTAAATATTCTTTTGTGTAATACATAATGCCATCATAAATCGTGTAGCTCGTGATATTGGATTCCTTTTCATCGCCGAGTAAGTTGTCTCTCAACACTCTTTCTTGCGATATACTTATCCATTCTGTTTTTGTGGGGTCAGATTTTGACGTTATGGTAGCAATAAAAGAATCATCACAAGTTCCGACCAGATTAGCAACAACGTCATCGTTCCACTCATATAAAATTTCATATCCCGAAAGATTTCTTCCGAATTTTACTAAAGCGGACTTCACCTCCGCTTTTTGCGGGTCGACAATGGACACAATTGTGAAAAGGGCATCCGTTCCATTGCCTGCAACGCCTCCAAACCAATTGAAAACCACATTCGACCCGTATTCCTGAATTTTTCTGTCGGAACCATCCAATGCCATGCTGTAGATTCTGGCCGTGGGGTCATTACCCGAGACCGAGGCATCTGTATAAGGCTGTCCGTTTTTTATAACATACAGATAGTTCCCTACAACAAAGCACCTTGCGCCACCCTTAAAGGATGGGATGTAGGCGGTACTTGCAGGATCATGCCCCAAATTTGCGTCAGCAGATAACCTGATGCATTCCTGCGTTAAGTAATCATAATAAATAATATCTGCGGATGCGTCCGGGTAAGGATCTAAACTATAACACCCGTTTGCTGTTTCACCGCCCACAGTCATGGCAATTCCCTGTTGTGCGGTAAGCATATGCAGTTCTTCGCCGGAAGACGGAACAGTTTCCGCCGCATCCTCATCAATAATTGTTGGCGCTGGCGTTGCAGACTCTGTGGCGGCAACCTCGGAATTATAACCGTATTCTTCCGAGCAACCAGCCAAAAAGTGGCTCATGAGAAGAAGCAGGGACAGAATTTCAATTGAGAATCTTGCGGCTTTTTTCATATTTCTCAACCATAAAGTCAGGTGAAAACATTATAAGGAACATCATCGTGTTTGTTTCAAGGCGGATATGTTCAGCATCTGCGTGCCGATGCTTGAGCCTTAGATGTGGATGGCGGTTCTTTGGAACAACTTCATTATACCAAAAAGTTTTCACATTCGCCACGTTTCGGCAGTATTTCAAGAGTTCCATGCAGCAAAAGACGAGTTTTGCCCAAAAATTGTGAATACGCTTCAAATCAGCTACGTCAGCAGACCCAAGCCGAATCTCATGCCGCGGTAAGCAAAATTCACATCGTACCGTACCTACGCGGCCAGTCACCGCCGGCTGCTTTTCAAATTCATCGGTCATGTGACGGTAACAGCCACGCGCACGACCTCGTCAGGTACGCTGCGGAACGCGATGGCGTGCGCGGTGCAGGCAGCAGATAGGTTTTGCGCAGATTGTTCAGTTCCAGTTGCATGGCAGAGGTACGCTTTCTTTGTTCCAAAAGGTTGAGATAAGAATGATCGAACCATCCAGTGCGTGTTATGGTTTCCTGCTATATACATAATCATCGAGGAGTATGTAGTTCGGAATATTGTTCCAATAATCGCTTTTTGCAATCAGGCGAAGGTTTGGCAAAAGCATTGTAGTGGTAATTTCGCGTCCATCCGGAGCGTAGTCTGGCACCTCATATTCCATCAGGCCATACCTAACAAGAAAATATTCCGATCCTTCTGCTAAAATCAAAACACTTTTCTCATCATCCGATGTCAGAGTCAGCTTTTGGAGTGACTTGCTGATTGGATCAAATGCACACGAAACGGCTTGACCGTCTGAATCCTGCACGGCAGTGACCAACAAATGCCCATCGAAAGAATCTGCACTTAATGAAAGCCGGTCGTAAGATACTTCATCGTCGAAACGAATCGGGCCGGCGAATAGACATTCCGGCGTATCGCTTTCCAAATCCCAGCAATAAAGGCCGTTTGTTTCCTTGTCCCAGTAGTACATATTCCCGTTCATAAACATCTCGCTTCGCTCATCCTGCTTCCAGCGGCAAAGCTCCTGCTGTTGGCCATCAGATGAAAGCAGCGTAAGCTGATGTACCTGCTCTTGGACAGCGCGTACGATATCATCCGCGGAAAGGTCATCGCTTAACTTGGCCGGATTCAAAATGCTTTTTAGGATAATTTTATCCTGATGCGCTCCGACGATGAAATGTCGTGATTCCGAATCGAGTTGGCATATTTCCCGTCGTGTACCATCGGCAATCTTCAACTGAATCAATGTACTTGGGGTAGTTGTGCCGTCGTCCTGAAGCAGGCAGGAAAGATAGTAAAGATTTTCGCCGTCGCAGGCAACACAGCCGCTTACGATTGATTCATTCGCAGCCAATTTCGTCAAGATTTGTCGGTCTGCACCATCGAGGTCACATCGTGCAATATACCCTTGTCGCTCAGAAGTTTCGTCTGCCGCAAAGGATGGCGTGTTCAGTTTGAAAATAAAAAGGTAGTCATCACTTAGGGCAAGATAACAACCGCCAATTGTACTTTCCAGATAACTGGTATCGGACTCATTGTTGTGATCACTGTTAATCTGGTTAGAAAGATAAATATGGCTCTTTGTAGCATAGTCGGTATATAGTAGGTTTCCGCCGTTGGCAGGTCGATCAAAGACCTCGTAGCAGCCCTTTTCATTTCCCAATATGCTAGAAGCGATAATACCATTGGCGGATGAAATGATTTTCATCTGCGCGGCATCAGAACTTCCGTCAGATGGCTGCGTCAAATTCATAGAATCCGCCAGCGATATGTTTTCTGTGACAGCTTTTTCCCCTTTGACATTTGCATCGGAAAGAGAGGCTGCACATCCGGAAAACAGAAGACAAATACAAAGGGTAAAAGCCTTTCGACAAAACGATGAATCATGCATGATCCTCTCCTATAGCAATTGTATTTAGACGGCTTCCGGGGGCATCACCAGTCTTTTAATTTACGGCCATTAAATCAGGATACATGTGTCCAGTTGGTAGGATTGCTCGTCCAACGGCAAATCCTACCATAAGTATTATAAGGGCTTGTGTTCTGGCTTGTCATTGTGACGCCAAAATTAGCATACGTTCCCGTTTGATATGCTAAAGTCAATTTGCCGTAGGTTAAAACACAATCATTGTAATCATTTCCCATGGCAGAGTCTCTCCGTGTAGCGAAAAGATAAATGCATAAAAAAGGAATCAGGCCATTATGAATCAAAAGCTATCATTAGAAATCGGATGAAAATTATCACGCGAGTGAAAATAGTCATCTTGTGAGAGCAATGCGTATTTTGGAATCAAAACATTTTCCATCGTGTTGTCATCGGCAACGGCGATATTGACGGATGTGTAATCGTAGACAACACAAAATTGATCTTTTACTACGGTTAACGATGTAAGGAAATTCCCTTGAGAATCTTTCAAATTCATCTCTTCGGAAAACTCACCGTTTTCGAGATTTAATACTCGATAGTGTGGCAGAAAATACCCCTCTTTGCTCACATAAGATGTTTCGTAAAGCAGGTATTTCCCATATGGTCCTCTGCAATCAGGACGATGCTCATCATCCGGCTGCTCTGCATAAGGGGAACAGTCAAAACATTTTTCCTCGCCGGTAAGTAAATTCCGCATTTTTAGAGAAGCTGTTTGATAGTCATACTCGAAAAGTGTGTCGACGGAAACAAAAGCCCCTGTTTTTGAAGTCTCATTGCTATAAAAAGGTGTGCTCGCAAGAACTGCAGTTGTGTCATACCCCGGATAAAGGTAATAGAAGTGCTGTTCACTTTCGTTTGCCCGGTAAACTATAAAACAGTCCCCGCAAGCCGAATAGAGGCCATAATCTGTTATATCTATCAACGGATCTATTTCCGCTGTTTTTACATCTAATTTGCTTAAGGTCTTTTTTTCCGTTATCCCGCCCGACGATTCGGATACCTCTGACAAAACAAAATACAATGACGAATTTGTTTCATCTGTATAAAAAGCAGGGCCGATGCTCTGTCCGCTTTGGGCACTGAATAACAATTTCTTGTTTTCTCCGTTCGCATCAGCAATCCAAATGCAAGCAGGGTGGTTTGATGACTCGCCGTTTTGCACAAGAAGAATTGAATTCCCAAGTTGTAAAATTCCGGGGAGAAAACCGCTTTCATCAATTTGCAGCCAGGCAGTGCAGCTATCATTTGAGTGTGTACAATTTGGTGTATCGCATAAAGGTATCTGCTGCATTGTCTCAAAATCAATATAAAAAATGTTGCCATACCCATTAGCAATCGAATCTACAGTATACATCCCTTGCTCAGAGCTCGGAACACAAAGCGATAATTTATGTTCAGCTGTTGAGGGGGTGACTATATCATCAGATGCCATTTGCGATGATACCGCTGATGTTGCCTCGTTGGCATTGTAGGAGCATCCGACTAAAAGCAACGACAAGATTCCAATCGCCAACAGATTAAAATGTTTCATTCTGTTCTCTCGATCTGCTACAAATGCATTATATTTTACAGAAAAGACGGACCCCTGCTTTAGTAGAAACGACTTTTTTTAGAATCGGATGAGATGAAGTGTTTTCATAAAGCAAGGATGCTTGCGTATCAGCCGATTTTTTCAAAATCGCGGTAGTTGGCATTTCCTGACCAATAGTCCGCTTTGGAAATCAGCGCATAGCGCCTCTCGCCGGTCGAGACGTATTTAGACGCACCATCGTCTGCCTGCACAGCGGCAGTATCTTGCACTCCGGCTTCCACGAGATAGGTGTCGGCATCTTTCGCTGCAACGACAGCGCAAGCGGTATCTTTATCATAGAGCGAGTAGGTCAATGTCCATGGGGAAGGTTCCTTGTCGCTTTCCAATACATAAAATCCGTCCGCATATTGTGAGTCTGCACCAGCATTTGAGCATTGCTCAAATAGTAGTTTGCCATCGTCGGCATAGTAAAGGTTCACATAGCTGACTGCCTGATCGGGCACCGTGTACCCCGCCAATTCGGTGTCTTGCCCAGTGGAAAGGTCAAGGAGATGAAAATGATCGCCCTTTTGATAAACCAGCGTTTGACCGTAAACGGCGGCAGGTTGCAACACGCTGGAAGATTCTGTATAGAGAACGGCTTGCTCCCCAGTGACCGGGTCATAGGTGAACCATTCCGAGTTGTCGCCGGACGTGCTTTTCAAAAGCAGTTTATCACCTACAACGCCTTTGATCCATGTGCTGTCCATGGAGAACATCGACACCCTGTTCCGGATGCAGCGGGCCAGCTACTCGGCCCAGGACGCTTATGATACCTTCTGTAAGGAGCTGGAGCAGTGCCTGCCCTTTGTGTTTGGCTGCAGCAGCACCCTGCCGGAACCCGCCCCTGACGCCACCGACGAACGGCTGCTGTTACGCAGCACCATCCTTTCGGCTGCCAACAAGATCTATCTGGACTGCTGCTTTGACGCTTTGCGGCAAGAGCAGGCCCTGTGGGAGGATATTCTGCCGGACCTAGCGTAACAACAAAAAAAGACCGTGCTCTCCTTTCCGGAAAGCACGGTCTTTTGTATTTTTTGCAGATTCAGGCAGATCAGGTGTCCTGCAGCTCGCCGCGGCTGGCAGCCTTGAGGTAGGCAAAGATGAAACCGTCCAGATCGCCGTCCATCACGGCGTCCACATTGCCGGTCTCGTAGTTGGTGCGGTGATCCTTGACCATGGTGTAGGGCATGAACACATAGCTGCGGATCTGGTGACCCCATGCGATCTCGTTCTGCACGCCCTTGATGTCGTCGATCTTATCCATGTGCTGCTGCTTTGCGATCTGATACAGCTTTGCCTTCAGCATTTCCATGGCGTAGTCACGGTTCTGGAACTGGCTGCGCTGGGTCTGGCAGTTGACCACGATGCCGGTGGGCTTGTGGATCAGACGCACTGCGGAAGAAGTCTTGTTGATGTGCTGGCCGCCGGCACCGGAAGAACGGTACACCTGCATCTCGATGTCCTCGGGGCGGATGTCCACCTGGATGGTGTTGTCCAGCTCGGGCATCACTTCCAGCGAAGCAAAGCTGGTCTGGCGGCGGGCATTGGCGTCAAAGGGCGACACGCGCACCAAACGGTGCACGCCGTTCTCGCTCTTGAGCAGGCCGTAGGCGTTGGCGCCCTTGACCATCATGGAAGCGCTCTTCAGGCCGGCTTCGTCGCCGTCCTGATAGTCCAGCACCTCTACGGTCATGCCGTGGGCCACGGCCCACTTGTTGTACATGCGGTACAGCATCTCGGCCCAGTCCTGTGCTTCGGTGCCGCCGGTACCGGCGTGGAAGGTAAGGATGGCATTGCTGTGGTCGTACTCGCCGTTCAGCATGGTCATGAGCTGCAGCTCATCCACAGCCTTGCCTACGGCGTTCACAGCCTCTTCGGCTTCGGGGATCATGGCGGGGTCGTACTCCTCGTCCAGCATCTCGATCATGGTCTCGGCGTCATCGTACAGGCCCTGCAGCTTTTCAAAGCGGCTCAGCTTGCCCTTCAGGTCGCCCACTTCGTCAAAGACCTTCTTGCTCAGGTCTGCATCATCATAAAAGCCGGGGCGGCTCATGGTGTGCTCCAGCTCCTGCACGCGCTTGCGGGAGGCATCAATGGCAAGGGCTTCTTCCAAGTCCTTGACCGCCTTGCCATAATCGGCAAGCTGCACCTTCAGTTCGTCAATCGTGATCATTCTCTAAATCCCTCTCGAAATGATAAATAAGGTAAAGTCCTTTGTACTTGCCAAAAGACACAGTTTATACACAGATACTTCATTAGTATACCGAGAATCTATGCTAAAGTAAAGGGGTAAATGGATTATCCTGCTGGAATTTTGAAGATTTTCACCTTTTCTTTTCTCTTTCAGGGGAGTATAATACCAGTATGAACCATACAACAGGAGGAAATCATGCCGAAATATTATGGCTGTCCCTGTGAAGGCTGCGGCAGACCGCTGGCGCTGACCGATGATATCGTGGTCTGCCCGGACTGCGGCGCACCCTATCACCGCAAGTGCTACGAAAAGCTTGGCCGCTGCATCCACACCCCCGCCCATGGCGCGGGCTATGAATGGACGTTCCCGTACAAAGACGATGCTCTGCGCACCTGCCCCAGCTGCGGTGAGCGCACCCTGCGCACCGAAGAGCGCTGCCGCTGTTGCGGTGCCGTTCTTCCGCCGGAGAGCCAGTGCCCGGAGCCGCCCACCCAAAGCCAGCCCGGCACCGACGCAGACGGACGCTTTGATTACAACGACCTTTACCGCCAGTATCAGCAGACGGTGGAGGAGCCCACCCGCCGCAACGTGCAGGCGGCCTTTGGCAAGGAAGAGCTGATCGATGGCATCCCTTACAGCGACTGGAACGATTATATCGGCAAGGCCGCGCCCGTCTACCTGAACGATTACAGCCGAATGCAGCTGCAGCACACCAAAATTTCCATGTGCTTCTCGGCGCTGGTGTTCGGCCCGTTCTATTTCTTTTACCGCAAGGCGTGGAAGCCGGCCTTTGGTTTTCTGGCCGCAGAGCTGGTGGTGGCCCTGCCCACCCTGCTGAGCATGATGCAGGCCACCGGCAGTCCGCTCACTGCGGGCATCAGCAGCACTGCCATCGTCGTGCTTTCCCGCATTATGACGGTGTTCAGCTTTGCGCTGGTGATGCTGCGCACCCTGTACGCCAAGTGGCTGTACCGTAAAAGCGCAGCCGAGCGCATCCGCCGCATCCGCGCCGAGTTCCCGGACGCTGCCCAGCGCCGTGCGGTTCTGTCTGCGCAGGGCGGCGTGAGCATCGCCGGTGTGATCGGTGCCTTTGTACTGCTGATGGTGCTGGGTGCCTGCGCTACCGTGCTGATGGGTCCGAATCTGGACGCTTTGGCCGGGATGCTCTGATCTGCAATGCCGCCTGCAAAGGCTGGCATTACGGATTTCAAAATAGTAATAGGAGAATATGGATCATGATGAAGAAAGTCACCAAAGCCGTCATCCCTGCCGCCGGTCTTGGCACCCGCGTGCTGCCCGCTACCAAGGCCATGCCCAAGGGCATGCTGCCCATCGTGGACAAGCCCGCCATCCAGTATCTGGTGGAAGAGGCCGTGCGTTCCGGCATCACCGACATCATGATGATCGCCGGCGCCTCCAACGAGCGTCAGGTACTGGCCGTGGCCGAGGAAATCGAAAAGGACCTGTTCCTTAAGTGCTCCGGCCGTCAGCCGCGCTCTCGCGAGGGCCTGACCGAGGGCCAGTGGGTGCTGCTTGACTACGGTGATTTCGTGATTCATGTCATGCACGAGGAATCGCGCGAATTCTACGGGCTCGAACGACTCTGGCGCGACTGCCCGGCCATCGATCTTGAACTCGCACACCCGGAAACGGCGGAGCATGCGGAAGATGCTGCCGTCACCACCGCGTAACGTGCGAATCACATAACGCTGATATTCGCTGATATTCGCGTGTCGGGCTGCCTGTTGCCAAACATCATTGACGGCATCAGGCAGCCCTCCCCTTTTTCCTGTTTCCTCACTGGAACCGAAAGGATCGTCACTATGACCAATCATGTTCGTTCCGTTTTCCTTATCCGTCATGGACGCACCTCCTACAACGCCGCTCACAAGCTCCAAGGCCAGGTCGACATTCCGCTGGACGCCGTGGGTGAATGGCAGGTCAAGCAGACCGCCGCGGCCTTGAAAAGGCTGTACGTCGATCGTCGGCAGGAAATCAACCACCGGTTCATTGTCTGCTCCGATTTGAAGCGTGCGCACGCCACCGCGCAAGCTTTCGCCGACGTATTGGGTGGAATCGAGCCCGTCGATGATCGTCGCGTCCGTGAACGCAGCTTCGGTGATTGGGATGGCCATGCCGTGGCCGAACTGGCCGAACGCTACCCCGAGGACTTCCGTTCCTGGATGGAGTCTCGGGGCGGCGAGCTGAAGTATGGTGCCGAGCCCAAGGAAGCTGTGGGCAAGCGCGGCGTAGAGGCTCTTGAGGACTGGTCCACGCGTGCCGGAGACGACACGGACCTGTTCGTGTTCTCGCACGGCGCATGGATTGCGCAGACATTGCAGACCCTGTTGGGCATTTCTGCAATCGATCCGACCTTTTCTACGGTGGTTTCATTGCGTAATGCGCACTGGGTGCGCTTGGTGCCGATGGACAATCCCGATGGCACTGTGCGCTGGCGTCTGCTGGACTACAATCACGGTCCGGCCATCGCCGACACCGACGAGTGGGAACGCGAACGCTGATCGTGTCACGGCTCCCCTGCTGAGCCAACAGGTTCAGTGTATTCGAAAAACCGTTCAAGCAGTAATTGAATAACCCAATGCCTGAATAATGGCGGAAACAAGCCAAAAAGTGTCGCCAAATCCCACTTTTGCCATTTGGCGACACGCCGGCTTTTGCCAGAATCGACATCTCGTCGTAATGTATACGAGGTCCAAACAACGGGCCAACAATTGAAAACGGGGCTATAGCGCAGCTGGTAGCGCATCTCCATGGCATGGAGAGGGTCGGGGGTTCGAATCCCCCTAGCTCCACAATCGAGGCCGGTGCTTCATGCACCGGCCTTTCTCGTTTTCTGGCCTATCGGCCGACTTTTGCGCAACATTCCCCGGAAAGCGTCGCCAAGGGGACGCTCTTCCGATTGGCGCGACACCGGCGTGAGCGATAACAGTAATCGCCACTACAATGAGGTGTGGTCCCTATCGTGTTGATTATCAAAGGAGACAAAAACATCGTGACCGTCACCCGTGTATATATCGCCAGCCCTGAAGGCGCCAATGGCCGCAACGTCGTCGCTTACGGCATGCTCAACGCATTGACTTCCAAGTACAAGACCATGGTGTTCCGCCCTGCTGTGTCCAACCATGACGAATTCACCCCGATCCTGCTCGCCGCCTCCAATGCCGGACTCGGCGTGGCCCTGTCCACCGGCCTCGATGTGCACAAGGTGCGCGAGGATAAGGACACCGCCCGTGGCGATATCGTCGGCGCGTTCAACGATGCCATGGACGTTTCCCGCGCGGACGCCGCCCTGATCGTGGGCACCGACAAGTCCCACGTCAACGATCCGACCAGCTATGAATTCGACGCGAATGTCGCCGCTGATCTGAAGGCCGGCGTGTTCCTAGCCGTGTGCACCATCGACCGTTGGCCGCACGAGCTCGACGAGACCGTCAAGCTGTCCATCGAGGGCATGGAGGCCGCTGGCAACAAGGTGCTCGGCATCTTCGTGACCGGATGCGAGCCGCGCCACGCTTTCTCCGTTAAGGAGACCCTCGCCAAGTACGGCCTGCCGGTCTGGACTCTGCCGCAGGTGCCGTTCACCGATGAATCCACCAAGGATCTGGCGCTGGAGGCCTTCCGTAAGAACGCTCCCACCGATGAAGTGCTCGCCGCGCTCGATGTGGACGTCACCGCGCCCATCACCCCGTACGCCTTCCAGTTCGGCCTGCTCGGCAAGGCCAAGAGCAACAAGAAGACCATCGTGCTGCCCGAAGGCGAGGAGGACCGCATCATCAAGGCGGCCGACTACCTGCTTGAGCGCGAGATCGTGAACCTCATCATCGTGGGCAACAAGGACGCCATTCTGGCTCGCGGCAAGGAACTGGGCCTGAACTACTTGGAGCGCGCCCGCTTCCAGGCTATGGACGACGAGAACGTGTTGAAGCCCATGGTCGCCAAGCTGTGCGAGTTGCGTGCCAAGAAGGGCATGACCGAGGAGCAGGCCCGCAAGCAGCTGGCCGACGCCAGCTACTTCGGCACCATGCTCGTGGTGCTCGGCTACGCCGACGGCCTGGTCTCCGGCTCCGTGAACTCCACCGCCAACACCGTGCGCCCGGCCCTGCAGGTCATCAAGACCAAGCCCGGCCAGAAGCTGGTCTCCGGCGCATTCCTCATGTGCTTCAAGGACCATGTGGCCGTGTTCTCCGACTGCGCCATCAACCTCAACCCGGATGCCGAGCAGCTTTCCGAAATCGCGTTGCAGTCCGCCGAGACCGCACGTGCCTTCGGCATCGACCCGAAGGTCGGTATGCTCTCCTACTCCACCCTCGGCTCCGGCAAGGGACCGGACGTGGACATGGTCGAGGAAGCCACCAAGCTGCTCAAGGAGAAGGCTCCGGATCTGCCGGTGGTCGGTTCCATCCAGTTCGACGCCGCCTGGTCCCCCACCGTGGCCGCCACCAAGGCCAAGGGCAACGATGTGGCCGGACACGTCAACGTGTTCGTCTTCCCGGACCTGTGCGCCGGCAACATCGGCTACAAAGCCGTGCAGCGCTCCTCCGGCGCCTTGGCCATCGGCCCGGTGCTGCAGGGTCTCAACAAGCCGGTAAACGACCTGTCCCGTGGTGCTCTGGTGCAGGACATCATCAACACCATCGCCCTCACCGCCATCGAAGCGCAGTGAGCCCGGCTTGGCTCCCGGTGGCTCCCGCCAGCGGGA
>ERZ780139.3093-NODE-3093-length-11450-cov-2.936112_pt1 | contig 11450 bp, 8 predicted proteins | sample MGYA00511476_ERZ780139 | MGnify/ENA primary metagenome ERZ780139 (study PRJEB29588, sample SAMEA2158190) | human gut metagenome | biome: human gut; feature: human-associated habitat; material: faeces | place: Denmark | collected 2008/2010 ... | reverse complement strand
GATCTTTGCCTCACTCATGTACCATTCGCCGCGTCCGGGAATCGCATAGAGCCCCCAGTGCAGGAACATCCCAAAGCGCGCGTTCTGGAACCACTGTACCCGTTTTTCGCGTTCTGTCATATGGATTATCCTTTCACAGCGCCCGCAGTCAGCGATTTGACAAACGTTTCGGACAGCAGGCAGAAGATGATGATCGTCGGCAGCACAATCACAATGATTGCCGAGAACATGCCGTTCAGATTCTTGGAATACGCCGTCGTAAACTGACCGAGCAGCGCCGGGAGCGTCATATGCTCCTTGGATTTCAGCAGAATGGAAGCAAAGTAATATTCGTTCCAGTTGTTGAGGAAGGCCATGATCGCGGCTGTTGCAAGGCCCGGCTTCGCAATCGGCACGATGATCCTGAAATACGTGCCGGTATAGCCGCAGCCGTCCATCATCGCCGCCTCCTCCATTTCCTTTGGAATGGAGAGAAAATAGCTGCGAAGGATGAAGAACGTGACCGCGATGCCGAGACTGGCATAGACAAAGATCACACCGGTCAGCGTATCCTTGAGTCCGAGGTCAGAGAGCAGCCGGTAGATTGGGAAGCTGATGGAGATCGACGGGATGAACAGCGTTGATGCGAACATCAGCGTCACAAGATTTTTTCCTCTGAACTCGATCCGGGCGGATACATACGCTGCAAGCGAAACCACAAATACGCTGATGACCGTGGAAATGACGGTCACGATCAGGCTGTTTGCGAAGTAGCGTCCGATGTTGAGCTTTGTGAAGATCGTAATATATCCGTCGAACACCCATTTTTCCGGGAAGCCCAGGCCGCCGGGCGTCTGCTTGAAGGAATTGATCAAAACCCATGCGATGGGGTACAGAGAGATGAGCAGCACGAACGCCATCAGAAGATACCGGAGCAGCTTTACCGGCAGTGAGGCCGCATTGTTCAGTTTCATGATCCATTCCTCCTTTAATCCGATGTATCAGAGCGGAACGCGCGATTGATCAGGCAGACGATCACGATCCCGAGAATGAACTGGATCACGCCTGCGGTGTTTCCGCGTGCAAAGTTCAGCTTCGTGCTTCCAAGCGAGGTTTTGTAGATATAGTAGCTCAGCGAATACGTGGCGTTATCCGGGCCGCCAGACGTGATGAGCGCAATTTCATTGTAAAGGAGCAGGCCGTAATTCGCCGCCATGACGGAGATCGTCCCGATCATCGGACGCAGCAGCGGCAGCGTAATGTACCAGTCGATCTGCCGGTCAGACGCGCCCGCAATGTGCGCCGCTTCATAGATGCCGGGATCGATGGAGAAGATCTGCGTTAAAAGCAGCAGACAGTTGGAACCGCCAAACAGAATGAAGGTAAATGTCACGCCCCAGAAGGCGTATTTGGAGTTCGACAGCACGCTGATATCGGAGCCGGGCCAGATCCGGTTGCAGAGCTCGGTCACAATGCCGCGCGCAGGACTGTAGAGGTTCAGAAAGATCAATCCGATCGCGGCCGTCGAAATGATATTGGGGATCAGGAACATATTGCGGGTAAATTTCCAGCCGCGCATTTTCTTGGACAGCGTCAGCGCGACCAGAATGGTAAACGGCACCTGGATCAGCAGCGTCAGCGCGACCCACTTGAGCGAGTTGACCAGCGCCATTTTGAAGTTTGCGTCGTAGCGGAACAGCTTGATATAATTATCAAACAGGTTTGACCATCCCAAAAACTCCGGCGCGGTGAAATTCTCATAGTTCCATTTGCAGAACGAGGTCAGAAAAATCGTGATCAGCGGATATGCATAGACGATCAGAAACAGGATCGTACAAGGGGTAAGGAAGGCCAGAATAAACCCTCGTTTCCGATATTTTCCCATTGCACGAGCAGCCGTTTTCTCTGCTGTTCCAGCCTTCATAATGTGTCATCCTTTCTTTGCGGTATAGCAAAGGGGGCTTTACGCCCCCTTCGTCACCATGGATCGTGATCAGTTTGCCGCAATCACAGCATCAAGATCCTTGACGACATCGTCAACCGTCTTGCTGCCGTCCTTCAAGCCGGCGTATTTGGACTGGATCTCGCCCTCAAAGTCACCGAACTCATTGCCAAGTCCGAGCGCCTGATAGTCTGCCGCCATGCAGAGCTGGCAGGCGGAAACCAGAAGTTTTGCTTCGGGTGCGTCAACGCTGTCCATCAGCGTGGCGTAGTCCACGTTGGTGTTCGGCGCCATGCCGATGCCGAACGCGATGATCTTGTTGGCGATCTCTTCGCTCGTCATATACTTGATGAACTCGATGCAGGCTGCGGTCTGTGCGTCGGTCAGGCTGTTCGATACCACAAAGCCCGTGCCGCCGGACATCAGGGAAGCGCGCTTGCCGGATTCGTTCGTCGGGAAGTTGGCAGGCTTGATGTTCTCCGCGCCCGCCGCACAGTCTACGCTTCCGCCGGCATCCCAGACGCCGTTGAAGAGCATAGCGGTCTTGCCGTCAAAGAAGTCATTGCGGTACTGCTCGTCGTCGTCACCGCCAGGTCCAAAGTTCGCGGAGTCGATCTTCTGCAGAACCTTCTCCTGCATGAACGTCATGACCTCACGGAACGCGGGATCGTCAAACGATGCGACCTCTGCGCCCTGTGCATAGAATGCGCGGGTCGCTTCGTCCGCCTGGAAACGGCCAGCCGTCAGAATGTTGGTGGGCCAGCCTGCGTTCAGGCCGAACGGGGTAATACCTGCGTCAACAAGCTTGTCGACTGCTTCCTCAAAGTCCGCCCATGTGCTCCAGTCGGCGGGGACCTTCGCGCCAGCCTGCGCGAACAGCGCTTCGTTGTACCAGAAGCCAACAGCCTCGATCTGCTCACGAACAGAGTAGATCTTTCCATCCGCAGTCAGGTTCTGATCGTAGCAGACGCCTGCGCCTGCCTTGAAGCCTGCATCCTCATCCAGATACGGCTTCAGGTCAAGGATAAGACCGGCCGCGCTTGCGACGGGAACGATGTTCCAGCCGCCAAAGTCGGCGATGTCATAGAACTTGCCGCCGCTGATGTCGTTGAGCGCTGTGTTGTAGATGCCCTCCGCGCCAGACTCGTCGGCGACGGCGACGAAGTTGAATTCGTCCTTGTGCAGATCAGCGAAATCCTGATAGATCTGACGCATCTGTGCAGCTGCGGGCCATTCGGACTCGTCATGGTAGTAGCCGTGAACGAAGGTGATCGTAGGCTTCTCCGCGTCTGCCGGCATCTCATCCGTCTTTTCGCCTGTGGTTTCCTTCGCCGTTTCGCCGGTGGCGGCGGGCTGCTCGTCTTTTTTCATGGTGTCATTGGTCTGCTTCGCGCAGCCTGCAAACAGGCTGATGACCAGAAGCGATGCCAGTAACAGTGCAAGGATCTTCTTCATAATACCCTCCGTAATTTTTATTTGTCAGGCCTGTCTTTTGCAGGTCTGACCGGTAAGCTCAGTCTAGCTGCGAAAAAAGAAAAACGCCATAAAACATTTTGCCGAAAGGTTGTGCTTTTTTGACCTCGGGCGAAAAAAGAATCCGCCGCCAGATTGTGCAATTTCAACAATCCGGCGGCGTTTTACGCTGCAATAGATGTAATATTTTGATTCAGTTGCGATATTTTTACCGTTATTCGCGTTCCTGCTCCAAATCTGCTATGATGGAAACAACAGACCGCTGCACATCCTTTCCCCGCAGCAGCTCTTCCAGCTGCTGCTCCAGCTGGGCGCTTGATTTGGCGGGCAGGACGGAATAAAGTGTCAGGATCTGCAGATCCGCCTGCTTGCAGACCTGCACGGCATCTGCCAGAATCGGCACCTGCTCGTGAATCCATGCATCCGAGATATTGGGATTGCTCGGTGCCTGATGCGTTTTTGTGACGATCTGCTCCTGCACGTCTTTACTGAGCATATATTTCAGGAATCGAACGCAGGCGTCGATCTGCCTTTCTGAGCCGTCGTTGCTGATAACATAGCCGGTCGCAGGATTGGCGTATGCGATCGTTTCTCCCGAAAAACCGGGAAACGCGGCATAGCGGATCTCCTGCTTTGTCGTCGTTTCCGCAAGCTCTGTATTCGCCCAGACGCCGTCAATATAGATCGCGCTCTTGCCGTCAAAGAAATTCCGGCGGACGTCCGGCGCTGTGCCGCGCTGCGTGTCATAGGCCAGCGCACGCATAAGCTCGGACACCGCAAGCTCTGCATCCTCCCGGCGGCACACAGGCGTCTGCTTTTGCATAAAGGACAGCGCATCCTCAGATGCAGCGGCCAGTCTCGCGCCAAGGAAGAAGCCCATCTGGCTGACCTGAAGCTGAAGCGGCACAGCGCCGGTCTGCGGCGAGATCTCCGCCAGCGCATCGCAGGCCGCCCAGAACTCCTCCCAGGTCTGCGGAAGCACGACCGTGCCCTCCGGCGTTCCGGTATCCGTGATCCCCGCCTGCTGGAACAAAGACGCATTATACCAGTAGCCGATATACTCCACCGCATCCGGGAGCGTATAGACCGCGCCGTCCGGCTCCTGCAGCGCCTGCAGGATCTGCGGACTGACGTCCGAGGCGAACGTCGCGTCCTCCTGCAAATATGGCGTCAGATCCAGCGCCACGCCCTTCTTTGTGGCATTTGAAACATACTGCACATTTCCGTTTGTGCTGATGATGTTCGGTGTTTTATCGACCGCAAGCATATCCGCGGCCTTTTCCATGACGATCCCAAGATCCGGCGAGGTATCATAGACAATGTGAATGTCCGGGTTTTCTGCCTCGAACTCGGCAAACAGCTCGCGCATACCGACATGGTCAGCCCCGCTTCCGCCCCAACCGTGCATGAAGCTGATGGACACCGGCTCCGTCTCCGCTGCTGCGGAGCAGGCCGTCAGGAAAACGCACAGAAGCACGAGTAGCCCGCACAGCTGCCTTTTTTTCATAACCACACTTCATCTCCTGTTCAGCTTTTCTTTCTTTTATGCTATCATAACAGGAAGAACGGCAAAAAAGCAAGAGAAAGGCAAGGATATTTTTATGCGCGAACGATTTAGAAACTGGATGCGCACACCATCCCTGCGCGGACAGCTGATCTGGCTGAGCGTCAGCTCCGTGCTGGTCACGCTGCTGATCAGCCTGATGATCATGGTGCTTCTCATCAGCAACGTCATGGGGCCGTTTGTCAACCGCGAGGCCGAGTTTGCCATGCAGACCGTCAGCCGCAGCCTTTCCACAAAAACGCAGCTTCTGGAAGACATCCTGCTGCGCATCTGTAAAAGTCCGCAGATGACCGGCGAGGCCTCGGATGCCAGAGGGGAACAGTTCCGCAGCCTTGTTGATATTTACTCGGATAAAAATATTGTTGCGCCGGGGCTTCCGTTTGTGGAGATGGCATATTTCATGGATATGCGTGGCTCGTTCGACGTGGTCAGCTACCACGAGCAGCTCTCAAGCGAGCAGCTTCGGCTGAATGAAGACAATCTGGCGCGCTATCGTGCCTTTCAGGAGAGCGGCACGGACGTGCAGTGCACTGCGAGCGAACCATATCTGTACATTATCTTTACTGTTTACGACCGCTGGGCGGACCCGTTCGGCACGGTGATCTTCGTTGTCAACCAGTCCGCGGTCACGTCGATCATGGGCAAGCTCTCCGACTATCAGGATGCGTTCTGGTATCTGTTTGACAAGGACGGCGCGGTCGTCCTGTCGGAGAGCGCGCTGCGGCTGAGCGCGGAGGAGCAGCGTGAGCTGGCCGATGCCGGTCACGACGCCTGCTATACGCGAAAGCTTGACGGAAGCCGGTATCTCCTGTTCAGCGAAGCCTCCGGCATGGGGCTGCACTGTGCTGTCGGTGTTCCGTCGGTGCAGATCCTGCGGCTTCTATATCAGGTCGCTGCGCCGTATGTGATCGCCTGCGTTCTGCTTTTGCTTGCCGTCGCAGCGGTCATGTTCTTCGCTGTGATGCGGCGGCTGCGGCCGCTTCAGGAGATGACGCTCCAGCTCCGGCAGGTCGCGCAGCAGAATTTCAGCGTCAAGCTCCCGCAATACGATTGTCAGGAATTTTCCACCATGAGTCAGGCGTTCAACGCCATGACGGACACGATCGACCATCTGATCAACGACGTTTATGAGAAAAAGCTCATCGCCATGGACAGCGAGCTTCGATTCCTGCAAAGTCAGGTCAACCCGCATTTCATGTATAACGTCCTGTGCAGTATCGCGCTCATGGCGCAGATGGATGGAAATACGGACATCCAGAAAATGGCGAGCAACTTTGCAGGGCTGACGCAGGCGCGGCTTTCCAGCGGCGGCGACATCAAGATCCCGCTGGCGCAGGAGCTGCAATACGCGAAATTTTATATAGAACTGCAGCAGATGCGCTTCGGCAATAAAATATCCTATCAGGTGTCCGTCTCGGACGAGGCGCTGCTTTCCTGCCTTGTTCCGAAGCTCACGCTTGAGATGCTGGTGGAAAACGCGGTCGGACACGGCATCGAGCCAAAGGAGGGGCCGGGGACTGTCCGGGTCTGCGTCGGCTGCACCGAAAACGGGACGCTGGAGCTTGTGGTCACGGACGACGGCGTCGGCTTTGCCGGACAAAACGGGCAGATCCAGCTGCCGCTCGACCTGCCTGCCGCCGGAAGCCGCCACAACAGAGTCGCGCTGAACACGGTCTATCAGATGCTCAAGCACCTCTACGGTCCGGAATATGGGATCCGGATCACCAGCTTTGAAAACAGTGGGACGAAGGTCACAATCCTTCTTCCAAAGGAGGACGGTCAACATGTACAAAATTCTGATCGCGGACGACGAGGCGCTGATGCGCAAGGGCCTTTGCACACTGATTGACTGGGCAAAGCTCGGCTGCCAGATCGTCGGCACTGCCGAAAACGGTCTGCAGGCAAAGCAGGCCGTGCTCGACTATCAGCCGGACATTATCATCGCCGACATCAAAATGCCGGTCATGGACGGGCTGGAGCTTGCGCGGTGGGTCTGCGGCGCACAGCGGCAGATCCAGATCATTCTGCTGACCGCCTTTGCGGATTTTTCCTACGCGCAGCAGGCGATCCAGTACGGCGTCAGCGACTACGTTACAAAAACGGGAAATATGAATGACATCGTTGCCGCTGTCGAACGATGCAAGCAGAAGCTGGATCAGCAGCGGCTGCTCCATGTGGATGTTGGAAGCCGCATTTCGTCCATGCTCAGCGCAGTCCTGAGCGGTACGCTGCACCATGAGGCGGAGATACGTCAGCAGGCGGCAGCCCTTGGGCTGACCGCCTCCGGCTACGCCGTCGCAGTCGCGGATCTGCGCAGCGCGGAGGCCATGAACCCGTCTCCCATGCTTCGGGCAGGACTGGAAAAGCTGTTTTACAGTCTGCTTCCGCCGGAGCAGCTGTATCTCTGCCCGCAGGGGCGGCATGAGCTGTATATGGTGTTTCCGGACTGCTCCGACACGCAGCTTCGCAGCTTCTGCTTCGACTGTGTTTCCACGGCAAGAAAGCTGCTGGGAAAGACGCTGTATCTCGGTGTGAGCGAAAACAGCCGGCCGCTGTGCGAGCTGCAAGACGCACTTGCGCAGGCACACCGCGCACTGCAGGATCGCTTCTATGATCAGCAGGAGGTCCATTTTTTCCGGCATATGCAGACCCAGCGCGCACCGACGTACGCCGCGTACTTCACGACGCTCGGCAACGCGCTCAAAAGCGCCGATCTGCCGCAGGCGGAGACGGCTCTTGCGCATATTTTTGACACACAGCGCCGCCAGCATGCGCCTGAAGCGCAGGTCAAGGAGACGGCGATGATGGTCATGCACACCTGCCGCAGTACGCTCGAAGCGTTCGGCGCGGATCTGGACGCAGTGGATCTGGACCGGGCGGAGTGGAAGCGTCAGCTTCAGCAAATGCAGTTCCATCAGGACTGTATCCGCCACCAGAAGCAGCTTGTGCGCGCAGTCTGTCAGTATCTCGCGCTGCTCTCTACGGAGGGCGGCAATCTTCTGGCGGACGTGCAGAACTACATGGACATGCATTTCTGCGAGGCGCTGACGCTGAGCGAGTTGGCGGCTGCCGTGCACGTCAGCCCCGGCTATCTCAGCCGCTTCTTCCGTCAGAAGACCGGGCGGACGGTCATGGAAACGATCGCCGGAAAGAAGATCGAGTATGCCCGCCAGCTTCTGGACGAGGGAAATCTGAAGGTATTCGAGGTCGCGCAGCGCGTCGGCTTCGAGGACACCACCTATTTCAGCCATGTTTTCAAAAAATACACAGGGATGTCCGCCAAGGAATATCTGACGCAGGCACAGCGCCGCAAGCGGCGTCGATGTGATGACTCCATATCTTGAAAAATCCACAATGCCGGAAACCATAAGCTTGATAAAATCGGCTCCCCGCTTTTTCGCTATTTTGCCAAATCCGCCCCGCGGTTTTTATGCAGTTTATGCAATTAGAACAAAAGTGGTCAAAAAATCACAAGTGGACGTGAAAAAATCCCATGTTATTAGGACTTTATTTCATTTAGTATGGGAAACAGGATACCAGCCTTTTTGAAAAAACAGATAAGTAAGGAGGATATGAAATGATAAAAGGAACCCGCTTTTTCAGCAGGCGCCTGCTTCCGCTGCTTTTGGCAGCTGTCATGCTGTTGAGCATGATGCCGGCGCTGACGCTGCCGGTGCTGGCGGAGGAACCGCCTGCATTGACAAATGTTGCACAGGGAAAAAACGTATCCATTCACGGCCCGACCAGTGGCGCGGACCGTCCAGCCAGTTGGTTGACGGACGGTATAACCGATAGTGGAAAATATGTCGAGATCAGCAAGGATACGGAGCAGAACAGCACAGATCCAAGCTACGCACAGATCGATCTCGGCACGTCTTATGATATTGCAAAGGTGGAGTTTTGGAACTACTGGGATGATGGACGCACGCTCATCGGACTTGTAATTCTTGCTTCTGAAAAAGGTACGTTTGCTGAAGATGATCGCACAGTCATTTTCAACTCCGACACGGAGAACTTCTTCGGATTCGGTGTTGGGACAGATGCTTCCTATAAATCTGTCTCTGCAGGCTTGAGCGTAGAGAAAGCAGCAAGGGGTCGCTATGTTCGCGTGATGAACAACGGACATGACGGCGGCACGCCGGGGCAGAAAAAGCAGGGCGGACATTATACGGAGATCAAGGTCTACGGCACGGAGCACACCGGCGGCGCGCCCGAGACTACGCTATATAATGTCGCGGCGGGCTGTAATGTAATTGTAAATAAATGGGGCGGTGGAAGTGACCGTCCGAACAGCTGGCTGACAGATGGCGTTAAAGAAAACGCAAAATATATCGAGGTCTGCAAGGACAAAGCACAGGACACGAACGACCCGTCCTATGCACAGATCGACCTTGGCAACGAATATCCCGTCAGCAAGGTCAATTTCTGGAATTACTGGAGTGACGGCAGAACACTCAAGGATCTGCACATCATCCTCAGCACGACCGAGGACTTCCAGACTGGAACTACAAAAGAGATCTATAACGATAACTGGCAAGCCACAGCGTCTGGATTGGAAGTGCCAGTGACGGATGATCCCTACAATGCACGATATGTCCGCATCTGGAATGACGGCCACGACAAGGGAGCGAAAATGGGCGGTCACTATATCGAGGTCGAGGTCTGGTCCACTGAGAAACAGAAGGAGCCGCTTCCCGTACCTTATCAGCTCCGCGATGTACTGACCATCCCGACCTATGAATATTCGGGCAAGGCACCCAATAACGTCACGCACCCGGACGTGCTGGACTTCACGCTGGTGAACGGTGCGGGCGGCACGCCGCTTGGCACATGGGGTGGGCATCGCTTCTGGATGGCAGTCACGCCAAATCAGGAGGGCAATTCGCAGTTTGAGAATCCGTGCCTTGTATGGTCAGATGACGGAAAGATCTGGTCGGCGGAGGGAATTCCCAACCCGTTGAGCGTAGTTGAGAGAGAGCCAGACGGCACGCACAACTGCGACAACGACGTGATCTACGATCCTGTCAGCGACGAGCTCTGGGTCTATTACGTCTGGGAGCAGGATGCGCAGAACTATGGTCAAATCGGAACGAGCAATTTCAAGCCCTCTAGCAGGAAGGAAAACCTCCTGCCAGACAAGCCTCTGCTTTTTTGTGTAGTCGTGCTGTATCCCGTCGTAATCGTTGTAGAGACGGGAACAGCTCAGATACATGATTGGCGATTTCCAATATGGAAACTGTATCGCGTGGATTAGTCCTGACTACGAGAACGCATTTGTGGCGCAGGAAGGGCCTCAACCAGATAATTAACACATAGATATAAAGCAAGCCGTGAAATCCACACATATTGAAGCACGACCGAATGAAAAAATGTCTTGGTGAAGCCTACCAGAAATACGCAGTAATACGATTACTACTATTTTAAAAATAAAAGCAATACTAAAAAAACGAAGCAGACAAGCCATGCTTGTCTGCTTCTTGCCTGCCATGGATTTACAATAATCTTCGCTTTGAGGAAAACAGCTAAAACAGATCGCTGTGCGTTCCTGATCGGATCAACTGTAAGCCCAGCATCTCGTGCCTGATCCGGTAGACCAACAGCCAGTCGGGGTGAATACGACACTCACGCACTCCCCTTATAATTATGGGAATTTATCCGCGCTTGATCTTGATGCTCGGCTGGAAGAGGCTATTCGGCGCACAGCATAGTAATGAAAGTCTCCAATTTCTTGGGAGCGCAGTTCAAATGTCCTGAAAACTGCTGTTTAAGCATTCAGCGCTTTCATTAAATCGGCTACCGTCTCAAATGGCCCGTACATTTTGTCGGTTTCCGCTATTTTACATTCGGCAGCTGCGTTCTCGATTTCAGTATAAACCTTATTGGCTGAACCTTCATCGTGCTTGGAAACTGATGTATTGCTTTCCAAGCTGGGGGTCTGCGTGTCAGATTGGATTTCTTTCATAATTTGTTTCCCTCAATTGTTGTATTTATCTCATCATACATGATTGAATTGCGGTCTGCAAGCGCTGTTATCATACTCGCTGGAAAACCAGACCTCTTACGATCTCATCACCGGTCAGCTCGCTGGTCCGATATATCTTCTGACAAAACGGCGTCAGGCTGAAATCCATGCCGGGGCTGCCAGCGTCCAGCAGGATGCCGGTCACGGTGAATTTTCGGGCAGCCTGCTCCTTATGGAGTTTTGCCAGATAGTCCTCCGGCAGCTCGCACAGGCCGTCGGTCAGAAAAACAATGTCGGCATTCTCAAAGCCGATGTCCATGAGCTGGATCGCCTCATCCAAGGGCTGTTTGAAATCTGTGCCGCCGCCCAAAAAGGTTTCGGCGGCATTCATCTTATCCTGCATGGAATACTGGCCGGGCAGAAAAACGTCCACCTTGCACTCAGAAGAACCGGCAAAGTGAATGAGCGCGAATTTGCGCCGGTTTTCTGCGGCAATATCCAGCAGCGTCAGCGCCACAGCCTTGCCCCAC
>ERZ780139.3092-NODE-3092-length-11453-cov-6.344095_pt1 | contig 11453 bp, 12 predicted proteins | sample MGYA00511476_ERZ780139 | MGnify/ENA primary metagenome ERZ780139 (study PRJEB29588, sample SAMEA2158190) | human gut metagenome | biome: human gut; feature: human-associated habitat; material: faeces | place: Denmark | collected 2008/2010 ... | reverse complement strand
AGCTTTTGCCGTCCGGAGGCCGGACCGGAGTTTGCGGATCGGCGGAAAATAGTTACTTTTGCCGACAGTTCAGGCGAATTATCGAACAACCAATTTTAAACTTTCATATGAAAAAAATCAAATTTTTTGCGCTTTGGGCGCTTCTGCTGACCCCCCCCCTGCTGCTTTCGGGGTGCGGCGACGACGCGACCGATGACCCGACGCCGGGCAAGACTCCCGTGCTGACGATCAAGGACAATGCATTGGGTGTGATCAACGTGGAGGCTGCGGGCCAGACCGTCACGCTGAATTACGAGGTGGCCGATGCCGTAGAGGGCAAACTCGCCGTGGCGAAAAGCGATAAGGAGTGGATACATGATTTCGATTGCGAAACGTTCGGGCAGATCACCTTCGTGGCCGATGAAAATGTCGGAGAAGAGTTGACGCGTTCGGCTACGGTGACGATCAGTTATCCGGGTGCCGAATCGGTGGCCGTCGAAGTGGCGCAGAACGAACGTGCGATCTCGATCGAGGTGACCGAGGTGACCGTCGCCTCGATCAAGGCCAAACTCGAAACGGACGATCCGGCGCAGACGTTCCTGTTCAATCTGGTCAAGAAGAGCGATTACGATGCCATCGGTTCGCCTGAGAAATTCCTCGAAAAGGAGCTGAAAGCGCTCGAGGAGGAGGCTCTGGATTCCGACGGCTGGTTCACTTCGCTGGAAGAGTATCTGGATTTCCTGCTCAGCGACTGGAATCCCGAAGGCCAGAACCTGAACCGCGACGAATTGGAAATCAATACGGAGTACTACATTTATGCCTACGGTATCGATGTGAAGGGCGAGATTACGACTCCTCTGGTGCGACGCCTCGTCAAGACCAACGATTTGAAGGAGATCAACTTCAACCTTACGGTCGAGGACGAAGGACAGACGACTGCGACGCTCAAAGGCAATCCCGATGAGAAGTTCACCTATTACTATCTGGGCTATACGAGCAAGACCGAGTACGAAGATTCGTTCAAGGGCGACGACCAGCAGGTGATCGACAATGCGCTGGGAAGCATCCGCATGGGTATCGGCAACGACGGGTCGAAACTGCCCGACGTCGCTTCGGTGCGCATGGGCGAAGGTTCGTTGGAGGTCGAGGGGCTGCTGCCCGATACGGAGTACTACGCACTGGCGTTCGGCATCGACAACAGCGTGTCGGCATGTACGAAACTCACCAAGACGCCCTTCAAGACCGATGCGGTGGCCATTACCGACGACTGCAAGTTCGATGTGTCGGTGCTCGACGTCAATTCGATCCTGATGAATATCGCAGTCAAGCCCTCGAAGGCGACGACCCGCTATTTCGCGACGGTCAAGGCGACCGACGAAGTGAAGAACATGACCCCGGCGCAGGTGGCTGACGCCGAAATAGCTTTCCAGAACGGTTTCACGCCGCCCGTCGACTGGTCGACCGATCCGCGTGTCTTCACGGGTGATCAGACGCTCCATTCGCGCCGCAATCTGGGCGTTACGATCATCAAGCCCGAAACCGACTATACGGTCTATGTCTTCGGCGTAAGTGCGGAGGGAGTCCGTACGACCGAGGTGGCGACCGCCACGACGCGGACGACGGCCGTCGTTCCCTCGTCGATGACGCTCGAGGTCAAGGACGTGAAGCCCGGATCGGAGACCGATCCCAACGATTTCTTCGGCGGAAAGCTCTATTATTTCCAGTACGGAGTGAAACCTTCGATCGATACGGAGTACTACTATACGGGTATCGTCAAGAAGAGCACCTACGAAACCTTTGCCGACGACGAGGCCTTCATGAAGGATGTGGTCGGGCAGGCCGGCGAACTGATCATGATGAACTGCTTCATGGGCGAGAACAACGCCGGACTGGTCTCGACACCCACGCCGTTCAAGGGTTCGGCCGAGTATTCGGGTACGGCCATCGCCGCCGGTGAGCAGTACTACATCTTCGCGTTCGGCTATATGGGCGCCCCGACCACCGCATTGTTCCAGGTCGATGCTACGGCCGCTGGCGACGGCGGCAGCGGCGGCTGGGAGCCTGAGTGGCCCTCCGAGTGGTAGCGGTTGGAAGTGCGACGATTCGCGCGCGACACACGGCAACGTGTCGCGCGTTTTTTTTGCGGCGTTTTCAGACGGATGCGCCGGAAAGGGTATCGTGCTGCCGTTCGCGGGTTTGCGGCTGAAAAAGAAGGGTGAAAATTTGGAGTAACGGGGTGGAATGGTTAATTTTGAACGATCCGTTTTCGAGCAGCGGGATACGGCGCGTGGTGTCGCCGGCCGCGGAAAACGATTGTTTCCGATAAGCGGGCGGAAGTCGTCCGAGGATCGTGCCGATCGGAGCATACAACCGTGAACGAGCGATTATGAACTGTTACTATCATCCCGACCACGATGCGGTCGCCCAATGCGCGGATTGCGGCAAGGGGTTGTGCCGGAGTTGCGCCACGCGTTTTACGATTCCGATCTGTCCCGAATGCAACGGGGTGCGGCGCCGCAGCGAACTGCGCGGGTGTATCGTGCCGTTGCTGCTGTGCGGCCTGCTCTTCGCGATCGGGTACAATTCGGAGTTCATGGGGCCGGATCGCCTCTTCGGGGCTTATATGCTGATGAGCGTCTACGGCGGCTGGAAGTTCATCAACCGATTTTGCCCGTTCGTCTTCGTCTGGTTCTCCGTCGAGGCGATTTTCTGGTATTTCCTCATCAAGGTCGCCCTCTCGATGCTGATAGGCTTCTTCGTGACACCCGTCTATCTGGGGTATTGCATCTGGCGGATCTGGCGGTTGGCGTTCTGAGGAGCGATCCCGGCCGTCGAAGGTCGATCGCCGAAGAAGTGTCGGGTCGGTTTCGGGGAGGGTTGTGCGGATAAAGGTGCTTCCGCACGAATGTAAGCCCGATGTATATCAACGAATTGCGACGGTTTTTCGGCTTCTGTCCCCGCATCGCCTACCGTCATTTTGCTCGGTCTTGCGCCCGCCTGCCCGTTTCGCCTGCGCGGCCGCCGTATCTCCTTGCATGACAGTACAAAGATAACGATTTCGGGCGAGAAATCCAAATGCCGGAAAATTTTGAGATGCAGGCGGATTTTTCTATATTTGTTCATATGGACAATGGGGAGATCATCATTTACCGGACGGCCGACGGCGAGACTCGTTTGGAAGTCCGCATGGAAAGCGACAGCGTATGGCTGACGCAGGCGCAGATTGCGCGATTGTTCGGAGTCGACAGAACGGTTATTGTCAGACATGTCAACAACATTTATAAGTCGTCCGAATTGGAGCGGGAAGCAACCTGTGCAAAAATTGCACAAGTTCAGCATGAGGGGCTGCGGCAAGTGCGGCGTATGATTCCATATTATAACCTCGATATGATTCTGTCGGTAGGTTATCGTGTCAACTCCAAAAACGCCACGCAGTTCCGCATCTGGGCGAACAAGGTGCTGAAAGAGTACCTTATAAAGGGGTATGCCGTCAATAACCAGGCGAAAGCCGAGCAGTTGGAGGAGTTGAAAAAGACCATCCGCCTGCTCTCCAATGTCTTGGCTGCGAAGGATGTTACGAAATCCGAGGCGGTCGGGCTGTTGCGCGTGATTACGGACTATACTTATGGCCTCGACACGCTCGATCGTTATGACTATCAGCAGTTGGAGGTTGCGGCAACCACGGCGGAGGAAGTGTCGGCTACTACGGTCGAAGAGCCGTTTCACGCGACCTATGAAAATGCGATGGCGGCGTTGCAGGTGTTGCGCGACAAGTTCGGCGGCAGCGCACTGTTCGCCCGCGAGAAGGACGAGTCGTTCAAGAGCACGATGGGCGCGATTTACCAGACCTTCGGCGGCCGCGACCTCTACCCGAGCGTCGAGGAGAAGGCGGCCAACCTGCTCTACCTGACGGTCAAGAACCACTCGTTCAGCGACGGCAACAAACGCATCGCGGCGTTCCTGTTCCTCTGGTTTTTGGAGAACAACCGCATCCTCTACCGCCCCGACGGCTCGCGCCTCTTGGACAACAACACGTTGGTGGCCCTGACGCTAATGATCGCCGAGAGCCGCACCGAGGAGAAGGACGTGATGACGAAGGTGGTGGTGAATCTGATAAATAAGAATAATTAAAATGATTTGAATAGAGTAATAGGACTTTCAAGTCCTATTACTCTATTCAATGATGCGGTTATCGTAACAATCTTGACATTTGCTCCATACACCGTTTCTTCTGCTCCAGATTGGGATGAACATATAGATTGAGCGTCGTGCTGATATTGGAATGTCCTAACAAAACGCTCACAGTTTTATAGTCGCATTTGCTTTCGATGCAGCGCGTAGCGAAACTGTGACGAAGGCCGTGAAATTTCATCAAAGGCAAGCCGAGCGACTGCATGAATTGTTTGTAGTAGTTTCGATAGGTGCGAGGTTCTGTAGGCTTCGGTTCATTCGTCAGGACATAGAAATTTCCGTTCACGATCTTTTTAATGGGACGAATCATCTTCAATAGATTTTTTGTCATTGGAATCTCGCGGATGGAATTTTTTGTTTTCGGGGTATCGAGAATCACTTCAGTATATTTTCGGTGCTCCTCGATAACATAGATGCGCTGAATCGTTTTTCGAACATGGATAATCCCATTCTCGACATCTAAATCGTCCCATGTCAACGCACAAATCTCCCCGATGCGCATACCGGCACTTAAACAAATGTAAATACCTAAATTCTTGAAGGTAAAATGTAACCGAATATACTCCATGATTTGTTTCTGGTGCGAACGGCTCAATATGTCTATTGAATGCTTATCTCGTTCAGTCGGAAATTTTATATCTATTTGACGATATTCGGTCATTTGATTTTTGACGCCGAAACGCAATATCATTTTCAGAACGATCAGAATATCCTTGATCGTTTTATGGCTCAAGCCTTCGTTGAGCTTCCGAAATACGAAAGTCTGCACGTCCTGTTCCTCAACGAGTGCCATTTCGCCGAATGAAGGCAAGATGTGATTTTCAATCAATAGTGTGTAGGCCGCAAAAGTCGAACGCTTTACATACTGCTTCTTGTCCTCTTTCCATAGAGCGATAATCTTCGAAAATTTGTTTTCTGCTATCATACTAACGGATTTTAAATTATATAGCAGTAAGATAGGAATTGCGGAGTTTTTACGATTCGATTTTCTTCAATGTTCCCCATTTGAGATTTCCGGAGTTTACGGAGGAGTGGGAGACAAAACCAATAAATGATTTAGCGGTTGTTATTGGTGGTGGAACACCTGATACTACTGTAAAATCATATTGGGACGGAGAAATACAATGGTTTACGCCTTCTGAAATAGGTAAAACTAAATATGTTGATTCAAGTTTGCGTACTATAACAGAAGACGGGTTAAACAATTCCAGTGCAAAACGTTTGCCTCCCAATACGATACTTTTAAGTTCCCGTGCCACAATTGGAGAATGCTCATTATCCCTCAGAGAATGTGCTACAAACCAAGGTTTTCAATCTCTTGTATCTAAAAAATGCAATGTAGATTTTCTCTACTACCTAATACAAACAAAAAAGAAAGATTTAATAAGGAAGTCTTGCGGCTCAACCTTTTTAGAAATTTCCGCAAATGAAGTTCGTAAAATTCAAGTATCTGTTCCATCTGATGTTGAGCAACAAAAGATTGCTGGGTTATTATCGTTGATAGATAAACGCATTGCTACCCAAAACAAAATCATTGAAAAATATGAATCCTTAATTCAGGCAATTATTTATCAGAAAAAGGCGGCTGGAATACGCAAGGGTGATTGGCAGAAAACGGAATTAAGCAACGTTCTGAAAGAACGAATCGAAAAGAATACAAATGGTTACATCATTTGTTCCGTATCTGTAAGCCAAGGTGTTATTAATCAGATTGAATATCTTGGACGTTCTTTTGCAGCAAAAGAAACGCTTCATTATAATGTCGTTAAATATGGCGATATTGTTTACACGAAAAGCCCTACCGGAGATTTTCCGTATGGTATAGTGAAACGCAGCTATATTAAAGATGATGTTGCGGTTTCACCCCTGTACGGTGTCTATATGCCGGTAAATGACTACATCGGGGTTATTCTGCACTTCTATTTCATGCAGCCAAGCAACGCTTTCAATTATTTGCATCCACTTATACAGAAAGGGGCAAAGAATACCATCAACATTACTAACGAACGTTTCTTGAAAAACTCTATCCCTCTCCCCAAAACAGAGAATGAAGCAATCTATATTGCGAATACCTTGATAAGCATTCAGAAAAAGATTGATATGGAGAAAAAAATGTTGTGGTCATATGAAAAGGAGAAACAATATTTGCTTAGTAAGATGTTTATATAAACAACTTGCTTAAGAGGTGATTTTTCTGTTTACAAAGCAACTTGGCTATGCTCTTTTCAACGGCAAGTTTATCTGAATAGGTTTTGAGGGCTGAGTATATCTTCCTCTGCCTTTCTACTGTTGGAAAAGAAAACCCTTTCTTCATAAAGTCATTCTTTTGCAGATTAAAGCGTGTACTGCCTTGTGCCAGCGGAAAAACCACCTTTCTAAACGACTTTGTTGAAACATAAAATGCTAAGAACGGAGGGAAAATCTTATTGTCATCTATAATATGGATACCAAAGCAGAAACTATTTAGGTATAATGGATAAGTGTCTCCCAAATACACAGCTCCTATTCCAACTTCCTCTGCCGTTTCAGATGACAAAGTAAAAAGAATGTCACCATAATGGACAACTGATTGCTGTTCAGCTCCATTGATTTTGACTAAACCGACATTAGTCGCATTAATGATTTGATTCTGATAGACATTCATATATGTTATGTACGGACAGCCTTCACCAAAATCCTCTGCACTTTTACCTGATAAGCCGGAATACGATTTTCCAAAATCACTAAAGGCCAATTCAACTTTATGTTGTTCTGATTCTATCAAAGTATCACACATTGCCTGAATTAAGGATGAAATTTCAGTTATGTCCGCCATTGTTGATAAACTCTATTCATCAACAAATGGCAAGACTTATTCTTTCTGTCAACTTTTTGAAGTGGTCAATGAGAAGAATAAAAAACTTGCTTACAAAAATGTTCTTTCTGCCAGTCAAGAGTTAGGTATGATTGAGCGTAGCAATATAAACATAGACATCAAATTTGAACAAGAAAGTATCAGTGGATATAAGATTGTCCGTAAAGGTGATTATGTTGTACATCTTCGTTCTTTTCAAGGAGGTTTTGCTTTCTCTGATACAACAGGAATATGTAGTCCAGCATATACAATACTGCGTCCCAACGATTTAGTGGTGTATGGCTATCTGTCTCATTTTTTCACATCAAAGCCGTTTATAAAGTCTCTTAAACTTGTAACATACGGCATACGTGATGGAAGATCTATCAATGTGGATGAATGGTTGGATATGCCGATTCTACTTCCGTCAGCACAAGAGCAAATGCGCATCCTTACAATAGTAAATGCTATTGATGCAAAACTTCATAATGAAGCCAAAGTACAATTTTGCTTATCCAGTCAAAAGTCTTATTTATTGAATACTATGTTTATATGAACATCTGTTTCAGCAAATAAGATTTTTGTGTGTAGTACAATCTTTGCAAACTTTTGTTTACCATTAACGATTTCTCTATCGCATCAATGGCAAAAATGATTGATTGGGATTTCCCATTCTCTATCAGAGGAAAACTCATATTTAATATGTCATCGCCATTGAGATTTGCAATAGCTCCATTTCCCCCTTGCAGTGATTGATACACCAGCCTCTTGTATCTCTGTGATTGCATTAACCATTTTACAAATGGATATGATGTGCGGTAGATACCGCAAAATGCACCTATCGTAGATTGTCCATCATTGAATGGATAATATGAGTTTTTCCCTACAAGAGAAGAAGAACCATTAGCCATACAAATAACAATATCACCTTTTCGCAGGATTTGGCTTGTAGTTGGTGTTTTATTAACGTAAACAACTTCATCTTTGTCTACATTGTTGCCGTAATTCAAATTATTTGCTCGTATTACAGTAGTGGCGGCTTTATTTTCTGTAACATCTTCATTTGCATAGGTTAATCCTCTTACAAAACAACCAACATCCCTCAATTTGAATGATTCACCATTTTGATTGCACAACAACATTTCAACAATGGCGGACTTTAGTTTCTTCAAATCCTCAATGATTTTGTTTTGGGTCGCGATTCGTTCTTCGATTAAGTTGAGAAATTTTGCAATTTTCTCTTGCTCTAAGAGACTTTGAGGTAGGCAATGCCTTGTCTCAAAAAAATCTTGAATACCAACATTTAACAATCCATGATTCCTTGCTCCTTCAACTGCGATTTCAGAAATACCTTGATGCCATTTTGAAGTTTCAAAATAGTGAGTTAAAAAATCCGATGAGACATGACTATACGGTTTAAAGCAAATGTATAGAGAGGATAATGTACCTTGCTCATAACAGTCAAGTCGCTTTATTGCACCCCACGGATATTCTGAAGAATAGCTTTTATTATAGGCAAAATCTCCTTTATGTAATAAATAGTAATTCGACATATTCTCACTTGCAATGACTTTATTGAAGAATGAAATTTGGTCAACCAAGCCATATTGTGCGGAAATTGTTAGTGGCAGTTTGCAAAGATTGTTTTTATTTTTCCTTTTAACTCGCTCTACAAAATCTGATAACACAGACTCCTTCCATTCATCTGTAAACTCTGGAAATCTCAAAAGGGGAACATTACCTATTATATTTCTCTAATTATTAGAACCAATTAAATTCAAAATTATGATTCAGAAGACAATTAGAGAAATTTCGGACGCATGGCGAGAGGACAAGCGACCGTATGTGAAACTATCGACATTGGCAGCCTACATGTTGATTCTTGAAAATCACATTTTGCCAAAGTTTGGTGAGAGTAACGAACTTCATGAAAATGATGTACAAGGCTTTGTGCTTGAAAAGTTGGAAGGCGGATTGAGCGTGAAATCTGTTAAGGACATTCTTATTGTCCTGAAGATGGTTATGAAATTCGGAGTGAAAAACGAATGGATGAACTATTACGAATGGGATATTAAGTACCCAACAGACGTTGCTGGTAAAAAGTTGGAGGTCTTGTCCGTGGCAAATCATAAAAAGATTCTGAACTATATTCAGAGCCACTTTTCCTTTCCGGGACTTGGTATCTATATCAGCCTTAGTACCGGTCTGCGTATAGGGGAGATCTGTGCTTTGAAATGGAGCGACATCAATGTATATGATGGAATTCTAACCGTTAACCGGACGATAGAACGCATCTATATCATAGAAGGAGAGAGAAAACATACAGAGCTGGTCATCAACACGCCAAAGACAAAAAACTCTTGCCGTGAAATCCCGATAAACAAAGAATTGCTTACTATGTTAAAGCCTTTGAAAAAAGTAATTAATGACGATTATTACATTCTTACTAATGATGAGCGTCCGACAGAGCCACGCACATATCGCAACTACTATAAAAGGCTTATGGAGAAACTTGATATTCCCAAGCTGAAGTATCATGGACTCCGTCATAGTTTTGCGACTCGTTGTATAGAGGTCGGTTGTGACTATAAAACAGTCAGCGTATTATTAGGGCATTCCAATATTTCAACTACGTTGGACTTATATGTTCATCCCAATATGGAGCAGAAAAAGCGTTGCATTGCTAAGGTGTTCAAGTCACTGGGTAAATAAAGTTATGTATAGAGCGAGGGAATTAATGCTGTAATTTCTTCGCTCTCAATTGTTCTGTGATTCAGAATTATGTTGTATATTTGAATATCATTTTAGAAAGTAATTATGTTATTTGAGATTATTGTTGATTGTATTATGGCTTTGGGAGCCTTGGCGACAGCTGCAACTTTTATTCTTGTCTTAAGAAATCAGAAAGGAACTCAGCAGCAGATTAATAGCTTGTCGCAAATGGCTGAGATGTACTCACGTCATTATCAATTAGAGCGAATTTAAGCTGGAAGTAACATATATCCCAAAATTCAGATAAGTTTGAAGAATGATACGATGTGGGGATTGAAGATCCAGATTAAAAACAATTCATATCCGGTAGAAGTGTATCGCATTATGATAAATGAGGCTCGTCATCATTTAGATGTAAGGTTAAAACCGAAAAGCGATTATATTCAAATACGGCAAGGAGAAACAAAGACTATTTTGCCCGGAGAATTATGCCGTCAACAGATATACACATTTGATGCATCAATAAGGATATATCTCATAACTCCTTTTGAAGAGGCGTATGAAATAAGATATATAAATACAGACAGGTTAAACTACTATCAGTCAGAACCAGTTCCTATTCTGTATTCCAAAGAAGATCATGAGTCTTCAAAAGTTCAAACTACTCAAGTCAGGCAGTATTCTATACATGGTGGTATCAAAGGAACTATTAAAGATAATTTCCCTGAAGTCGCAAGAGATTTAGAAGACTAATTTAAGCATGAAAATAAAGTCTCAACTGGTAGTAATCTCTATCCGATTGAGACTTTTCGTTTATTTACCTCTATCCAAAAACTTCTGTACTATTAACGCTATACCAATTCCTAAAACGGCAATGAGAATACAGCAGATAACTGCTTTCCAAATCAATCCGGAATGCAAAATCTCTGCATTAGCCACTATCATGCACACGAAAAAAGAAGATAGAACAACTACAATGATAATCAAAATGTAGAATGCCGTATCTGGGATGGGGATGGCATTGTCGGCTTTCTTCATTCTCCGCTCGGCTTCCTTGCATTTGCTCTCAATCTGATCAAGAAAATTGCAGAGAAGCCTTGCTCCAAATTCAACTGCCAACTTATGCATTTCTTCAGAAATGATAGGTTTGCACTCACGTATAGAACCGGACAGATTTTCAACTTCTGTTCTCAGCTTATATACATTGTTATTCAGCCTAGCAAGTTCTTGCACATTGATATCGAGTAAGTGGTTTTCTTCCTCCAGATATTCATTCTTGGGAGTGGATCTTATGGATTCCGCTTCACTCATTTCTGCGGAAAAATCAAATTTCTTCTTCATGCGCTTATCGTTTTAATCCTGTTTTCGGTTTCTTTCCTAAGAACCGGCTGGCGGCACGAGCACATCTGCGCGCCCAGAGCAAGTCGTCTTCGTCCTTATCTCTCCACGGAAGGTCGCTTTGTGAGCCACCGCCACCTCCTCCGGTTGTTACATTGGGGGTATCTATCAGTCCGACAAATATAGCTACAGCCATATCGGTAAGTTCTTGACAGTTGGCAATAAACCTGTAATCAAATTCGTCATTGAAACAATCAAGTACTTTTTCCGGGATATAAAATTTGTAATCCTTACCTTCATGGCTGAGGGTATAGGAAATCATCTCCTGACTATATGTGAGATATTGGGTATAGTCGATAGGAGCAATCTTATGTATCGCTGCCTGTTGAACGGCTTTGGG
>ERZ780139.3091-NODE-3091-length-11454-cov-2.699009_pt1 | contig 11454 bp, 7 predicted proteins | sample MGYA00511476_ERZ780139 | MGnify/ENA primary metagenome ERZ780139 (study PRJEB29588, sample SAMEA2158190) | human gut metagenome | biome: human gut; feature: human-associated habitat; material: faeces | place: Denmark | collected 2008/2010 ... | reverse complement strand
ATTTCCTGTACTGCTTGTCTTTGTCCCAAAGTAAGAGTAAAATAATCTCCTTTTTTTAAGGAATAGGGGGTTGCAAAGAAAGTCTGTATATCACCGTCAAACGCATATTCAGGCATATAATACTTGATTCCCTTCATATTGGTATCGATACGGGCAGGACATACAAGACGGGGCCTTTGTTCGCTTTGCGGAACAAAACCTGTGTTATCCCAATCCTCGTCTTTGAAGTAACAGATATTCAGTTTTTCCATAATAGCACCGAACTTGCTGATACGTTGTCGGAACCCTTCCCATTCTTTCTTTTCTTTCGTGTTCCAGAGGGTTTCGGCCAAGGCACAAGTTCTGGGATATAACATCCTTTCCACCTCATCCGAGGTTGTAATGAATTCAGTCCACAAATTAGCCTGTCCTCCCTTGACGAGATGTGCTTGAGTATTCGTACATTCTTTGCCAACTGGTTCCCATTCATACAATCTGCGTGTGGAATTCCGTGAATACCCGAAATCAAAGTAACAGGGATCCTTAGGAGACATAATGACTGACAACCCTCTTTTCAAAGCTTTCTGTTGCTGTTCTCTTCCATCACGTTGCCAGATCATGATCACGTCACTGATGTCAGCGGCATTACGGTCATTTATTTCATCCCAACCTATCATCCTTTTTCCCTTGGAACGTACAATTTCACTAACTCGTTTCGTAAAATAGTCCTGTAACTCGTGCCATGAAGTCATATTCTCTTGTTTGTAAATCTTTTGGCATTTCGGACATTGTTCCCATAGATGTGTCGACACTTCATCTCCTCCCAGATGTATGAATGATGAAGGGAAGAGATCAGTGAGTTCTGCTACCAGTTTTTCCACAAACCTATAGGTTTCAGGATTTCCTATACACAGCATATTCTCATCTGCTCTCTTCCGTTTTTGTCCGTCCAGTTCCTCTGGATAGGCTTCAAATTTTCCGCCTTTACATGACAGTTGGGGAAGGGCTGCAAGCAAGGCCAGACAGTGTCCCGGAAGGTCAATCTCCGGAATGATCTCTATGCCGTACATGGCGGCATAGTTGATCAATTCCTGCAACTCGCTTTTACGATAATAATGTCCCGATAGATCCTCGAATGTCCGGTAGTACGTACCTTTGAACGCTAAATCCGGATATTGGTCCAGATACAGACGCCAGCCTTGATTGTCTGTCAAGTGCAGATGTAAAGTGTTAAGTTTAAAAAAGGCCAATTGTTTGGTATACTTTTTAAGTTGTTCGATAGTCCAGAAATGGCGGCTACAATCTATCATGACTCCCCTGTAACTAAAACGGGGTTTGTCGTGGATTATGAGCCGGGGTAACTCTTTTCCCTCACTTCCCAGAATCAATTGTAAAAGAGTGGAAAAAGCATGAATCATACCTGTCTGGTCACCTGCTTCTATGATGATCCCCTGCTTTGTAATTTCCAGCATGTACATTTCCGGCTCCTGCATTTTCACCTTTTTTACATGAATGGAAGGATTTGAGGCATTCACCATGACAGACAAATTTGCCAGTTCTTTCAGATCGCTGACAAGGAGGTTTCCTGTATTTTTCCATTCGTCCGGGAAATGGATGCTTTCCAGACGTTCGATGGATAGCGTACCTTTTTTCCGGACCATGCTTTCAACTTGCGGGATCAGACAAATATTATCTTGAGAATAAATACTGTCTGGTAATATGAGAAGAAATAGAAAAAGGTGAAAAATATAGCTCTTTCCAATCATAAAGTTAGAAAAATAAAAGGGTGAATAATTAAGGAGTTACCTTTTCCCGGACTATCAACAACTTTCCTGCATTTAATAGCCGGGATTTTGTTTTAAGTTCTCGTTGATCTGAAGTTCCGTAGTAGGGATAGGCCACAAATATTGGCGATCGTTCCAACTACGTACAGCAAGTGCCTGACATTTACCCGCTTCTTCCAATTTGGAGAAATCTGCACAACCATCCTCGTCCATTTCCGGTGTGAAAGCCCAAAACCAATCTCCCTGACTGGTTACCCGTTCGATACATAGTGAGGCCGGATAAAGGATACCATATGTCTTGCGATTCATAACCTTTTCGGCCAGTTTCCAACGGATGATATCCGTATATCGCATGTGTTCCTTTGCCATTTCCATACGACGTTCTACACGTAGCTGGTGGCGAAGTGTGGACTGGTCGTTAGAAGTGAAAGCCGGATAACTTGCCTTATCGGACTTGTCCACACCATAAGCACGCGCCCGAACCTCATTCAGTGCATCCAATACGGAGTTATCTATCTCATTTAATTCGATTTTCGCCTCGGCATATGTCAACAATATTTCGGCATAACGACAATAGATAATATCCTGGTCTACCTTGAAACCATTCTGAAGCCATGTTTCGTCTATCCCTTTTTTCCACACCAGACCATCGAAAGAAGCATATTGGGCATTGGCACGTGTATCATAATTTGTCACGATTTCACCCGTATTATAGTTCATACACGTCAGTGCCTCCGGGTGTGGGTTGTATTCATAACCGAGGTGGTTGGAACCAAATGGTACAATGGTTTCTGCTAAACGTGGGTCACGATTTGCAAATGGTTCATGCGGATCGAAGAGTGGTGATTCGTTAATAAGCAGACCGTCGGTACAGGTGAATGCAGCTAGTAACTCCCATGACGGACAGGTCTGCGTCCATCCTCCTACGTTACGGGGTAGATCATTGTATACCTGGTTAACTCCTCCGTTTCCTGTTCCCAGATAAATGTCATATGTAGCATCACGTGGAATTTTGAAAATAAATTCATTCGAGTTTTTTGTAGTAGACAAAAAAAGATTGCCAAAATCGGGATGCAATTCATAAATATTCAAGTCCATAACCGCCTTGGCTGCATCGGCCGCTGTTTCCCAATCTTCCATAATCAAGGCAACCCGGGCTTTTAGTGCCAGTGCAGCACCTTGGGTGGCTCGCTGTTGGTCAGTATAGGAAGTTGGAAGCACACTAATTGCATCATCAAAATCTTTATAGATTTGTGCCAATACGATGGATTTATCCGTACGTCCCATTGTCAACCCTTCTTCTGTACTTACATCGGTTAATACCAATGGTAAGTCACCGAACTTTACAATCAGTTTGGCATAAGCGGCAGCTCTATGGAATTTGGCTTCGGCAATCAGGCGGTTAATAGTAGTGGCAGATGCGCCATTTTCGATAGCACGATGCGATTTCTCAATAACTGCATTGGCACGTGAAATAGCTTTGTACTGATTGCCCCATAAACTGGTAACCCAAGCATTTTGTCCATTTAGAGTTCCGTCATCAAAAGAGGTCAGGAGATCGCGTGAAGTATAGTCGTCCGACCAGTCGGTCTGTTGTTGTCCGTCTTCCGGCCAGAAGTCATATCGATATAACTCATCAACGGCCATCTGCACTTCAGTTTCCGTGGAATACCAGTTTTCAGTAGAACCGCTTGACAATGGATTTAAATTGAGATCATGGCAGGCAGAGAGTAAGAGTATTCCTGCCCCGATATATAAGAGTAACTTTTTCATGTTTTTTATGGCTAGAAATTAATAGAAACACCAAATATTAGAGAGGTGGTAATAGGATACCCTTCTGTACTTACTTCCGGATCCCATCCTTTGGGGGCATTACTGATGGTAAACAGGTCACTTCCGCTTACATAAAGACGGACTGTATTCATACACGCCTTCGTAGTCCATGCTTTGGGGAGCGTATAACCGACAGAGAGATTTTTTAAACGAATGTACCGACCGTTGTAAAGCCAATAATCAGACATACAGAAATTAGCATCCCGATTGGTGCGAGTCAGGCGCGGATATTTGGCTGTCGCATTCTGCTCATCCGTATTTTTCGGACTCCAATAATTGCCGTCAAGAATAGTAGGGAAATTGAGCCAGTTGTCTCGAAGCCCTTCAATCATTGCAGCACTGATTTGAGATTTCTGACTTCCAACACCTTGTAGTGTCAATCCAAAGTCCCAGCCTTTATAGGCAGCATTGAAAGTGAGTCCAAACATATAGTGAGGCAGGGAACCGCCCAAAAGTACACGGTCATACTCAGGTGAGATAACTCCGTCGGGGACACCGTCCGGTCCGGAAATATCCTTGTACTTAATATCACCCACTTTGACGCTGTTGTTCAGTTTGGGCGACTTGTCCACGTCTTCCTGAGTCAGGAACAAGCCATCGCTTACGTAACCATACCATTCGTTATATTCACTTCCTTCCATTTTTACCTGATTGCCTAGGAACTGTGTACCATTCAGGTTTCCCATTTTGGAGGTAAAATCTGACAGATTAGCGGAAATGGAGTAAGTGAAATCACCGACTTTGTCCCTCCAGCCAACTTCAATATCATAGCCGGTAGTGTGCATGTTTCCGGCATTGACTTCCGGGTTGTCGTAGCCGATGAAGTGTGGAATTTCCAGTGCCAGCAACATGTCCTTCGTATTTTTTCTATAATAGTCAGCGGAGAAGTGCAGACGGTTATCCAGAAAATTAGCATCTAAACCGATATCCCAGCTTTCTGTTGTTTCCCATGAAATATCTCGTACGGCATACTTCTGCTGTGCGGCCGTAGTCACGGAAGAAACAATCCCCTGTGAATTCTGAAATAGTGCAGTGCTGTAATCAATTGCAGCCTGGTAAGGGTAATAATTATAAATAAAGTTACCGTCATCGTCATAAGCCCCGATACGTTCGTTTCCCAGTTTTCCCCAAGAGCCTCTCAATTTCAGGTAAGAAAACCAATCCATATTTATATTCTTGAAAAACTTCTCTTCAGAAATTACCCAACCAAGTGACACGGAAGGAAAATTGGCCCAACGACAATTGGATGCAAAACGTGAAGAACCATCCCGGCGGAGATTTGCTTGGATAAGATAGCGGTCTGCATAGCTATAGGTCATGCGTCCGAATAATGAGCGGTAAGCATATTCTTCCGCATTGCCACCATTATCCCGATAATCCTCCGAACCGAGGTCCAGGTAAGGATAGCTTGTCAACTGGTACTGGTCTCTGGATGCATCCAGGTTTTCCCAGAAAGCATAATAATCCTCGTAACCGATCATGACAGAGAAATCATGGCGCCCCAGTGTCTTGGCATAGTTGGCAAAGAACTGTGTTGTTATATCATGGCTGTCATTACGATTTTCCGTCAAATTGGTAGTGCGATAACCTCCCATGTAACCAACAGTGGTATTCGGATCTTCTGAACGGGTGTATGGAATCTGTTTGACAAAAGTTTTCTTCTTTACATTATTGAAATTGGGCGCCACGGCTGCTGATATTTTCAGCCCATTGACAGGAGTTATGTCAATACCGAGTTTACCGCCAATATTGGTTCCCCAGTTGGTAAAAGTGCCGCCATCTGTAATTTTGGCCAGCATATTTTCTCCATCTTTCACATCACCCCATAAGCCATTGGTCCATGTAGCAGCATAAATTGGCGGAATGTTTCGTCCACCTGCCCCCATGGGGTTGGAATTAGGCGAGAGAGCTTTAGAACGGGAAAAGTTCAAATCCAGATTTGCGGAAATATATTTATTTATATTGAAATCATTATTCACGCGTACCATAAAACGGTCATATTCCTTGTTTACATAGAGGCCGTCCGTTTTGTCATAGCGGAAAGAGGCTTTTGTACGAATAATCTTACCCCCACCAACAATGCTTAGAGTATGTGTCTGCCGGGGTGCGGAGCTTTTCAACAGAATATCTCCCCAATCCGTCATAGGATATTTGTCCGGATTAGTCGCATTATTTATGCTCCAGTTGGTAATTTCATCTTCCGTATATGTTTGGTACCATCCACCGTCTGGATTATCGTTATAGCGTGTTTCATTTACCATTTCCATGTAACGCTGGGCTCCTACATAGGTCGGCAACTTAGTCGGTATTTCCCACCCGTACTCAAAGTTGTAACTCAAAGCCACATCACCGCTCTTGGCACGTTTGGTCGTGATGACAATTACACCGGCTGCGGCACGTGAACCGTAGATCGAAGCCGAAGCAGCATCCTTCAATACGGACATACTTTCTACGTCTTCAGGATTTACGGAGTTGATATCACCCGGAATTCCGTCAATAATCACCAACGGACTGGAATCACCAATAGTTGTTACACCACGTATCTGGATAGAAGCACTACTACCGGGAGCTCCATTGTCACGACTGACCATTACTCCGGAAAGCGCGCCTTGCAAAGCTGTGGAAAGTTGGGTGGTACGACGGGCAGCAAGTTCGTCTCCTTTAACAGCTGTTACCGAACCGGTGAGATCTTTCTTCTTCATCGTACCATACCCCACTACGACTACCTCATCCAATTGCGCATTGTCTTCCTGTAGAATAATGTTAATATTCCTCTGCTCGCCGATATTGACAGTCTGCGTTTGGTAGCCAATATAGGTTATTTGCAATGTAGAATTGGCAGAGGCACTGATACTGAAACGTCCGTTCATATCCGTAATTGTGCCTGCCGATTTTCCTACGACTTGAATATTTGCTCCGATAATAGGCTCACCATTTTCATCTTTTACTATCCCCGTAACTAAAAAATCTTTTTGCTGCGCACCCTTTTCCTTATCCGTAGAGTTAATGAGCATGATGTTTTTACCTTCTATAGCATGGCGAATGCCTGTATCCTTGAATATATCATTCAAAACTTCATTAACGGCTTTATCTTTCGCATTCACTTTGACATTACGTTTGATATTGATATCTTTTACGTTGAATACAAACAGATAGTCCGTTTGTTTCTCTATTTCATTAATCACTTGTCCGATTGTTATATGGTTGGAAACAATCGTAACATGAGCTGTCTGCGCATAGCTTCCTATAGCTAGAAGATTTCCTACACATAAGAAACAGACGTAAACAATAATTTTCATAATACGGAATAACTGTTTATTTTCTATAAATAATTCCTGGTATAGAGAATTTTTCATATTTTCGCAACATATTAGTTTATTAGGTTTAACTTGATCTAGAACTATTTTGTCAGTTGGTATAAACTGATGGAAAATGTGGGATGGTGTTGCAGCACTGTCCCCTTTTCTTTTTTAAATGTTTCTTTATTGTTTCATAGGCATTAGAAATATTAAAAAGTTAATTAATGGTTATCGTATTGCTCTCGTTATCTTTAATATAGGTAAATTTATTATTGAGGGCAAGCACACGTATTACATGTTCAATCCCATCATGGGTCCGGAATTTTCCGGTATAGTGCGCATCAAGAATCTGTTGATTGTTAATGACAAAATTCACATCATAATAGAGTTTTAATTTCTCCATTATATCGCGTAGGGAGATATCGTTGAAACAAATAAGCCCTTCTTTCCAACGAAAATAGTCTGTTGTATGTATCTTTTCTTTAGTAAGTTGGTTTTTACTTAGTCTGGCCATGTCACCTGGTTTCAGTTTCATGAGAGATACTTCACTTTTCTTTTGCAGAATTTCTACAGCACCTTCCAATAAGGCTGTTTCCCATATACTATCTTTCTCATAGGCCAGCACATTGAATTCTGTCCCCAGCACCCGGATATTGCATCGGTTAGTTCCAACAATAAAAGGTTGTTTTATATTAGAACTGACTTTAAAATATCCTTCACCATCTAATTCTACATGACGTACCTTTTTAGAAAACCGTCCCGGAAAAGTCAACCGGCTACCGGAATTCAGCCATACATGCGTTCCATCAGCCAGGTATAATTCGGCATGCTGGCCTGCCGGAACAACTACCGTTTGCATATTCTCCTCCTTGTCTTGTAAAACGTGGTGAGTGTAAAAATAAGTGGTTGCCACAGTAAAAACAATGACAGCCGCTATCCGTACAATAACATCGAGAACCCTCCTCAGCGGATCTTTCTTCTCTTGTTGTATATCAACGGGACTTTTAGTCTGCCATAACGTAATGTCATACAATTTACGTTGCCGCTTATATTCTCTAAGATGCTGTTCATCTTCGCGCAGCCACTCCATTATCCTCTGTGACTCTTTTTCAGAGGCATTTCCTGCTATATATTTTTGTAATAGTTCATCCATCTTTTTATCGTTTTCATTTATATAACGATTCATCTTCGGTTTACCCTAAACGAAAAAGAATATTTTTTTCAAAAGATAAAGGAACGTGCGTAGTAATCGGTGTTACATATGGTAAAAAAAGAAATAAAATAAAGGCAGGTAATCTTTTAGCGTTTTTCTAAGAGCCTTAAGTGATTTGGATATATGATATTCCACATCTTTGATTGAAATATTTAATTCGCAGGCAATTTCCCGATTTGTTTTATTTCCAAATCGGCTGAGAGTAAATATACGGGAGGTTTGTTCAGGTAATGATTGCAATGTTCTTTGCACAATATCCATAACTTCTTTCGAGAATATTTCATTTGGATTACAGTCTTCCAGTGAGGAGAGGCGAAGAGCTAACTCTTCATTTTGTTTCTCACTAATCCGTGTGATGACCTGTTGTTTCATGCTTTCATGACGTAAGTAGTCTAAGGCTTTATTTCGCAAAATACTGAGCAACATCGGTTCAATATTTTCCACCGGGTTGTCCTGTATCCATTGCCACAGTTTGATGAGTGATTCAGATGCAATATCCTCGGCTACCATCTCATTGTGTATATACGACTTTACAAATAGAAAAGACTTTTTGTAATATCGCATATAAATATTATTAAAAGAATTCTCTGGACGAGTGAGTTTTGCAGGCATTTTAATTCTTTTTAGTTCATTAAAAATTTTGAGAAACAAAAATATAAAATGATATTTGATTCGCAAATTTTCTTTTTAGCTATTTATCCCAGCCAATAGATGTAGAGTGTTTGGTTTATTTCGTTATCCTCCTTCTCATGAGTGGTTGGAAAACTGTTTCCCATTTGATGTCAATCGTTCTGTTTTGCCAGATGAAAGGTGTAGTTTATTTTCTATTCGAGAGATGGTACAAGCAGTATCGTAATATAGAATTTATTTCCGTTGAGATTGCCCTTTTCAACCAATATGGAGAATCTGTTCAAAACATTAGCAAGGATGATGTCCAGAGTATTGAAATAGGTATAAAAAATCTTGTTCTTGTCTTCAGCAATGGTCTTACAGTCCATTACTATAATCTATGTTATAATACTTGAATGGACTGATCGAAAAATAGAGGTGATGTGTTAGCATTGAATGATGGTATTAAAGTATGGATTGAGTGTCTGCTGCGATATACTGAACATTGGCCGATTGTATACATCCCATACATTGTAAAAGTCTCTGGATGTCTTTTTTTTCGTGTGGTATGAGAATCTAATAGCGCAATTTGTAGGGATAAATAGTCCAAAGACAGATATCGGTTTTATGATTCTGTGCGACTTAGGAGCATGAACTGAATAATGGTTTGGCAGCGAAATATGCTGTTAAACCATTCGGTTTTCGTTAAACGAAAACACAACTTGCTGTCCCCTAATGGGGACAACGATTTGAATATTACGCTATATCCATATAGTGCTATAAAGCCTTTTGTCAGGGGAAAAACGCATACGGTTTCCGCCGGTTTTTCTGCATTTCCGATCTTCTGAAGGGGAATATTTCCCCACAGAACGTGCGTCTTCCCGCTATACTGCTATAACCATATAGCCATATAAAAAAGAATCGGAAATTGAAATATCATTGATTGACAGCATAATTCATTGATTTTCGAGAATCTCTTCTGTAGTCTTTAGTCCGCTATACCACTATCGGCATAGCTTTAGTTATCTCTATTTCGATGTCACCCCCTATGTGGTTCGCCATATCATGATATATCGCTATCCGGCTAACCCGTTATACCGCTATCAACATATCCCCGTCTATTCCTATTTCGATGTCACATCTTATGCGGTCAGCCATATCATGATATATCGTTATCTGACTATTCCGATATATTGCCGCCTTTTGTCATCCGGGACTTGCAGCGGATAAGATAAGGATCCCCCCAATAAGGACTTTTAGTCTAAAACAAAGTAAGCTAATGCAGTGATAATAAAGTTCTTATGATTATAGTTTCTCCTATAAAAGCATTATCTTAGTAGAGTAAATAAAGAAGCTAACAAGTTATGAACAAGCAAATTAGAAGCATTTTAGCACAGGAGACAACAAAAACAAGTAAGATCCGGCAGCTGTTTATTCTGGGGATTCCCCGTGCGGAAATCGTGAGAATGGTGACCAACGGCAATTACAGTTTTGTAGTGAACGCCCTGCGCCGGATAAGTGAACGTGAGAACGGTCTGAATATCCATCCGGCGACAGCCATATTGGATTACACTTTTAACCGTAAGTTCGGTATGTGGCGTTTCCTTGTCCCGATGCAGGTGCGCCACCACGATATTCTCCTTTCTGAACGTGTCAGCGAAGTATTTCAGATTGTTGATGTACCACTCGTTCAAACATCTCTCCCTTTCGATGAACTCCATGTCCTCGTGTGTTCCCGACACGTTGATGTGGATTGTCACGTACTTGATTATTGCCGATTTTACGTGTCAGCCCCGCTTCCTCCAATCTTCTCTAAATAGCCGCCGAGTAATCTTTCATTCTGTCGGGGTAGGCAATGAGTTTTCGGTTCAGGTGCGTTCGTGTCGGGGCAGCGTTCTTCGGGATGATAAAACGCTCAATGTGGGCGGTTGTTCCGCCGCTAATAGGACGGAAAATGAAAAAGTTACGTTCCAGCACGATTGAACGAAACCCGGGTACGAAGATAAAGACTAATCATTGTATAATCAACTACTTATCTTTTTTGCCTAAAATTTCCCCACACATGCAAAAAATGTAGTAATAAGTCATTCCTTTCTTTTAGTAAAAGAATAAAATCATATAAATTGTGATTTGTTAAATTATAGAAGTGTTATTGGTTTTTATAATATTGTTCGTATATTTGCGAACAATATTCGAGATATGGAAGAAAAGAAAGATTATACTGTTACGCAGGAACAGTTGGCAAGATTTGCCAAAGCATTGGGACATCCTGCCCGAATTGCTATTATGCACTTTTTGGCAAAGCAGAAAACGTGTTATTTTGGGGATATTCACGAAGAACTTCCCATTGCCAAAGCAACCGTATCACAGCACTTGAAAGAGTTGAAAGATGCAGGACTTATACAGGGAGAGGTTGAAACGCCTAAAGTGAAATACTGTATCAACCGAGAGAATTGGCAATTGGCTCGTGAACTCTTTAAAGAGTTTTTCGGGCAATGTATCTGTAAATCGGGGGAGTGTTGCTGATAATTCCCTTTTTTAATATCAATGTTCGTTGTTTTGCGAATTACGTTTAATATACTAAATTTATAAATTATGGAAATTAAAGTATTAGGAACAGGTTGTGCAGGCTGTAAGGCTCTGTATACAACAGTTGAGCAAGTTGTAAAAGAATTAGCTTTGGATGCGGTAGTAACCAAAGAAGAAGATTTGATGAAGATTATGGAATACAATGTAA
>ERZ780139.3088-NODE-3088-length-11460-cov-2.385007_pt1 | contig 11460 bp, 11 predicted proteins | sample MGYA00511476_ERZ780139 | MGnify/ENA primary metagenome ERZ780139 (study PRJEB29588, sample SAMEA2158190) | human gut metagenome | biome: human gut; feature: human-associated habitat; material: faeces | place: Denmark | collected 2008/2010 ... | reverse complement strand
ATTCCTGATGCAAAATAAAAGTGTCAGGAGGTGACACAACATGGCACAAAGTAATAATAGCAATAGATTAGTTGTACCAGGAGCTCAAAATGCGATCGACCAAATGAAATATGAAATTGCAAATGAATTTGGTGTTAATTTAGGTCCTGATACAACTGCTAGAGCGAATGGCTCTGTTGGTGGAGAAATTACTAAAAGATTAGTAAGATTAGGACAAAACCAAATTAGTGGATCTAACTACCAAAATAAGTAGTTAATATATAGAAAGTAACCTTATGGTTGCTTTTTGTTTTACCTCTAAGCTATAATCTTAGAGGTTATTTTAAACCTTATTCTAAGTTTTAAAATAGATATCAATCATATATATTATATTTGAGGTTAATACTATTTGAAATAGTTCTTTTCTTATAGTTATAACTGTGAATATGATAGGTCTACTGAGACTCCAATATAGACTAAGAATTAGGCTAGATTGGACATGAAAATACCTTGGATTTTCATGGAAGGTGATAAATGTTATTGCAAATACTTTGGTATTTTGTTATACTATAGCTAGATGAGACATATTTTGTAGTAGGAGGCAATAATGGAAGTATTTTATATATGGCTTTTAGTAGCAGTAATACTTGGAATAATAGAAATATCTACAACTAATTTAGTTAGTATTTGGTTTGTGATAAGTAGTTTACTTGCTATGGTAAGTTCTTTATTTACTGATAATATATTGATACAAATTACTATATTTGTCTTAGTAGGAGTATTTTTAATGCCTATTAGTAGAAAGTTGTATAGTAAAATTAAAATGAATAATAGTAAAACAAATATTGATAGAATAATAGGAATGAAGGGGATTGTAACTGAGGATATTATTAAAGATAATATTGGAGAAGTAAAGGTAGATGGTAAGAAATGGTCGGCTTATTCCGATACTGATATTTCTAAAGGAGAAAATATAAAAGTATTATCTATTAATAGTGTTAAATTAAAAGTAAAGAAATGGGAGGAAAAATAATATGGAATTATTAATTGCTATATTAGTAATTGTGGTAATATTTATAATACCAAATATTAAAGTAGTACCACAGGCTAGAAGTTATGTTATAGAAAGACTTGGTAGTTATTTAACTACATGGAATAATGGTTTACATTTTAAGATACCATTTGTAGATAGGGTATCTAATAAAGTAAGTTTAAAAGAAATAGTAAAGGATTTTGCACCACAACCTGTTATAACTAAAGATAATGTTACTATGCAAATAGATACAGTGGTTTATTTTCACATAACAGATCTTCAGAAAATCTTTTGCCCTTGTCATTGCCACATAGAATAATCTTCTCTCTTCTTCGATCTCCTTGTCTGTCTTTGCCTTCTGATACGGAATCCTTCCTTCATTCGCCGCAATCAGAAATACCTGCTTGAATTCCAGTCCTTTAGAAGCATGTATCGTCATCAGCCGGACACCCGGACGTGGTCTGTTTCTTTCCTTTTCCTTCACTTTCAAAGTCTCCGTATATTCTTCTACATGTGCAAACCATTCTTCAACACTTGAAAATGCTTTCGCCGCCTCTTCGATCTCTGCCAGTACTTCATTCAGATCAGATCTGTTTATCTGATGTGTAAATGCATACTCTTTCAGAAAATCGTCATAACCAATCCTTTTTCTGATATACTGGATTGCCGCATATGGAGCCATCTTCATAAGCATCTTAACATCCCACTCAAACTGATCAATCCGGTCGATCATCCAGTCTTTATCACAATAGAACTTCCGCATGTCTTCAAAAGAAACCTTCGCTCCTGCTACACTGTCTCTTCCAAGATATCGCTTTGGTCGGTTCATTATCTGTAAAAAATCTTGTCTGTGCCGAGCTCCTGTTGCCAGTCGGAAATATGCCATGATGTCCTTTGCGATAAAGTGTTCATATATATTTGGAAGATGTTCTTTCATCTGAAACGGGATCTTCCGCTCCACCATTGCTTCTACCACTGCTCTCGCATCTGTATGAACCCTGAACAGAATCGCAATCTCCTCTTCTTTTATGCCATTCTCCTTACATTTCTGTATCTCTTCAAGAACATATTCTGCCTCTTCCACCGGATCTTTCACTTCCTGAATATGAAGGCAGGAACCACCTTCACGGTTTGCTTCCAGTTTTTTACTGTATCTCTCCACATTATTTTCAATCAGTTTTAAAGAATTCTGTACGATATTTGCTGTCGAACGGTAATTCATTCCCAACAGAATTTGTTTTGCATCAGGGAAATCTTTTCCAAATCCAAGCATCAATTCTGAATCAGCTCCACGAAATCCGTAGATTGCCTGATCGTCATCCCCCACTACGAACAAATTATTTTCCGGCTGGGCCAGCATACGGATCACATCATACTGAATTCGATTAATATCCTGAAACTCATCAATCAAAACGTATCTGAATTTCTTCTGCCACTGTGCAAGTACATCTGGTCTTGATTGGAACAATTCATAACAAAGTACCAGCATATCATCAAAATCAATCTTTTTCAGTTCTTTTCTATGCTGTTCATAATTACGGTAAATATTGCGAAAAGCATCCGCACTACACTTTTCTGATACAAATTCTTCCAGCGGAATCCGATTATTCTTCACTTTTCCAATTTCTGCCGCAATATCCTGAATAAAATCTTCTTCATCAAAGATCTCCATTCTTTCCTTGTTAATCACGCCACGTAAAATCTGATATTTTTCTGTCTCCGACAGAATATTTTCCTGATTCATCCGGTAAGCCCATTTCAGGATTCCATAATAGATTCCATGAAATGTACCCACTGTAACCGGAAGATCTCTTTTGCCCATAACCAAACAGAGGCGGGATTTCATCTCCGCCGCTGCAAATCTTGTAAAAGTAACGACCAGAATTTCTTCTGGTCTTACTTTCTGTTTCTCTATAAGGTATTTTACTCTGTTTACAATCGTAAGCGTCTTCCCCGATCCCGGACCTGCCAGTACAAGACATGGGCCGTCTGTGTGCTGGATCGCCTGCGTCTGTGCTTCATTAAATCCCATTGTACCTCTTTTCGCTGTCCTTACTGAAGTTTCTCGATTCCAAGACGGATTCTTCTAAGAGACTCCTCTTTTCCGAGTACTTCCATCAGTTCTGTTGCTCCACCCGGAGTGTTCTGCTTTCCGGAAACTGCTGTACGAAGCGGCCACATTACATAACCTACTTTGTATCCTTTTTCTGTTGCAAATGCTTTCAATGTCTCAAACAATGCATCATTGCTAAAGTCCTCCTGCGCCTCAAGAACCGGAAGAACCTCGTTCAGAAGTGCGAGTGACTTCTCAGGATCTGTCTTCATCTTCTTGTGTGTATACAGGGCGATATCATAATCTGGAAGTTCTTCAAAGAAATCAACCTGCTCTTTGATCTCCGGAAGAATCTCAATTCTTGTCTTCACAAGTGTTGCAATCTTCTTCAGATCATAGTCCTTTGTTACTGCCTCTTTCAGATAAGGCTCCGCAAGTGCATAGAACTTATCAAAATCCATTGCCTTGAGATATTCTCCGTTCATCCATTTCAATTTCACTGTATCAAATACAGCCGGAGATTTACTCATATGATGATAATCAAATGCCTCAACAAGCTCTTCCAGTGAGAAGATCTCTCTGTTGTCTGTCGGGCACCATCCGAGCAGTGCAACATAATTCACAACTGCCTCTGAAACATATCCCTGCTCGATCAGATCTTCATAAGAAGAATGTCCACATCTCTTGCTCAATTTCTTATGATTCTCATCTGTGATCAGTGGACAGTGTACATAAACCGGTACTTCCCAGCCAAACGCCTCATAAAGGCGGTTATACTTCGGTGCTGAAGATAAGTACTCATTTCCACGAACAACATGTGAAATTTCCATCAGATGATCGTCAATTACGTTTGCAAAATTATATGTCGGGAATCCATCAGATTTGATCAGGATCATATCGTCAAGTTCTGCATTCGGAACTGTGATATCTCCGTAGATCTCATCATGGAATGTTGTCTCACCTTCATTCGGTACATTCAGACGGATAACCCATGGCTTACCTGCTGCCAGATTCGCCTCTACTTCTTCCTTGCTCAGACTTAAGCAGTGCTTATCATAAACAGAAATCTCTACTCCACCTTCGGAAACCTGTGTCTTTAAAGACTCCAGACGCTCTTTGTCACAGAAACAGTAATAAGCATCTCCCTGCTCTACAAGCTGCTTTGCATATTTAAGATAAAGTCCTGATGCATTACGCTCACTCTGTACATACGGTCCATATCCGCCATCTTTATCCGGTCCCTCATCATGGATGAGACCTGTTTTCTCCATTGTTCTGTAAATGATATCAAGTGCACCTTCCACAAAACGTTCCTGGTCTGTATCCTCTACACGAAGGAGGAAATCTCCCCCTTCATGCTTTGCGATCAGATACGCGTATAGTGCTGTTCTTAAGTTACCCACATGCATTCTTCCTGTCGGGCTTGGTGCAAATCTTGTTCTTACTTTCTTACTCATTCTATCTTCTCCAATTCCTGTTTGTTATTGTTCAATCTCGTCATATTATAGCGCAAGTCCCCAGATTCTTCAACAAACAAAATCAATGTTTTTCTTTTACTCCAAAAGTTTCACCGTTTCAGGAATACTTTCCGTCTGTTCAAGTGTACAGGATCTTGCATCAATACATTCCAGATTTGTTCCATCAAATGCACTTTCCGCAAAACTTTTCACACTTTCCGGCACCTGAAAGGTTCCTGTCCACGCTGCCGGAAATACAAGAAGAACTGTGCCATCTGCCGTGTAAAGTACACCATCTACCGTAACATAGGCTGGATTTGCTGCATCTGCTTCTATCCATCCCAGATTACTCAGCCCCACAAACGCTCCTGGCTGAATATTTGTTATATTAGCAGGAATTTCAATCTCTTCTACAGCAGAACCAAGATCCGACAGTGCTCCTCTCGCAATTCCGGAACATCCTTTTTCAGGAAAGTACAATACTCCATCCTTTATCACTTCTTTGTCTCCTGAAAGTCCACAGATCATACCTTCCGCATTAATAAGATATCCGGTATCTGTATTTTCCACTGCTATCGACCCTTCTTCATCCTCATTTTCATTTTTTACATTTTCCATTGAATCAGGATTTGTAATTACCGGTTCACTTGCAACATTTATAGTTGTATCTCTTTTCACGCCTGGTTTTTCTTCCACAATCTCTTCTACTACTGGTTCTTCCACCGCAATTTCTTCTACCATAGGTTCTTCCACTAAAATTTCTGCCGGAACAGCTGCTACCTGGATAACATCTGCTTGATTAACATCTGTCTGGATAGTTTCTGCTGATAAGAAAGAATGCTCATCCATTTTTTCCGGTTCTTTTATCTGTTTTGTTATTGTTACTTTTTCCGGCAGATCATTTCCTGACACATTTATATCCTCTGTTGTCGCACAGACCTCTATTTCGGAAATCAGATTCTTTTCCAAATATAATGAAACAATTTCCTGTGCAGACATCAGAATCAGCGCACCACTTAACAAAGTCACTCCCGCTCTGACATATGGTTTTCTCGCCGCTTCCTGATGCCATTCATTCCAATTCAGTCCTATATCCATGTTCTCTTATTCCTTTCTCTTTCCCCCACATTTTAATATACGAAATAATTTTAGTTTATCAAAGAAAAAAGGATGCTGCAACCAAATGCAACATCCCTTTGATTTTTCCGCTTTGTCCTGATAGATTCCAAGGATTCTATACGTTAATTTCAGCCTTCACGCCAAGGATCTCTTTATTCTTTTCAAGCAGTGGACGGATCACATTCTTAAGATAAGCATCTACCTGCTCACTTGCACGTCCAACATATTTCTCCGGTTTCATTGTCTTCTGAAGATCCTCTAAAGTCAGGTTGAATGCCGGATCTGCTGCGATCAGTTCAAGAAGGTTATTGTCAAGTCCCTTCTCTTTCACATTTCTTCCTGCTTCCATAGAAAGCTCACGGATTCTTTCGTGCAGCTCCTGACGGTCTCCACCGGCTTTAACAGCATCCATCATAATATTCTCTGTTGCCATGAATGGAAGTTCGGACATCAGACGCTTCTCGATTACTTTCGGGTATACAACCAGTCCGTCTACAACGTTCAGACAAAGATCAAGTATTCCGTCGATTGCAAGGAATCCTTCCGGAACACTCAGACGCTTGTTAGCGGAATCATCAAGTGTTCTCTCAAACCACTGTGTTGCAGATGTGATTGCCGGATTAAGTGCATCGATCATCACATATCTTGAAAGGGAAGCAATTCTCTCACTTCTCATCGGGTTTCTCTTATAAGCCATTGCTGAAGATCCAATCTGTGTCTTCTCAAATGGTTCTTCAATTTCTTTCAAATGCTGGAGCAGACGGATATCATTAGAGAATTTGTGAGCACTTGCAGCAATTCCTGCCAGTACATTCAGTACTCTTGTGTCTACTTTTCTTGAATAAGTCTGTCCGGATACCGGATAACATGCCTTAAATCCCATCTTCTCAGCGATCATTGGATCGATCTTGTCAATTGTCTCCTGATCTCCGTCAAACAGTTCAAGGAAACTTGCCTGTGTTCCTGTTGTTCCTTTAGATCCAAGCAGTTTCAGGCTTCCAAGTACATATTCCAGATCCTCAAGATCCATTTCAAACTCCTGCATCCAGAGAGTTGCTCTCTTTCCAACAGTTGTCGGCTGTGCCGGCTGGAAATGTGTAAAAGCAAGTGTAGGCTGGTTCTTCTGCTCCTCTGCAAACTTCGCAAGCTCTGCAATTACATTCACAAGCTTTGTGCGAACCAGTTTCAGTGCTTCTGACATAATAATAATATCTGTATTATCTCCTACATAACAGGATGTTGCTCCAAGATGGATGATTCCTTTTGCTTTCGGACACTGAACACCATATGCATAAACATGAGACATAACATCATGACGTACAACCTTCTCACGTTCCTTTGCCACCTCAAAGTTAATATCATCCGCATGGCTCTTCATCTCTTCAATCTGCTCATCCGTGATGTTGAGTCCAAGCTCCTTCTCAGTCTCTGCCAGTGCGATCCAAAGTCTTCTCCATGTTCTGAACTTTTTGTCCGGTGAGAAGATATACTGCATCTCCCGGCTTGCATAACGCTCTGAAAGCGGGCTTACATAACGATCATTACTCATAATTCTTTTCTCCTTGTTTCATATCTTTATCGTAACTGTTCATCTATTATAACACATAAACTGAGTCTTCAAAATCAATTTTGTTCAAATGCCTGACTGATATCCTCTTTCGGAACTTCCATCGGATACTTTCCTGTAAAGCAGGCATCGCAATACTTAAGATCTCCAACCATGTCTTTCAGTTTCTCAATCTCCATGTATCCAAGAGAGTCTGCTCCAATCAGCTGACGGATCTCCTCCTGTGTGTGAGTATGTGCGATCAGCTGCTCATTTGACGGAACATCCGTTCCAAAGAAGCATGGATGTAAGAACGGTGGAGAACTGATACGTACATGTACCTCTTTTGCTCCGGCTTTTTTCAGCATCTTAATGATATTTGCACAAGTTGTTCCACGCACGATGGAATCATCTACCATTACGATTCGTTTTCCCTTTACAACTTCCGGAATCACATTCAGTTTGATTTTTACACTGGAAACACGTTCGCTTTGTTTCGGTTTGATAAATGTTCTTCCCACATAGCTATTCTTGTGAAATGCCATTCCATACGGAATTCCTGACTGCTCAGAATATCCTTTCGCTGCTACCAGACCGGAGTCCGGAACTCCTACAACAAGATCAGCGTCTACCGGATAAGATTCCGCAAGTGCTTTTCCTGCCAGAATTCTGGAATGATATACACCTACACCATCGATTGTACTGTCTGTTCTTGCAAAATAAATATACTCAAAAATACATCTTGCCTGTTTTTCCGAATCGATCACCATACTCGTATCTGACTGGATTCCATGTTTTCTTGTAATTGTTACGATTTCTCCCGGAAGAACATCTCTTACAAACTCACCGTCTACAGCTGCAATTGCACAGCTCTCAGAAGCAAGGAAATATGTATTGTCACGTTTTCCGATGCACAGCGGCTTGAGTCCAAATGGATCTCTTGCACCAATCATTTTTCTCGGGCTGCTAACAACAAGTGCGTATGCACCCTTGATCTTCTGCATCGCACACTTCACTGCTTCTTCTGCTGTCGGTGTATGAAGACGCTCTCTCGCAATAAGATATGCGATTACTTCAGAATCTATTGTTGTCTGGAAAATAGCACCTGTCTGGCTGAGTTCTTCTCTCAGCTCGATTGCATTTACTAAATTTCCGTTATGTGCAATCGCAAGTGTTCCCTTTACATAGTTTATAACAAGTGGCATTGCATTCTCTACACGTGTTGCGCCTGCTGTTGAATATCTCACATGACCCACACCAAGATTTCCTTTCAGCTCTGAAAGGCCCTCTTCATCAAACACGTCATCCACATGGCCAAGTCCTTTTTTTGAAAGGACTTTTCTCTTCCCATAAGTGTCTGTCACTGCAATACCGCAGCTCTCCTGACCTCTATGCTGCAGAGCAAACAAGCCATAATAGACTGATGCAGCCACATCATGCCCATCCACATCATAAGCACCAAAAACACCGCATTCTTCCCCAAGTCCCGTCACTGCTTTTTCAAATTCACTCATGTCAGTTTATGCTCCTTACCTAGTTCCTGCTAGTTTTTATCATGATTTCTGTATCATACAAAACCGATTATAATATAAGGCGGAGTGAAAATCAACATTCCCTCCGCCTTGTATTTCTTCCTGCTCATTATTTTATTTACGTCCAATATATTAGTATTTCTAATATATTCGTCGTTTTATTCTTCGTGTCTTATTACCGCCTTCATTTTTTGTCCAGTATTTACAAAATCACTATCCATTTGTATAACGAGACAAAAATTGACGGGTACGCTCTTCTTTTGGATTCTCAAACACTTCCTCAGGAGTTCCCTGCTCAAGTATCTTACCGTCATCCATAAACAGAACTTTGTCCGATACGTCTCTTGCAAATGCCATCTCATGCGTTACGATGATCATCGTAGTATTCTGATCTGCAAGTCCTTTGATAACTTTCAGTACTTCACCTGTAAGCTCCGGATCAAGCGCTGAAGTCGGCTCGTCAAAGCATAGAATATCCGGACTGAGCGCAAGTGCACGGGCAATCGCCACACGCTGACACTGTCCTCCGGAAAGTTGATGCGGATAGTTATTCATACGCTCTGAAAGTCCCATCTGATCTAAGAGGCGCTTTGCTTCTGCTTCAATCTCTGCGTGTATCTCTTTCTTGTGCGCCTTATAATCAGGCTGACTTTTTGCAAGTAGTTCCTTCGCCAGCATTACATTTCCAAGTGCTGTATACTGCGGGAACAGATTAAAAGACTGGAATACAAGTCCAAAATGTAATCTTTTCTTACGGATCTCACTTTCCTGTTTTGTTACAGGATTTGCAGCATCAAACAATAATTCATCATTTACACGGATCACACCTTTATCCGGTGTCTCCAGAAAATTCAGGCAGCGCAGAAGTGTCGTCTTTCCACTTCCCGAAGAACCGATCAAGGAAAGTACCTGTCCACGTTCCAACGAAAAGCTGATATCTTTCAATACTTCTGTCCGTCCAAATGTTTTATTAATATGTTCTACTTCAAGTATTGCCATTTATCTCTTCCTCCCCATTTAATTAAAATATTCCAGCTTCTTCTCAAGCTTTCCAAGAAGGACTGTCAGAATACCATTGAAGATCAGATAATAAAAAGCTGTAAAGAACATCGGCCAGATCGCACCTGAAATTCCCTGAGAACCTTTCAGGAACGCCTGTCCTGCCCAGATAATCTCCTGCAGTGCAATGATTCGTGCAAGAGAAGTATCTTTTACAAGCGTAATGATCTCATTTGACATCGGTGGAACAATTCTCTTCACCATCTGAAGCAGCTTAACCTTAAAGAAGATCTGATGCTTTGTCATTCCAAGAACAAGTCCGGCCTCCGTCTGTCCCTGTGGGATACCCTGGATTCCTCCACGGTAAATTACCGAGAAATAGCATGCATAGTTAAAGATAAATGCAACCGAAGCTGCAAGAAATCTTCCGCTTTCACCGCCACCCCAGATTGGGTTTCCTAAGACCAGTCCCGGGAAATAATAAATAATCAGCATCTGGATCATAAGCGGTGTGCCTCGCACGATCCAGACAATGATATTCGTAATATAACTCAACGGTTTAAAATGTGACATTGATCCAAATGCAATAACCAGTCCCAACGGAATAGCTCCAAGAAGCGTTGCAAAAAACAGCTTCAGCGTCTGTAAAAATCCCACATTCAGTGAGTGAATAACGATTGGAAATTGTTCCATAATAAGTTCCATTTTATTAAAGCTCCATCCTAAATTTATTTTTCGATCAATGCAGCCTGTACTTTATAAGTCTCAGCACATTTCTTCATTGATCCATCTTCCATACTCTTTTTAAAGTAATCATTCAGAGCTGCTGCAAGATCAGATCCTTTACGGAATCCAACGCCATACTCCTCATTGTTCAGACTTATTGTGTAAGTAAGATCTGCATAACCTGTTCCTTCTCCGATCATAGCTGCCGCCATCAAAGCATCAATTGCAGCTGCATCTGAATTTCCTGAAGCAACTTCCATCAGTGCATCTGCCTGTGATGAAACGGCTGTATACTGTGCACCAATTCTTTCAACCTGATCTTCCCCTGCACTTCCTGCTTCTACTGCAAAAGTTAAATCTTTCACACTTTCCTCATCCTGATACTTATCTGCTTTGTCAGCCGGTACAACTACAACCTGCGCGTTATTCATATAAGCATCTGTGCATTCCATAGAACTCTTCACTTCATCAATCAGTGTCATACCATTCCATACGCAGTCGATTGACTTTCCATCAAGCTCAAGCTCTTTATTATCCCAGTCAATCTCTACAAATTCTGCCTCAACTCCGATACTCTCTGCAAATGCTTTCGCCATGTCTGCATCAAATCCGACCCACTCACCATTATCATCTTTATAATCCATTGGTTCAAAATCAGTAACACCGACCACGAGTGTCCCTTTGTCTTTCACATATTCAAGATCACTCCCTGTTGATTCCGCTTTCTTATTCGCATTAGAAGAGTCTGAACCACATCCTGCTAACATAGAAACTGCAAGTCCTGCACATAATAACACACTTAATACTTTTCTTTTCATAATAATACCCTCCATCATCGAGCTTGGCTTTTATTCTCTACCAATGAGTCACTGTACTACGGTAAAGTTACTGTTGTATTCTACCATAGCATACAATATATGTCAAACCCCAAAAACAATAACCAAAAGGTACAGAACAATGCAGGTTACTGTTCACTCCCGTGTCAATCACTCCGCTGATTGACACGGAGGATGCGC
>ERZ780139.3084-NODE-3084-length-11474-cov-10.549085_pt1 | contig 11474 bp, 10 predicted proteins | sample MGYA00511476_ERZ780139 | MGnify/ENA primary metagenome ERZ780139 (study PRJEB29588, sample SAMEA2158190) | human gut metagenome | biome: human gut; feature: human-associated habitat; material: faeces | place: Denmark | collected 2008/2010 ... | reverse complement strand
ACCCGGATGCTGGCGCTGGCCCCGGCAGATAAGCCCCGCGCCGCCGCACAGGCTGCGGAAAAGGCGCAGGCCAAGCTGGACGATGCGCTGGCCGTCTATCTGACCGGCACGCTGGAACCGGCCCAGAAGGCCTACAACGAGCACTATGTGTGCGATTATCCGCTGGGCCTTGCAGGGCTGGACCAGTACCGCGCCCAGCACGAGAGCCTTGTGCGCATCGATCTGGAACGCTATGCCGCCCGTCTGGAACAGGCCCAGCGGGACTGCAAGGACCGCTTCCGCAAGGATATCCTGTTCCGCATGAAGGACGATATCTTCAACGCACGGCGGCAGTTCCGGGAGCTGAACAAGGTGATGGAACAGCTGACCTACGGCGAGGAGGTCTACCGCTTTGAGCTGGAGCCCAGCCGCGACCCGCAGCTGGCGGCCTTCTATCAGGTCATCGTGGACAAGGGCAACCAGCAGATGACCGAGGGCGACTCGCTGGACAACCTTGCCGCCACCGCCGACCCCGCCTACGAGCGTCAGGTGGACGAACTGATGGAAAAGATCATGGCGGATGTGGACGAGAACACCCGCGCCCGGCAGGAGGGCCGCACCGGCGGCGTGACCCTCTCGGACTATGTGGATTACCGCACCTATCTGGATTACGACATCAAGGTGACCAACCGGGTCACCGGCCAGCAGGCGTACTTGTCCCGGGTCAGCCGCGATTCCTCCGGCGGCGAGAACCAGGCCCCCTTCTATGTGGCCATCTGCGCATCTCTGCTGCAAATTTATGAGAAGAGCGAGAACAGCATCCGCCTTGTGCTGCTGGACGAAGCCTTCAGCAAGATGACCAGCGACCGCATCCGCCCCATGATGGAGCTGTTCCGCCGCCTGCAGCTGCAGGTGCTGCTCATCTCCACCGTGGAAAAGAGCACGGCCATCCAGCCCTACTGCGACATTACCTATTCCATCGTGCGCCACGGCGATGCCAACGCCATTGCGCCGTTCTACCGGGCCGGCACCCTTGCCGATGCCCCGGAAAAGGAGACTGAATATGAATAACACCCTTGCAAACATCTGGCTCTTTGCCACCCACTGGACCAAGCTGGATGCCTTTGATACCGAGGAGGAGCTCAACGATGAACTGGAGCTGCTCCAGCGCCAGAGTCTGCCCACCAAAGTCCGTCAGGTCACGGACAAGGAAGGCAGGGAACAGTTCCTCCTTTACGTCAAACAGGCCGACCGCGATTATGCCCGCTACTGCACCGGCTGGCGGCCCGGCGGGATGATGTGATCCACCCCTGCAAAAAGGAGAATCTATGTCAAAACAGAAAATCCAACTTTCGGATCACTTTGATTATTCACGGCTGATCCGTTTTGTGCTGCCCTGCATCGGCACCATGCTGTTCACCTCCATTTACGGCATTGTGGACGGCCTGTGCGTCTCAAACTTTGTGGGCAAAACGGCCTTTGCGGCAGTCAACCTCATCATGCCTGTGCCCATGCTGGTGGGCACAGTTGGCTTTATGCTGGGCACCGGCGGCAGCGCCATTGTGGGCATCACGCTGGGTGAGGGCGATAAAGCCCGTGCCGACCGCTATTTCAGCCTGTTTATGTCAACGGCGCTGATCGCCGGCATCGTGCTGTCCGTGCTGGGGATGCTGCTGCTCCGGCCGGTGGCCCTGATGCTGGGTGCAGAAGGCGAGATGCTGGACTACGCCCTGCGCTATGGCCGGGTGCTGATGCTCAGCCTGCCCACCTTTATCCTGCAGAATATGTTCCAGAGCTTTTTTGTCACCGCCGAAAAGCCGCATCTGGGCTTTTACTTCACGGTGGGCGCGGGCTGCACCAACATGGTGCTGGACGTGCTGCTGGTGGGTATCCTGCACTGGAGCGTGGAGGGTGCCGCCATTGCCACCATGCTCAGCCAGGTGGTGGGCGGCCTGCTGCCGGTGTTCTACTTCCTCAACCGGAAAAACACCAGCCTGCTCCACCTCTGCCGCACGCAGTTTGAGGGCGGTGTGCTGCTGAAAGCCTGTGTGAACGGCTCCTCTGAGCTGATGACCAACCTTTCCATGTCGCTGGTGAACATCCTGTACAACTATCAGCTGCTCCGCTTTGCGGGCGAGGATGGCGTGGCTGCCTATGGTGTGATCATGTACGCATCCTTCCTGTTCGTGGCAGTGTTTGTGGGCTACGCCGTGGGCAGTGCGCCCATCGTCAGCTACCACTATGGTGCCAATAACCGCAAAGAGGTCAACAACCTCTACCGCAAGAGCCTGAAGCTCATCGGCGTGGTTGCGGTGGTAATGACCATCGGCTCCATGTTCATCATCCCCCATGTGGCCCGCTTCTTTGTGGGCTATGATGAAAACCTGCTCATTCTGACCACCCGGGCCTTCCGGCTCTATGGCCTGAGCTTCCTCATCATGGGCTTCAACGTCTATGCGTCCTCCTTCTTCACGGCCCTGGGCGATGGTGTGACCAGTGCACTCATCTCGTTCCTGCGCACCCTGCTGTTCCAGGTGGCGGCGGTTCTGCTGCTGCCGCTCCTGCTGGGCATCGATGGCATCTGGCTGGCCGTGACAGCCGCCGAGCTGGCCGCTCTGCTGGTCAGCATCGGCCTGTTCATCACCAGAGACCAGCAGTTCCATTACCGCAAGGCGGAATAACCGCAAACAAAGAAAGGACCCTCGGTGGGTCCTTTCTTTGTTCAGAATGTAAACTCCACGAACTCGCAGTTTTTGATGCCTGCCGCCGCGTACTCCTCGTTGGTCATATCGTAGAAATAGGACTGCACCACCCGGGCAATGCCGTTGTGGGCCACCAGCAGGTAGGTCTTGTCGGTGTCGGCCCGGAGCTCGTCCAGCAGGTTGTAGATGCGCTGGGCCAGCTGCATCATGCTCTCGCCGCCGGAGTAGCGGTCGGCAAAGTGGGTCTTGGAAATGCGGAACTCTTCGCCGTCCCGGGGCGTGCCCTCGTAGCGGCCAAAGCACTGCTCCCGGAGCCGGGGCTCACACCGGGCAGGAATGCCGGTGGCCTCTGCAATGGCCCGGGCGGTGTCGGCGGCGCGGGACAGGGGAGAGTACAGGATCTCATCGATCCGGAGGCCGCTGGTCCGGAGCTTTTCGCCCAGCTCCCGGGCCTGGGCGCGGCCTTTTTCGGTCAGGGGGCTGTCGGTCATGCCGCAGATCTTGTTTTCCACGTTCCACACGGTCTCGCCGTGGCGGGTAAAATACAGCTTGTGCATGGTAGCTCCTTACTCGGACTCTTCGTCGGTGCGCAGTTCGTCCCGGATCGTATCGCAGAGGTCCGTGATGTCACTTGTCAGATGGTCAGTGGTCAGCCGGTCCAGAAAGTCGTAAACGCGCTCGTCACCAAAAGCATGTCGCTCGTGGTTTTCGTTGAGGATATCGCCCCAGTCGCTGCCCAGAACGGTGCGGAATGTTTCCAGAGGGGAACAATGGACCAAAAGGAACACGTTCCGCATGGCAAGGTGGAATACAAAGCTGGCGCTCAGGCCGGTGCCGAGCAGCTTTTTTGCGCAGCCGGATGGGAGACACTCCATGGCTTCGTCTGCAAAAGCCCGCTCCAGAAGGGCGGGGTCATAGGCGTTGGCCTCTTCCAGAAGAGCGGGGATCTCATCTTCCGGAAAGCCAAGAAAACGCAGAGCGTGATTCAGGTCCATAAAGTCCTCCTTACTTGCAGTAGCCCGCTTCGATCTCCTGGATGCGGGCATAGAAAAAGTCGTTGGCGGGGGTGGGCATGCCGTACTTTTTGGCCCGGGCGCGCACCACACCGGCAAATTCCTCCACCTCGGTGGGACGCTTTGCCAGCACGTCCTGCCGCATGCTGGGCATGCCGTCCGGGTTGAAGGTGGGCATGGCAGTGCGCAAAAACTGCTCGTCGTTGTCGCGGGGCAGGGGCACGCCCTCCAGATTGGCCAGCCGGATGACCTCCTGCATGGCCTCGTGCATCTTGGCCTGTGCCTCGGCCGACCGGCACAGCCCGCCGTAGGTCAGGTCAAAGGCGGCGGCTGCCTGATTCAGACCGTCGTTCACCATCAGCTTGTTCCACTGCTTGTACAGGATGTCGCTGCAGGGTTCGTTGGCGATGCCGCAGGCGTCCAGATAGTCGGCCACGGCCTGCACACGGCCGGTCATAGCACCGTCCCGCTCGCCGAACTGGATCTTGCCTGCCTGGTTGAACACCAGTGTGCGGCCGCTGCGGGTGGCATCCATACCGATGGCCACGCTCCACAGGGTGCGGCCAGGGTAGGCGGTTTCGATGTGCTCCTCGCTGGTGATGCCGTTGAGCACGCTGAGGATGACGGTGTCCGGGCCCACAAAGTTCTTCATGTCGGCAATGGCCTGGTCCAGCACGGTGGCCTTCACCGCCACCAGCAGCAGGTCCACCGGCTTGCCCTGGGCCGGGGTGACGTAGGAGAACCGGCATTCCTCGCCGTTGCACACCACCGGCTGGGCGGCGTAGCGGGCAATGCGGGCTTCGTCGGCAATCACCTGCACGCCGGGCATTTTGCGCCCGAACAGGATGCCAAGGGCCCCCAGACCGATGAGGGCCGAAGTTCTGATCTGATTCATAACAGTTCCTCCGAGATCTTCTGCAGGGTGCCGTCCGGCAGCAGGTGCACCCGGCTGCCCTCGTCGATGCCCAGCCGGGTGAGTTCTTTGTCCGGGCAGGGCAGGGTGCAGCAGGCACCGTCGGTGCCCTCCAGCACCACATCGCACAGCACGGGCTGCCCGGCGGGCAGTTCCTCACAGCCGTACATCTGCTCTTCAATGCGCAGCACACGGTATTCCGGCATGGCACAGCGCTCCTTTGCATTTATGGTAAGTATAATCGTATTATAGCGCAACCGGCTGCCGCCGTGCAAGAGGTTCCTTTGCCGGGTCTTTGCCGCCCCGGCGGCTTGACAGTGCGGTAGGGGAATTGATACAATAAACAGTATCACACAAAACGGGGGAACAGCATGAATATTACGGAACTGCGTTATCTGGTGGCCATCATGAAGTGGGGCTCGGTGAGCGCGGCGGCAAAGCAGATGTACGCCGCCCAGCCCAACGTGAGCAAGGCGCTGAAGAACCTGGAAGAGGAATACGGCATCCGCATGTTTGAGCGCTCGTCCACCGGCATGATCCCCACCGAACAGGGACGGCACTTCATCGAGCAGGCCCAGCGGGTGCTGCAGGAGGTGGACCGGCTGGACGCTGACGCCCGCCGTCGGCAGGGCGAGTGCGCAGAGCTGCGGGTGGCCCTGCCCCATGCCACCTATGCGTCCTATGCGGCGGTGGATTTTCTGCAGCAGGCGGCGGGCAGCGAGCAGCTGCGGGTGCACATCCGGGAGGCCGGTTCCATGGAGGGGCTGGACTTTGTGCTGCGCCGGGGCTACCATCTGGCCCTGCTGCGCTACGCCGAGGAGGACGAGGACTACTACAGCCGCTACTGTGCCCGGCGCGGGCTGCACCGGGAGCAGATCATGGAGTTCGAGTACCGGCTGCTGGTGAACCGCGACAGCCCTCTGGCCCGGCACGAGGTGCACGACCTGGCCGAGCTGAACCGCTACACCGAGGTGCTGCACGATGACTTCCAGCTGCCGGGTGAGGAAGGCAGCAGCCTGCGCTGGCAGGTGAACGAGAACCGCCGGGTGCATGTGTACGAGCGGTGCAGCCAGTTTTCCATTCTGCAGAGCCTGCCCACGGCCTACATGTGGGCGTCGCCCATGCCGCAGCGGGCACTGGAACAGTACCATCTGGTGCTGAAAAAATGCCCGGCCCAGAACCAGCGTATGCGGGATGTGCTGGTGTACCCGGACAAGGGCGGGCTGCGGCCGGAGGAAGAAAAGTTCATCGAGCTGCTGCGCCGTCAGGCGGCCCTGACCGTAAAGTAAGGGGCAGACCGGTTAAGAACTGGTAAAAACCAGGACCGCAAAAACCGCCGGGATCGGCAAAGAAATTTGACCCCACAGCCGGAACGATGTGTCGTTCTGGCTGTTTTTGTGTGCAGATAAGCGCAAAAAAGAAACGGAGCTGCAACTAAAAAACTTTGCTGGTATATCAATTTGGATATGCCGGTATGCCGGAACCAGAGTATCGCTTTTATGAAAAATATGTTAACATGAGCACAGAAAGTTGGCTGTCCTGCATGGAAAAGATGGGATGATTTTCCAGACGGAACAGCAAAACCGAAAAGGAGGTTTCTGGTATGATCAGTTTCTTACTCTGTCTTGCGATCCTGATCGTGGGCTACTTTGTCTACGGTAAGATCGTGGACAACACCTTTGGCCCGGACGACCGCGAAACGCCCGCTGTGCGCATCAACGACGGTGTTGACTATGTCGTGATGCCTCAGTGGAAGCTGTTCCTGGTCCAGCTGCTGAACATTGCAGGTCTGGGCCCCATCTTCGGTGCCATGCAGGGCGCTTTGTGGGGGCCGGTGGTCTTTTTGTGGATCACCTTCGGCACCATCTTTGCAGGCGGTGTGCATGACTACTTCTCCGGCATGATGAGCGAGCGCAACGACGGCGCTTCCATCGCTGAGGTCACCGGCCGCTATCTGGGCCCCGTGATGCAGAACATCATGCGTGTGTTCTCTGTGGTGCTGCTGATCATGGTCGGTACCGTGTTCGCAGTCGGCCCCGCAGGTCTGATCGTTACCCTGTGCAAGAACAGCGGTATGTCCGGTCTGCTGACCACCACCCTGTTCTGGCTGATCATCATTCTGGCTTACTACTTCATCGCAACCTTTATCTCCATTGATGCCATCATCGGTAAGATCTACCCCCTGTTCGGCATCTGCCTGATCATCATGGCCGTGGGCGTTATCTTTGGTATCTTTACCAACCCCGCCTACACCATCCCCGAGATCTGGGCAAACTTCAGCAATATGCACCCCTCCAACACTCCTATCTGGAGCTTCATGTTCATCACCGTTGCCTGTGGTGCTATCTCCGGTTTCCACTCCACCCAGTCGCCTCTGATGGCTCGCTGCATGAAGAGTGAGAAGCAGGGCCACTTCGTGTTCTACGGCGCAATGGTCTGCGAGGGCGTCATCGCTCTGATCTGGGCCGCTGCCGGCTGCGCACTGTACACCATCACCGACGGCAAGATGGTCGGTCTGGCCGAGGCTCTGGCTGCCGGTCAGTCTGCCGCTATCTACGACGTCTGCCTCAAGACCATGGGTAATGTCGGCGTGGCACTGGCTATGATCGGTGTCGTTATCTGCCCCATCACCTCTGGTGATACTGCATTCCGTTCCGCTCGTCTGACCCTGGCCGACTGGCTCAAGATCGATCAGGACAGCTACGCAAACCGCCTGAAGCTGTGCATCCCCGTGCTGGGCGTTGGTGCCTTCCTTGGCATCGGCAACGCACTGGGCTTCATCAACTACACCGTCATCTGGCGTTACTTCAGCTGGACCAACCAGACGCTGGCTATGATCGTCCTGTGGGCTGCTTCCATGTACCTGTTCAAGGAGAAGAAGAACTTCTGGATCACCGCCGTGCCTGCAACCTTCATGAGCGCTGTGTCCTGCACCTACTTCGTGCTGGCTCCCGAGTGCCTGGGCAAGATGATCAACACCTATGCGGACGGCAAGCTGGTGGCTTACAACACCGCCGTTGCTTACCCCATCGGCATCGTCTTTGCCATCGCAATGCTGGCTCTGTTCCTCCATGCTACCAAGAAGAGCTCTACTTCCAAGGCATAAGGAACTGACGGCTCTATATTTCCGTAAGTAACCTGCGCCCGCCGCTGCCTGACCGTACAGCGGCGGGCGCTGTTTTTTGAAAAAATCAGGGCTTGCAATTGCCCCCGTCCCGTGGGAAAATAGGGGCGTAGAATTTAAAGCAAAGAAGGGAACTACCCATGATTTTCAAACCCGCACAGCTGGGCATGGCAAAGCTTGACCCGCAGGAGCTGGAGGCAGACAAAAAAGCCTGCCGGAAGATCGGCCCCTGCGGCGTAGGCAAAAAGGCGCTGTACCTGAACAGCTTTTACATCGACCGCCGCTATTATCTGCCCTACGGCAGCATCACCCGGGTGTTCAAGCGGGTGGCTATGAGCTCCGGCGGCTTTTCCGGCAAGGGCGTGTTTGCCTCCATGGCCTATCTGGTAGTGGAGTACGACGGCGGCAAGCAGAAACAGTGCAACTTCAAGGACGAGCGGGACGTGGACACCTTGCTGGAAGTGCTTGCCAAGGAGCAGCCGCAGCTGCATCTGCTGAGCGCCGCCGGAGAGCAGGCGCTGGAGAAAAAGGCTGCCGAAAAGGCCGCCCGCAAGCTGCCGGAGCTTTCCGAGGACGCACAGCACAGCCTTACCGTGCTGCGCCGGGCAAAGGAGTATCTGGACGCAAAGCCGGAGCTTTCCGCCGAGCTGAGCGCTGCCCAGCGCCGCAAGCGTGCGCAGCTGCAAAGCAAGCCGGTGTACCGCTATGTGGCGCTGGCCATCTTTGTGCTGGGCGTTGCGGCGGCGGCCTACGGCCTGTATTCTGTGTTCAGCCATACCGGCAGCTACGGCGTGTATTTTGCGCTGTTCGGCTTTGCCGCCATCTTCCTGTTTTCCAGCTACAATATGCTGCCCACCGCCCACAATAACAACAACGCCATCATGAAGCGTGCAGAAAAGGCCGAGGCAGCCATGGCAGAGTATGTCAAGCGCTACCCCCACGGGGCGTTCCCGGTGAAAAGCTGGTACGCCCACCCCATCGTGCTCAAGCAGATGATGGACGCCGTGGAGGAGGGCCGTGCTGTCACCGTGCCCGAGGCACTGGAAGCAGTCAAGGCGCGCCTGAAGAGCCTGAACGCGGACGTACAGGTGGAGCAGGAGGAATACGACGAGGTGGTGGTCATCAAGGCCCTGTTCCTCAACCACGATTATCAGTAAAATAGTTGAAAAAGTCCCCCGGGAAGATCCGCAGATTTTCCCGGGGGATAATTTTTATATCATATTTCCTCTTACGCCGCCGCAGGCTTGCGGAAGATGGCCATTGCGCGCTTGTAGCAGCTGGCGAAATAGGCGATCTCTGCCAGCGCGGTCAGGATCCAGCTGCACGGATACAGCAGGTACAGCGCCGGGATGGTGTGGAAGTGGGCAAAGATGGTGTACACCCAGATCACCCGGAACACGCAGGAGCCCAGCACCACGATGACGGTGGGCACCACCGTCTTGCCCAGCCCGCGGGAGGCGGCGATGGTGCAGTCCATAAAGGCGGAGACGCAGTAGGCAAAGGCCATCACGGCTACACGCTTCATGCCGGCGTCAATGACCGCCGCTTCGGTGGTGAACAGCGCAAGGAAGGCCGGCCCGCAGAAGAACAGCGCCGCGCCCAGCACAAGCCCCACACCGAAGGAGTAGCCCAGACTGATGAAGTAGCTCTTCTTCACCCGGTCAGGCCGTCCCGCGCCGTAGTTCTGGCTCATAAAGCTGGCGCAGGCCATGTAGAAAGCCGCCATGCAATCATAAATCAGGCCGTCCGCATTGGCGGCGGCACTGTTGCCCTTGACCATCAAAGAGTCAAAGGAGTTGACGCCCGCCTGAATGAACAGGTTGGCAATGGCAAAAATGGCATTCTGCAATCCGGCGGGCACGCCCAGCGCAAGGATGCTCTTGGCCTGCGCCGGGTCCAGCTGTAATTTGTGCAGATCCAGCGCGTAGCAGTCCTGCACCCGGGTCAGCGCCCGCAGGATCAGAAATGCCGAAACGCACTGGCTGATGGCACTGGCCAGCGCCACGCCCACCACGCTCAGATCGCACACGATGACAAAGAACAGATTCAGCAGAATGTTCAGCGCCCCGGCAATAGAAAGGTAGAGCAGCGGCTTTTTGGTGTCGCCGATGGAGCTGAACACCGCATTGCCGAAGTTGTACAGCGCCAGCGCCGGCATGCCCAGAAAATACACCCGCAGATACAAAATCGCGCCGGGCAGCAGATCTTCCTTGGTGTTCAGCAGCCGCAGCATGGCGGGGGAGCCCAGCAGACCGATGAGCAGCAGCGCCACACCGGCAACGGCGCTGATGATGGCCGCCGAGTGGACGGTCTTTTCCACGTCCTTGGGGTGGCGCGCGCCGTAAAACCGCGCCACCAGCACGTTGATGCCGTTGCTCAGACCGATGAGAAAGCCGGTGAACAGGGTCACCAGCGTGCTGGTGGAGCCCACAGCGCCCAGCGCCGTGGAACCGGCAAAGCGCCCCACCACCGCCACGTCCGACATATTGAACAGCACCTGCAGCAGGTTGGAAAGCGCCAGCGGCAGACTGACCAGAAAGATCTGCTTGGCCAGAGGGCCTTCCGTCAGCGTATTCGTTTGAGAAGCCATACTCTTTTTTCCTTTATCCTATACATCCTAAACCGTGCCCGCGCACACCGGGGCACAGCCTCTATTATAAGGCACTGCGCCGCTTTTGCAAGATGGATTCGACAAAATAAATAAAAAGGACTGCTGCACAAAACCTGTGCAGCAGTCCTTGGTGCAGGAATGCAATCCAAATCCGAACCATTTCCCTCGGATGCGACTTCTGACGCTTCTCCAAAGGTGACGGTCTGTGTTCCTTCTTTATAGTTGAAGGGAATGAGAACCTTATCATCGTATAGATAAATCGCATTGATGAAGGTATCCACCAGTGCCTGAATGCCGCCCTCTGCGGTGTACCAGACATTCGAGTGTGCCAGATAAACGACGTGGCCGTTCTTGTAAGCATGCGGCTTTAGCGCAAAACCTCCAGCAGCCGTCTGCCGGCTTCCTGCTGCGATTCCCCAAACGCCACCGCCAGCTCCTCCCGCAGGACACGCTCTACCATCTGGTAAAAGTAGGCATCCATGGCGTTGATCTTTCGGCCGCGGCTTTGCTGCTGGGTCTGCTTTTGCCCCAGCTCCTTGAACAGGGTCAGGTACTGGTAAAAATCATTGGTGTGGAGCAGTGCCTGATAATGTTCTGCCAGCGCTGTCTGTACCCCCGCCGGGATAGGCAGCTTCTCCGCTTTGATGCGTGCAAGGTCGGCTTCCGCCTGCTGTGCCGGGGTCACCGGGCGCAGCGCCGCTTCCTTTTCCGTGGGGATATAGCTGCGGTCGTGGGAATCCGAAAAATAGGGCCGGAGGGTGTAATACTCTCTGGCGGGCTCATCGCAAAAGTGCCGCAGCCCGACCCCTTCCACCTCGTGCACTCCCAGATTTCCGTAGACCACCAGCGCTCCCGCTTGAAACCGTGACATGGTATTGCCTCTTTCCCTTGTATGAAAAGGCTGCAAAAACAGACTTTCCAGCGTAATTTTACTCTTTACTTTATTGTACCACGGTAGGTTGGCGGGCTTCAAAGGGCATCTTTCACAAAGTTTTCCTCGTGCAATCTGCGCAGAATGCCCAGTACAATTCTTGTGCAAAACTGCCTTTGCAAATTCCAGACAGGCAGGCTATAATGATTTCGTACAACGAGTAGCACTCATGCGTAAAACCGGTTGCATGAGGGCTGCCCG
>ERZ780139.3077-NODE-3077-length-11504-cov-2.986287_pt1 | contig 11504 bp, 7 predicted proteins | sample MGYA00511476_ERZ780139 | MGnify/ENA primary metagenome ERZ780139 (study PRJEB29588, sample SAMEA2158190) | human gut metagenome | biome: human gut; feature: human-associated habitat; material: faeces | place: Denmark | collected 2008/2010 ... | reverse complement strand
TCTTTTTTCTAAATAAGCCGGACAAAGATACATAGTTTATTAAAAAATGACAGCATAATGACAAAAAAAGGGGGCACTCATCACGAGCAGCCCCTCTATAGTATACAGGCACTTGGTATGTCTATGTTAACTAGTAGTTAATGAACGCCTGTACGTGTATCCCACCACATTTGTTTACCCCACAAATTATCCACGACTTCCGCATCGAAGGGAGCACAATTCGCATTGTTCAAATTACGTTCCTTATCAGGATACGGAGAGCGGAATGGAGGTACGTTATGATTAGAATAGTTTGCCGGACGGCCCGGAGCCGGATACAAGTTGTCTGGCACGCCTGTACGGCGATACAATGACCAACCTTCCATTCCTTGCTTGAACATGGCAACCCATTCCTCATAATAAATCTGTTTCTTATCATTCGTGAACTTACCCGCGTTCGCAAGGTAATCCGCTATATCTTCGGCAGATACGCTATTCTCTTCCATGGAATAGGTAACAGCCTTATTGTATGCGTCCTCTGCGGAGATTCCGGTATTCCATCCCAACATAGATGCCTCAGCGACACAGAACCAAGGCTCAGCGACACGCATATAAGGAGAAAAACCAGCCAAGTCCGTAAAGAAACGTGCTCCCCAAATGGAATATTTAGAAGCTACCGCATTCGCTTTCGCCCCGATCGTATAACCTACATACTTAGGCTCACCGGCCTCCACACTTTCTTTTGTGGGTTGGAAATAAGATGAGCGACGAGGGTCCTCACGTGTATTCATATGATCCACGATCACGTCTGCGGCACAATACTCCGTCTTACGTGTACGATAACCGTCTGCCATCGGTTCGTAATAGTTGGGGTCTGTTCCGATCCACCAGAAGAAAGCATTATCATCGTTGCTTTCCATGATCGGATACTTAGTGGGATTACCCATAACTTCCTCTACGGTCTCCTTAGCCAACGCCGGGGAAACCTCTGAGATACGCATCGCTAAACGAAGACGCATAGAATTACAATATCTCTGCCACTTCTCGATATCACCACCGAATAACAGGTCTCCCTCGCCTAAGTCATCACTACCACCATCGGCAAAGCCATCCGCTGCTTCCTTCAACGTAGCCAATAAGCCCGGATAAATATCCTCTTGCTTATCGTATTTCGGCTGCAAGATTCCATCCGTCATCTTAGCGGCATCCGTATAAGGGACATCACGCCAACGATCCGTGGCCACCTGCATCAAATGAACCTGCATAACCTTCGATACGTTCAGCATATTAGGAGTCTCATTAAACGTGGCACGCTTCTCGATATCTTTCAGGTTATTCAATATACGATACAAATACTCCCAGTTCGTATCCTGTACACCCGTACGGAAATTATAGCGGGACTCGTCGATATAAGTCATCTTCGAAGCATATCCGCAGAAAGTCATCGGCTCATCCATTGCGAACCACCGATCATACAGACGATAGGATGTGTAATATAAAGAATACGCCAGAAGATTCGTCGTAGGCACATCCGTAGGGCTATCTGGGTCTGTATTGACCTCCTCAAACGAATCGGTACACGAGCTACCGAATACAGTAGCGCCGACCATCATAGCCATCATGAAATTCTTGATATATCTTTTCATATTAAATTCCTCAGATTAATGTTGATTAAAATGTTACACCTAACTTAAGACCAAAACTACGAGAAGGAGGATAAGAGTTGGACTCAAAACCTACACCAGAGTTGAATCCTCTGCTTGTAGCCGCAGTCTCGGGATCATCACCACCGGTACTTGTAGACTCCGGATCAATATGAGCGATATTTGACTTATGCACCCAAAGCAACGCCAAGTTCGTACCAACCAATGATACATGAGCGGCCTTGATACATTTAGTCTTCTCTAGAATTGATTTCGGGAAATTATATGTCAGGTGAGCCTCACGCAATTTCAAGTAAGAACCATCGAATACAGACATCTCACAAATCGTATAATAATTATAGAAGAAGTCCTCCGCGTTGACAGCGACATCATTAATCTTACCATCTGCGGTCTTGAAGACCTTGTCCGTCATATAATTCTGGCCAAGTACGACGCCATTCTCACGCAAATCGCCTTCTGCCGTGTGTTTCAAGATACCCGTCTGAGAACCGAATGCTTGTGTAACAGAATATATGTCACCACCCAAACGGAAATCCAATAAGAAACCGAAGCTCCAATCCTTATAAGAGAACTCATTGCTGAAACCAGCCAACCACTTCGGCGTAACATCACCGATCTCTTTTCCGGCCTCGTACACAGGAATACCATCCTCTACCAAGATCGAGCCATCCTCATTATATACGTAACCAGTACCTACCAAAGTACCCCAGCTCTTACCGACCATAGCATAGTTCTTCACGCTCCAGCTACTACCGATTTGGTAAGCGTCCAAGGACTGTCCGGTAACGGGATCTGTATAAAGCTCATCGATTCGGCTCTTATCCTTCGCCCAGTTCAACGTAGCCGTCCAGTTGAATCCCTTCGGATTCTTGATGATATCACCGGATACCTGCAACTCGACACCCTTGTTGCTGATCTTTCCAGCGTTGATATACATAGAGGTATAACCGGTAGAGGTAGCCACATTCGCATTCATGATCTGATCGCTCGTCACCTTATTATAATATGCGGCATCAATATGCAAACGATTGTTGAACAAATTAGCCTCAACACCAACTTCCCAAGTCTTTACGCTCTCCGGACGAAGATTTGTAGGAGGAAGGATTGTCGGATTATAGAACAATGTAGTACCATTGAACGAAGAACTGATCAATGAATAATAAGCGTTCGAACGATACGGGTCCGTTGCGGAACCGATCTTTGCCCAACCACCACGCAATTTCAAGAAATTCAAATAATCGCCATTTTGCAATCCGGGGAATGTCTCGGTCAAGATCCAGCTACCACTGAAAGAAGGATAGAAGAAAGCGTCCTTGATCGTAGAGTCCCAGTCATTACGGACACTTACCTCGGCATAAGCCATATTCTTGTAGCCGATAGAGGCATTAGCGTATACAGAGTTTGAACGACGTTTCTCATGGTCGTTCAAGGTGTACGGGGTTCCATGAGCGTTCGCTACGGTAAACAACCCCTCTGCGGTCAATTCGTCCGCACCTGTCCCCATGATAGCTGTTTGATAATCACGATAGTTGGCTCCAGCCAAACCATTCAAGGCCCAATCACCGAAGTTCTTGTTCACGTAGGCGATAAAGTCCGCGTTAAACTCAGTCATCGAACGGTCGAAGCTACGGAAATATCCATTCGGATAGTCGATATTCCATAAAATACGAGAGAACTGATTAGAATCGTAATGATCCAAGCCCATACGACCTTCAAACTTTAACCAATCGGTCGGTTTGATATACAAAGAGGTCTTGCCATAGAAACGATTACGATCATAACTATTGGTATTCTTATTCAATGTCCAATACGGATTCGCATGGAAAGACTGTATCCAGTTATAATGCGTATATTTTCCATACTCATCCACTTGATCCCAATTATTCTTCAAATCCTTCAAATCAACTTGACGACCAAACCACTGCATGATAGACTGCAAAGCATTCGTACTGTTATATCCCGTACCCGGCAAGTTCGCGCTTTTCGTGCGAATATAATTCGCAGACAAGTCGAAATCAATATACTTATTAAACGTCATTTTCGTGTTCACCGCCATAGCATAGCGCTTCTGATCAGTGTTCGGGGTCGTACCGCTTTGATCACGGAAAGATAAAGATGCGCGTGTAGACGTTTTATCCGTAGAGGCAGACAAAGCCACCGTATGATTCATTGAATAACCCGTTTGGAAGAAATTCTTGATATTGTCCGGGCAGGAAACCCAAGGAGTAGCCTGACGCACGCCATCGATCACCGGGCTATTGTATTGCGGCAAATTCAATCCGATATCCAAGCGAGGTCCCCAAGACTCATCCGCGTTATCGTTGATACCACTACCCATACCATCTACATAATTGTAACCATTCTCCAAGGCAAAAGTTTGATAATCGCCAGAATATCCCCCCGCTTGCGCTTCCTTCCAATCATACTCGGAAGCGTAATAGCCTTGTCCGTACTTATTCTGCAATCTAGGCAAATTATAAACCCGGTCAATCGTGATATCACCCTCATAAGAGATAGATACACCCTTGTCTTTCTTACCGGATTTAGTAGTAACCAAGATAACGCCATTACCGGCACGCATACCATACAAAGCGGCAGATCCACCCTTCAACACAGAGATGGACTCTATATCCTCCGGATTAATATCATTCAAGCCGGAACCCAAGTTTACAGTGGCACCTTTCGCATTATCATTAGCGATAGGCACACCGTCCACAACGATCAACGGTTGGTTATTACCAAAAGAGGAATTACCGCGAACCACGATATTCTGCGACGCACCAACCTGTCCACCTTGAGAAGTAATCTGCACACCGGCGATCTTACCGGAAAGTGAGGTCGCCAAGCTCTGTTGGCCAGCTTTTGTCAACTCATCAGATTTCACCTCTTGCAGGGCATAACCCAAGGCTTTCTTCTCACGAGTCAAACCCATAGCGGTTACAACCACCTCATCCAACGCTTTTGAATCCGAGTCCAAAACAACGTTGATCACGGATGCCACAGGTACTTCCTTCGTTTTCAATCCTACATAAGAAATAAAGATCATCTTAGCGTCTCTCGGTACATCTAAACTAAAGTTTCCCTCAAAGTCCGTAACCGTACCAATCGTAGTGCCTTTCACAACGACAGCCGCACCGATCACGGGTTGCTGATCTTCCGATGATATAACATTACCTGTTATCTTCATCGTCTGTGCCGTTGCGACTCCTATGCCTATAAACAAGCATAATAACAAAAAAGTCAACCTTCTCATAAACACACTTTTTTATTTAACAATTAATTATTTAAATCAAATTTCACACATAACTTACCATAGTTTACGAAGAACTTAGTTTAAAACAGCAGGATTATACATGCATATATATAAAATTACATTAAAATATTTACTTTGCTTTTACATACAATCACACATACACCTAATCCTCACACTGCAAATATAAAGAATATTTTCTGTTAAAAACAAATAATACCATGATTTTGTGTCATTAAAACAGTCAAATATATTTCATAACGTCATTTCCAGACCTATTAAATGTATATTTTGACACATAAGCAATATCATAATAACACAAAACCAATCAAGCAATAGGTGTTTTTTAGTTAATCTATTTTACAACAATAAAGATTATACAAGATTTTAATATCATTTTAACAAACTATTTGATCTTTGATAAAAAAAAGAAGATTTCCTTAAGAATCATAGCATTTCAACCTATTTCGCTTTCACTTGTAAATAAAATCGTTCTTCGTAGACTATGTTCCTTCCAAAATAAATGAATACATTTGCCTTACGTAAATCTTTAAAACTAATAGCATGAAACATTTTCTTTTAGCCATGGCTACTTTATGGTGTGTGGCAAGTACATTCTCCTCATTCGCGGCGGATAACAATAAATGGAAGCCTCTCTTCGGTAAAAATCTGGAAAACGCCAACTACAATCCGGAAGTTTGGAGCGAGACTGATGGCGTGTTAGGTGCCGTGAAGGACGAGTCTATCTGGACAAAGGATGAATATGAGAACTTCGAGCTGGATCTTGATTTTAAGACCGACGTGGGCACGAACAGCGGAGTAGTCGTTTACTGTACGGACACGAAGGATTGGATACCCAACTCGGTAGAAATACAGATAGCGGACGACCATTGTGAAAAATGGGGAAACGGCAAGCCGTATGAGAAATGCGGAGCCATTTACGGACATCTAGGCGCCGTGCAAGACAAGGTAGTCAAAAAACCCGGGGAGTGGAATCATATGCGTATCAAATGCGCCGGACAACATATCATGGTTATCCTCAACGGAAAGAAAGTTACCGAAATGGATATGAGCAAATGGACTTCCGGCACCAAGAACCCGGATGGAAGCGATATCCCAAGTTGGTTGCCCAAACCTTTCGCCGAATTACCGACCAAAGGATTTATCGGATTACAAGGAAAACATGGAGATTCATTAATCTGGTTCCGTAATATCAAGATTCGGAGTCTTTGATAGACCTATTATATAATGTACGTGAGGGGCCATAAACAGCCCCTCATCTATTTAAAAGACTCTCGTCCCTTTTCCTTGGTGAATCTCCGAGGCTTGCGTAATAATCACTTGCTTCACCCCGGCGTCTATCGCTTGGTAAGCGTTTTCCAGCTTCGGGATCATGCCCCCTTGGATAATTCCTTGTTCTACATATCCCTTAAACGCTATACGATCGATTTCCGGTATCACGCTCTCATCATCGTTCTCGTCCAACAAAACGCCTTTTTTCTCGAAACAGAACATCAATGTCACCTCAAAATGTTTTGCCAACGCTTTAGCGGCTTCTCCCGCTATCGTATCAGCGTTCGTATTCAACATATGGCCTTGCTTATCATGTGTAAGAGGAGCCAGTACCGGCACGATACCTTGATGGATAAGAGAGGCTAGCAAATCGGCATTCACCTCTTTCACGTCGCCTACGAAACCATAATCCACCTCTGCCACGGGACGTTTGTCGGAGCGCATCAAATTCATGTCCGCACCAGTCAATCCTAAAGCGTTTACGCCCAACGCCTGCAAGCCCGCTACGATGTTTTTATTCACCAACCCGCCATAGACCATTGTCACGACCTTCAAGGTCTCGGCATCTGTAATACGGCGACCGTTCACCATCTTGCTCTCGATCCCTAGTTGGGCGGCAAGCTTGGTAGCCGAGCGTCCTCCCCCATGCACCAAGACCTTATATCCCTCGATAGCAGCGAAATCGTTCAATAATTGACGAAGCGTTTCTTCTTCCTCAACGATCTTCCCTCCTACCTTTATCAAGACTAGTTTTTCCATACTTAATTCTTTTTTATAAAATTTTCTCGCCAAAGTTACTAAAAAAAGAAAGATTTGTATACATTTGCACTCGCAATGCGGTAGTAGCTCAGTTGGTAGAGCATCAGCTTCCCAAGCTGAGGGTCACGAGTTCGAGCCTCGCTTGCCGCTCTTCTGAAAATCAGGCAGTTACAAATAAAGTAGCTGCCTTTTTCTTTATATATGCCATATAACATGTACGTTTTTGGGGGTTATTAGGGGTTGTTACCCTACCTTTGTATGCAAATCCTATGCAAATTTTCAGATATGCATAAACTAAAAACATAGATATATGGCAACGGTTAAATTCTACCTTGATAAAAGAAGACAAAAAAAAGATGGCACTTATCCGATAAAGTTGAATGTATTCCACAACAAACAAATAATGATAGCTACGCAGCTAAGTGCATCGGAAAAAGAATGGAATGGGAACGAATATTCTGTGCGTGCACAAAATTACAAGCCAAGGAATATAGTTGCCCGTGGAATAATCAATAAGGCGGAAATAGTAATATTGACGTTGGAACAACAAGGAAAGCTGAAATCAACCACAGACAAAGCGTTGAAGAAGATGATAGAGGAAGCTGTAAGTAGCAAGGTTGAAAACCAAAAGACGTTTCTCTATTACCTTGATGAATTCGTTTCCAAGAAAACCAATCAGGGGACTAAGTCTATATATACAACCACAAGAAACAAGATTGAGGAATACGATAGTCATTGTACTTTTGAGAGCATGGATAAGTCATGGCTGGAAAACTTTGAAGCATGGATGGCAAAGACGATGAAGGTTAATGCCTACGCTATTCATTTACGGAACATACGTAGTGTATTCAACTACGCCATTGATGAGGAGTACACAACACTGTATCCATTCAGAAGGTTTTCAATAAAGAAAGAGGAAACCCGGAAACGTAGTCTTACAGCAGAACAACTTAGGTTATTGAGAGATTATCCATGTGAGGAATACCAGATTAGATATAGGGATATGTTCATGCTCATGTTCTATCTCATAGGGGTAAATGCAGCTGATTTGTTCAACGCAAAACATTCTGCATTGGTAAATGGTCGTTTTGAATATAAAAGAGCTAAGACGGGGAAATTATACAGTATTAAAGTAGAACCGGAAGCGCAGGCTATAATTGAGAAATACAAAGGGAAGGATTATCTTCTTAATATAATGGATGAATACGGAAATTACAAGGATTTCCTACATCGTATGGGAATAGGGTTAAAACAGATTGGAGAGACAGAAAGGAAGGGATTGGGAGGGAAAAAGAGTAGAAATCCTTTATTCCCTGATTTGTCCTCATATTGGGCAAGACACACATGGGCCACGGTAGCGGCAGAACTCGATGTCCCCAAAGAGGTAATCGCCCACGCGCTTGGGCATAGTTGGGCGAACAGTACAACGACTGACATCTATATCCGTTTCGATATGAAAAAAGTGGATGAAGCGAATAGAAAGGTCATTGATTTCGTGAACAATATCAATATGTAAATATATCGTTATCAATACAATAAAATGTTAATATAAAGATGCCTTTCTATATCAATAATGTGTTGATTATTAGTTGGTAACGTGCATGTCATTTTTATTATATCACCCTTTTAGGTGCTTTTGCCACCTTTTAGCCCCTTTTAACGACAGGATGAAAAGTAAATATTAAAGATTGTTCCTTTTCTCCGAATGTGCAAAAAAACATTCCTACTTTTACCCGTGTAACAAGTACGGGATGTTACTAGACATTGATTAAACATTCTCCTTATGGAGTTTATATATGATTGCCTCGTAGTAGCTCGTACCTATTACGGGGCTTTCTATTTAAAGCCAGTATACAATCGGTCATGACGCTGTGTGTGCACCTCTGACCGATGAAGGAACCTTGTAGAGGGCTGTGAAAACGGGGCGGGAAACCGCAGGAAGTACGATACAAGGAAGCACTTAGAGGATGCTTGTACGGGTGTCACCCCACCTAAAACCTCGAAGCGGATGCAGGTTGATGTCATTCGCCCCTTGAAAGGCTCGGTCGTTATACGGGAGTTTGGAACCATTCAAGAGGAAAGTCCGTTGGCCGTTTGGCTCAATACGTCCAGGTGAAATCGGACTGCCAAATCGCCTAAAGGACACTCTATGCCCACGTGGCTGGTGTTACCGGGAATTTGGGTTGAGTGTATAACCAATAAGCCATGATTAAGAACATTAAAATATGCGCTATGATTGCAATATATTTTTATTATCTTTGCAAAAGCATGTCAAGTGGCATGCTTCCCATACTAACGAAAAGACATGAAAGGACTTACAATCAAACAAGAGAATTTTTGCAACTACTACATCGAAAGCGGCAATGCTTCTGATGCTTATCGTCGTGCCTATTCGTCCAAGAAGATGAAAGACAAACAAGTGTGGGAAGAATCTTGCAAATTGTTGTCTAACCCAAATGTAGCCCAAAGGGTTAAAGAGTTGCAGGAAGAACAAAAAAACAAATCAGACATAACTAAAGAACGCATTCTACAAGAATTGTCCGGTATAGCTTTCTCATCCATTGCCAGCATGCACAACACATGGATAGAGCGTAAAGAATTTGATGAACTCTCTGATAAAGAGAAATCGGCAATAAAAAGCATATCCACCAAAATATTGAAAAAAAATATCGGAACAAGTGATGCTCCGGAAATTGTAGATGTTGAATATGTGAAGATAGAACTTTATGATAAGATAAAGGCTATTGAGCGTATATGTAAAATGCTTGGGTTTGATGAGCCTACCGAAATAGAGATGAATACCAGCAAACCCATAAGTGTCGAGGATGCAAAGAAACTGATAGAAAGGCTATGATGGACGGGGTACGGTATCTACAAGCATTTTGTATGTCGGGCGTTCTCAATTACACAAAATTTTTCTTTAAAAGTAAAACAGGGCGCAAATTTGTGGTGAGCAGACACCATGAACGCATATGTAATGCGTTGGATGATGTTATTTCCGGAAAAATTCAAAAACTGATAATCAATATTGCACCACGATATGGAAAGACCGAATTAGCCGTAAAGAACTTTATATCATACGGATTGGCACTCAACCCTTCCTCAAAGTTTGTCCATCTCTCATATTCTGACGATTTGGCTCACGATAATTCAGAAGAGATTAGAGACATAGTTAAATCAGAAGAGTATCAACAGCTGTTCCCGTATGTCCAGATAAAGAGAGGCACAGACAGCAAAAAGAAGTGGAGTACCACTGCTGGCGGTGGTGTATATGCGGTATCAACAGGTGGACAGATAACGGGATTTGGCGCTGGAGAGGTGGACGATATAGATGATAAAGAAACAGAAAAAGAAATAGATGGCATATTAAAGGGGGCAAGGTTTTCCGGCGCCATTGTCATAGACGACCCTATTAAGCCGGAGGACGCTTTGTCTGACGTGAAAAGGGAAAAGGTTAACCAACGCTTTGAAACTACTATCCGTAACCGAGTGAACAGCCGAAACACCCCGATTGTAATAATCATGCAGCGCCTGCATGAGAATGATTTGTGCGGCTATCTTATGAAAACAGAGCCAGGGCAATGGACTGTTCTTTCATTGCCGGCCATAGAAAAAGAAGCGGACGGGAAAGAATTTCCTTTGTGGGAATTTAAACACACATTGGATGAATTGCATAATCTCAATAGAATAAATCCATTCGTCTTTGAAACACAATATATGCAGAACCCTACACCTATAGAAGGTCTCATGTACGGTACATTCAAGACTTATAGGGAAATACCATATACCAACCGTGCCATTCGGAAAAATTATACCGATACCGCAGATACGGGCAGTGACAGATTATGTTCCATAGATTATGTGGATACAGAAATAGGCAACTTTATTTTAAGCATACTATATACGGACGCTCCTATGGAGGTTACGGAACCGCAAGTTGCAGCTTTGCTTGCCAAAGATAGAGTAACCATAGCTAACATTGAAAGCAATAACGGTGGACGTGGTTTTGCCCGAAACGTAGAGCGGCAATCACGGATAATGGGCAATAATGAAACAGAAATAAAATGGTTTCATCAGTCGGGGAATAAGGAAGTTCGAATATTTACCCGCTCCGCTGAGGTTATGAATCTTACATATATGCCGGAAGGTTGGGAAGTGCTCTTTCCTGAATTTTATGCAGAGATAAAATCTTTTAGGAAGTTCGGAAAAAACGCACATGATGATGGGGCAGATGCTCTTACCGGAACCGTAGAAAAACGCGGAGATTTTGAATATGACAGCTATGAGGCGGCGACAGTCGCATTTTCCGGCATTCCAATTGTAGAAATACATCCACTGCTTAATGGGCGTTTTCTGTATGCGAAAGCGTATGTTGTACATGATACAATATATGTGGACGATGCGTATATAGGAGAATTGATTCCCATCAAAGAAATCGCCGCGCTGGTCGCTGGTGCCGATGTAAACATTGAGACTTCGCAGGCGATGCTTCATTATATACGCGATTATAGGGCTGAAATAGGTGATGTGTGGGCAAGGCAAGAAAATACAGGGAAACT
>ERZ780139.3072-NODE-3072-length-11513-cov-7.313318_pt1 | contig 11513 bp, 11 predicted proteins | sample MGYA00511476_ERZ780139 | MGnify/ENA primary metagenome ERZ780139 (study PRJEB29588, sample SAMEA2158190) | human gut metagenome | biome: human gut; feature: human-associated habitat; material: faeces | place: Denmark | collected 2008/2010 ... | reverse complement strand
CCGGTTGGGCCCCGCCAGCGGGCGGAACAGCCGTGGGCTGACCAGTTCAAACAGCTGCATGGAAACGTCCTTTCTGTCTTGGTTCGATACCCTTTTATTGTACCACAGCGGGCGGGGTTTGTCACAAAAAGGCGCAAAAAAGCCCGCCGGGCAAGGCGAGACGATTGAAAATGGCTTCCGCTTGCGCTCTAGTCATGTTCAGCGGAAAAATTGTTTTTATTTTCGGGATAGCGGAGCGTCTGCGGACGCTCCGCTATCCCATTTTCACGGGAGGGGTTCACACAAAAAGCCCCGGGGAGCGGGGTGCTCTCCGGGGCGGGATGATTCAATTACTGTGCAGCTTTAATTCCAAAGCCGATGGCAACATAGGTCTTGTCACCGATGGTCTTTGCGCCGACGCCCAGCGCGGTAAGCTCGAATTTATTACTAGTCATTTGCTGAAGAGTTTCCCAAGTGGCTTTCACAACGTCAAGGTTCGTTTTATCCGGCGTAATAGTCTCTGCCTTGTCCACTTCATAGTAGAACTTCACATACTTTCCGTTGGTGGACTGCTTCGTGTCGAAGCAGACCATAACCTCATTCACGGTATTTGCACTCAGCTTTACTGCTTTCCAAAGTGTGTCATTATTCAGAGTCTCTGCGCCGCTTACCTCCTGAAGGTAATCGACAGCCAGCTTCTTGATGGCGTCATCGTTATCGAAATTCACACCAAAAGTCTCATTCAGTTTTGCCATATAGGCCTGCTCAACCTTCTTCTCAAACTCCGAGCTGCTGGGGGTGCTGGGCGTACCGCCGCAAGCGGTGAGCATTGCCAGTGCCATGACACCGGCCAGAAGAACGGCCACAAGACGTTTCATCTTTTTCATGTTAGATTCCTCCAAATAAAAAAATTTACATAAGCGATCCATGCCCCAAAAACCCGGATAGCTTATGTTTATTTTACAGCATCTCCCTCCCCCGGTCAATGTACAGACTGCCTAGATTTTCCAGTTGTTTTTGAGCAGATACGCCAGCCTGTTGGATACAAAAAAAAGCCCCGGAGGGCGGGTGCTCTCCGGGGAAGAAAGGACTGATGATTCTTTACTTATTTGCCCTTGTAGGCAATGTTCTTGACCTGAATTGCAATTGCAGCGTAGCTGCCCTTCTCGTTGGTTCTTACAACGACAGCGGCCTTTGCCCACTCGGTGTCGAGCTTCACGCTGTTGTTAGTGGACTCGATCTTTCCGAGCTCTTCAGTGATCTTTGTGATCAGACCTGCCACAAGACCAGCAGTCTTATAGTCTGCCGACAATGTAACAGTCACATACTGCTCCACAGGGTCGATGCCCTTAACATCAAAATCAACAGCGAGAATACCAAATGCACTGGTTTCAGCCTTGATTCGTGCATCCAGCAGCTTTGCAGTTTCTTTGTAGAGCTGGCTGTCATTCTCGACTTTGCCGTCACGATCACACAGAGATGTAGCCTCGGTTCTCTTACCGAGCTGCTTCCGGATTGCTTCTTCCTTCTCCGTGTCCGCAGTAGTGCCACCGGAACAGGCGGTGAGCATCACCATAGCCATCACACCTGCCAGCAGCAGGGCTACGAATTTTTTCAGGTTCTTCATAAGGGTATCCCTCCAATCAGCTTGTTTGTGGATATGTTTCTTTTTTCTCGAAAGGCTTTCGCAACCATCGTTGCCTTTCTGCCCTGATTATATCCGACAGGTGACGGTTTTGTCAATCGTAATTATAGCTAAACTTCTTGAAGCGATTTCGTCAAAAAGGATGAAAATAAGCGGGATTTGTTGCAGTTCTGGTATATTCTGGAATAAAGTCCGTCGACAATCTACGGAATCTCCGTTTCCCTGCCCCGGCGGCGCGGTTTTGCCGGGTGCGGGGTTACTTAAATTTGGATATATGTTGTGTTGATGGAAACTCCCTCAGACGCGGCTTGCGCCGCGCCAGCTCCCTCTGGGAGGGAGCCAACCCTCTCAGTCTCGCTGCGCTCGCCAGCTCCCCCGAAGGGGGGAGCTTTTTGCATCTGCCGGTTTGCGCCGATAAAGCTCCCCCTTTCGGGGGAGCTGGCAAAGCCGTCAGGCTTTGACTGAGAGGGTATTTTCCCCATTATTTTGCCTTTTTACACATTTTCACCACGTTTTAGTGGTAAAATCATGTCCGAATTGAAACGAACTTGGAGGAAGTACCCATGCAACACTGTCCCGCCCGCGCGGCACAGCGGCTGGCGGCGGCAGTTTTGGCGCTGGTTTTGCTGCTGTGCGCCTTTTTGCCCCATGCCCACGCCGCTGCGCTGAAAGAGAAAAACGGCATCCGGCTGCTCAGCTTCGATACCAGCCACATCCTTTCCATCGGCAACCAGACCTCCGGCAAGTGCAGCCTGTACGCGCTGCGCTACGCCCGCACCATTCTGGACGGCAAGGTGTGCTCCGGCAGCGGGATGTGGTCGAACGGGGCGGTGTGGTCCGCAGCGGGCTACACCGGGTACTCCGGCACCCGCGCCGAGTGCCTGAAAAAGCTGTACAGCGAGCTTTCCGCCGGGCATCCGGTGATCGTGCACCTGAAAAACACCACGGTCAGCGGGGTCAAAAGGCACACGAACCGCACCTCTACTTATGAGTATCACCTGACTTCCTCCGGCTGGAGCGAGGTGAACTACCCCCACATTGCCACCAGCAGCACCTACGGGCACTGGGTATGCGTGGCGGGCATCTCCCCCACCGCCGACCCGGAAAACCTGACCGAGAGCGATTTCTACGCCCTCGACCCCGCCCGGGTAACGGCAAATGGACGGCTTGCCGTCACCCGCCTGCTGGACGATACCCTGTGGGTGGAAAACTCCCCCCTCAAGGTGCTGGGGTAAAAGTATAATATGATAGAAACAGAACGCCTGACACCGCAGTGTCAGGCGTTCTGTTTCTATTCAACGCTTTAATACCCCTTCACCGAGAACCCGCGCTCCCACGGGTCGGGCGGGATATTCTTGCTGCGGATGCCGGTGATCTGGATATAGTCGCTTTTCTGGATCATGGCGAACAGGGAGATGAACTTGTCCGGGTCGCCCTGCACTTCCAGCGTCACGCTGCCATCGTCCTCGTTCTGCACCCAGCCGGTCAGGTCAAGGGTCTGCGCGGCGTACCGCGCCCGGTAGCGGAACCCTACCCCCTGCACCTGCCCGGTGATGATGTAGCGCCGCCGCTCCGTGCCTTGTGGCAGTGCGGGCGGGGTGCGATCCTTTTTGGAAAGAAAATCAAACACGGCAGTGTCCCTTTACAGCTCCTGATAAGCGGTCATCAGGGCGGGGATGAACTGCTTTTTGCGGCTCACCACGCCCGGCAGCGTCCAGCTGCCATCGGCGCCGGGCTGGATCTCGAAGCCATCCGTCAGCACCCCGGCGGCGTAGCGTCCATCGCAGATGACCACGCTCTCCTCCTTGGGCACATCGGTCAGCAGCATGTAGATATCCTCCACGTTCTGCTTGTTGCGTGCCTCTTCCAGATACGGCTTCAACAGCGCTTCGGCGGCGGTCAGGTTCTTGCGGGTCATGTAGCTGCCCTGCGCCACGCCAAAGCGGATATCGCCGCACATGAACACCTTGAAATCCTGCAAAAAGACCTCTTCGGGGGTCTTGCCGTCCAGTTTTTCACCGGCCTCGAACATTTCGGTGGAAAACTCTTCAATGTCCACGCCTGCGATCTTGGCCAGACGTTTGGCGGTGTTTTCATCCACGGGGGTGCAGGTGGGGCTGCGGAAGGCCAGCGTATCCGAAAGGATAGCCGCCAGCAACAGGCCCGCGATCTGGGGCGGGATGTCCACACCGTTTTCATCGTACATCTGGGTGATGATGGTGGCGGTGCAGCCCACGGGCTGGTTGCGGAAGTAGACCGGGCCGCTGGTCTCCAGACTGCCGATGCGGTGGTGGTCGATGATCTCCAGGATCTCGGCCTGATCAAAGCCCTCCACGGCCTGGGTGGCCTCGTTGTGGTCCACCAGAATGATGCGCCGCTTGCGCAGGGCAATGACGTTGCGGCGGCTGACCATGCCGCAGTATTTGCCGTCCTCATCGAGGATGGGGAAATAGCGGTGGCGCACCTTTGCCATCACCCGCAGCACATCGGCCACGGGGGTGACGAGGGTGAATTTGAGGATGTTGTCCCGGGTCATATAATAGGAGATGGGGGCGCACTGGCTGATGAGCTTGCCCGCCGCGTAGGTATCCACAGGGGTGGTCATAATGGCAACGCCGGTCTCATCGGCAATGCGCTGGATGGTGCGGCCCACCTTGGCCCCATTGCAGATGATGAGCAGGGAGGCTTCCTTTTCAATGGCGCAGAGCTGGCTTTCGTACCGGTTGCTCAGAATGACGATATCCCCCTTTTCCACGCTGCTTTCCAGCATCTCGGGGGTGGCGGTGCCGATCTTGATGTGGCCGGTGGTGCAGACCGCGTCGGCATTGCCCACCACCATGGTGCCGTTCAGCGTTTCAAGGATGTTCTTATAAGAGGTACGGCTCTTGGCCAGCACCGCGGTATCGAACACGTCCATGTTGGCGGTGGCAAGATCCTTCACCGTGATGATGCCCTCCAGCTCGTTGTCCGCGCTGGTGATGGACAGGGTGTCGATCTGCTGGTCGCGCATGATCTTCCATGCGCGGCGCAGGCTGGTGGAGCCCGGGATGCCCGGCATCTCGCGGTAATCCACGTCCCGGATCTTGGGGTTCACATCGGTGCACATCCGGGGCGGCGTGACACCGAATTTTTTCAGGACAAACTCGGTCTCCTGATTCATTTTACCGGCACGGCGCGGCTCACAGACCAGCGTGCTGGTGCGGTTTTTGAGCTCCGCATAGGCAATGGCGGAGCAGATGGAATCGGTATCGGGGTTGCGGTGCCCGATGACCACGACCTTGTGTGCTTCTTTTGGCATAGGTTGTTCCCCTCTCTGGGTCAGATTCATTTACCTTCCGATCGGCCCCATGCCCCAAACCACCGGGCACGGCTGCCAGCTACATTTTAACACATCCGGCACCGGGGGTAAAGGCGGCAGACATCTTTTTCTTGACAGCGTCCCAAAAATCGTCTATCCTTGACCTGAATTTTTTCTCTTTGGAGGTCACCCCATGAAAAAGCTGTTCCGCGCCCTTTCCCTCTGCCTGACACTGGCCCTGTGCGTGTCCGGCAGCACCGCCGCGCTGGCCGAGGCTCCCGCCGCAACGCCCGCCCCCCAGGACGAACGTGTCATCACCGATGTAAGCCCCCTTGAGGATCAGATCCGCAACATCGTCGGCTTTACCACCAGCACCGGCGGCCCCTACGATTTTGAGCAGGCCGACCATAGATCTGCCGTCCAGGCCTACGGTGCAGAACCCGCCGAAGGTGCAGTGGCCCTGCTGCGCATCTACGCCCGGGCCGAGGACCGGGGCGATGCCTCCATCAATTCCAGCGGCCACTCCTTCCTCTCGGTGCGGAACATTTCGGACCACGACATCGAGGTGGGCGGCCTGCGGATCGCGCCCGACACCGAGATGACCTTCAGCCCCCGCGGCAACCGCTGGGAGCACACCGGCATCTGGTACAATCTGGAGGGCTACTACAAGCGCTATCTGGCCAACTCCTACTACCAGAACATCTATGCTGTCCAGACCTCGCTGGATCAGGGCCAGCTGGACGTGGTCAACCGCAACCTTGCCAAATCTGACCACTGGTCGGCCTACTTCAACTGCGCTGCCTTTACCGAGGGCATGTGGAACGCTGTCTGCGCCAACACCCTTTCCGCCGGGCAGCCCTACACCCCGGAGAACCTGCGGAACGACATTCTGGCCAAGTACGGCGATCTAGCCGCGTACAATCCCCAGATCCCCTACGACTACATTGTTTATTACGGCACCAGCCTGACCCCCAGCAAAGAGTTTGCCTGATTTTCAGGTTTGTTGGATACAACATCTTGATTTTCACGTCATTCCGCGCTATCATGGGTGTGTTTGAATCCACGCGCCAAGGGAGGACACCATGACAGACGCATCGACCACATCAAGACCGCTGTTCAACCGTCAACAGCTCATTTCACTTTTCCTGCCGCTGGTGGCAGAGCAGGCCCTCAGCATCTCCATCGGTCTGGCGGACACCCTGATGGTCTCCTCGGTGGGCGAAGCCGCCGTTTCGGGCGTGAGCCTGGTGGACTCCTTCAATGTGCTGATGATCCAGCTGCTCAGCGCACTGGCCACCGGCGGCGCGGTGGTCGCCCAGCCAGTACATCGGCCACCGGGAGCCCAAACGGGCCAAGGCCAGCGCCGCACAGATCATGTTCATTATGATCTCGCTCAGCGTGGTCACAGCTGTCATCGTGGCGGTGGGGCGGCATGCCATCCTGCGGGGCATCTTCGGCTCCATTGACGCGGATGTGATGCGCTACGCTGAGACCTATTTTCTGCTCTCAGCCCTGAGCTATCCCTTTATTGGTGTGTACAATGCCGGTGCGGCTCTGTTCCGCGCCCAGGGCAACAGTAAGATCAGTATGCTTTCCAGCCTGGTGATGAACGTGGTGAACATTGGCGGCAACGCCATCCTGATCTACCGGTTCGGCATGGGCGTGATGGGTGCGGCCACCGCCAGCCTCGTGAGCCGGATGATCGCCTGCTTCACCGTGATGTTCCTGCTGCAGAAGCCGGACTGTGCGCTGCGCATCGACCACCTCACCGACCTGAAGCCAGACCTCGACCTCATCAAGCGCATCCTGAAAGTCGGCATTCCCGCCGGCATCGAGAACGGCATGTTCCAGATCGGCAAGCTGTCGGTCTCCAGCCTGACCAGCACGCTGGGCACCGCCGCCATTGCGGCAAACGCCGTGGCAGGCAACATCTCCAGCTTCCTGAACGTGCCCGCCTCCGCCGTGGGCATCGGCGCGCTGACCGTTGTGGGCCAGTGTCTGGGTGCCGGGGAAAAGGTGCAGGCCAAGCGCTATTCCCGCCTGCTGCTCCTGACCGCCTACGCCGGGGACTGGGTGATGAATCTTTCCGGCCTGTTCTTCCTGAACAAGCTGGCACTCTCCTGGTTCAACCTCTCACCGGAGGCCTACGGCATGGCACTGGAGCTGATGGTCTGGTTCAACGCTGTATCGCTGATCCTGTGGCCCTCCAGCTTCACCCTGCCCAACATCCTGCGCGCCGCCGGAGATGCCGCCTTTACCATGACGGTCAGCGTCATCTCCATGTGGGTGTTCCGGGTGGCCTTCTGCTACCTGATGGTGCTCAAGTTCCACTGCGGCCTGCTGTTCATCTGGATGGGCATGTTCCTGGATTGGGCCATGCGCTCGCTGTTCTTCTGCGTCCGCTTTGTCCGCGGCAGGTGGATGGAACAAAAGGTGATCTGAGCTTCCGGATATCCGGCCCTCTCCGCCATTGCAGTTTTGGCGGGGAGGGCCTTTTTTGTGCAGGAAACCCGCATCCTGTCTCGTATCAATAGGCAGAAGCTTCTCTCCCCTGCATCCGCTTCCCCAAAGCATACCAAATTCCGCGCGGATGTGTTCACGATTTTGTCAGCTTTTTGTCTTGTTTTCTTCGTCTTTGCGCGGTATAATCATACGCTGCAAAGAACTTTAGGCGGGGCTGCGGCCCCCATTCCAGAAAAGGAAGTGTGTTCCATGCGCAACTGGTTTTCCCGCCATCCCGTTTCGTTCATGGCGTTTTATCTCCTGTTTTACCTTTCGGCGTTCCATTGGCTCGAAGTCCATATTGCCGTGCCCGATGTTCTGGTGCACTGCCATCTGGACGACCTGATCCCCTTTTGCAAATATGCCATCGTGCCCTACTTTGCGTGGTTCGTATGGATCCCGTTCACCCTGTTCTACCTGCTGTGGAAAGCGCCCCGGGCCGACTTCTGGCGGCTCTGCCTGCCCCTGTTTGCGGGCATGACCATTGCGCTGGCCTGCTATGTCATCCTGCCCACCGGGCTTGACCTGCGGCCCTACCGGGTGTACGGCAGCGACCTCTTTGCTCAGGCCGTGCGGATGCTCTATGCCACCGACACGCCCCTCAATGTCTGCCCCTCCATCCATGTGTTCAACTCGGTCACCCTGATGATGGCCTACTACCGCAGCCGCATCTTTGAAACGCCGGGCCGCCGCTGGATGCGGCCCGCTTCCGCCGTGCTCTGCGTCTCCATCATCGCGTCCACCGTTCTGCTCAAGCAGCACAGCTGCATTGATGTATTGCTGGGCATCCTGCTGGCCATGGTTCTGGATACGGCCATGGCCGCACTGGAACGCAGCGACGCAAGAGCCTTGCAGCGGCTGTAAACTTTCTCTGAAACGTAAAACTCCCCCGCCAAATGGACGGGGGTGTTTTTGCATTTTGGGGCATTACGGAGCCGGAGCAGTGAACTCTTTCAGGTGCGCTGTATCCAGCTCTTCGGCATCTTTGGCCGCCGGGGTGTAGGAAATGTTCAGATATTTCAGAGCCGTATCGTTCGCCAGCAATCTTTTGCAGGTTTCCGTATCAAACGTGATGTTGTTGGTCAGGTCCAGCCAGATCAGCTGCGGCATCTGGGTCAGGGGGGTATAATCCATGTCCTTGTAGTTTTCCTTTTCGGCCTCAGAGAGGGACATACTCAGATACTGCACACTGCTTCCCGCCAGCGGGGCAAAACTGTCGATCTCCTGCCCATTGTTCAGCTGCAGAAGGCTCAAATTTTCCATCTGCTTCAGCGCTTCCAGCGAACCGATCCGAGTCACGTCCAGTCTCAGGACCCGCAAGTCAGCTCCGGCCAGCTGGGTCAGATCGACCTCACTGCCGGTGATCCACAGCATCTTCAGCGACTTCATCTGCGCCAGCGCCGAAAGGTCGGAGACATTGGAATCCGCCCGGATCCCGTCACTGCCATACTTCAGCTCTACCACAGAATCCAGCTTTGCAAAGGTCGGGAATGCGCTGCTCTCCACACTGGGCACACTCAAAAGCATCAGATTTTTGCATTCCTCCAGACCTGTCAGATCTGTAATGGGTGGGGCTCCCCTTCTATTATTGACCGACAATACCTGCAAGCTGTCAAAATGCCGCAGGTCTGCCAGAGAGGTCACCGGATCATACGTTCCCTCTACGCTGACTGCGCAGGCTGCCAGCTGCTCATTGCTGTTGACGTTTCTTCCAATGTCCACCCCATCCGGTGCATCTTTGACGATGAGATCCCCTACGCCGGTTCCGGAATTTATCGAGACCCGCTGATAATCCCAGACATCGCTGTGATAGATATCTCCCTTCGGGCGGTCAAGCCATTTCCGGACGTGCTTTTCCATCACAGGGTCCTGCCACTCAATGACATAATCCTCCCCATGCTCGGCGTGACTGGCCGGAACCGTAAGTGTCGTCTGCTGAACGAAAACATCCTGCATTTCCGAACGGAAAGGTCCCGGTCCCAGATTCAAAGAGCTTGCACATGCGCTGAACAAAAGCATTGCACAAATCAATAAACTCGACGCTTTTAACATTTTACGCATAACAGGCTCCTTTCTGTTTCAGCAAAATCTCTAGTTATATTCTACCATAGATTGTTTTTTTGTAAAGAAAAAACCCACGATCTTTGCACAGGCATGGCAAAAATCGTGGGTTTGCTTAAAACAGATTTTCCGGCAGGCAGATATCCTGCTTGGGCACCTTGTCCCAGGAAAAGTCTGGGATCAGGCTTTCCGGGGTGCGGGGAGCCGGTTCAGGTTGGAGACCATAGGCAAAGGCAAGCCTGCCCACGATCTCCTGTGCCGTATACTTTGCCCGGAGGTTTTCCAGGCTCTGGTCCCCGTCCCGTTTGGACAGGCGGCGGCCATCCGGGGCCAGCAGGAGCGGGCAATGGGCAAACTTTGGGGCGGGCAGGCCCAGCAGACGGTAAAGATAAAGCTGCCGCGCGGTCGAAGAGAGCAGGTCCGCGCCCCGCACCACCTCCGTCACGCCCATGCGGGCATCGTCCACCACCACAGCCAGCTGGTAGGCAAACACGCCATCGGCGCGGCGGAGGTAGAAATCCCCGCAGTCGCGGAGCAGGTTCTCGGTGTGGGGGCCCATACAGCCATCGGTGAAGGTGATGTCCTCATCGGGCACCATGAGACGATAGGCCGGGGCCTTCTTTTTGCGCTTTTCGGCGATCTGCTCCGCCGTCAGCCCCCGGCAGGTGCCGGGATAGATCACATTGCCGTCGGAGGTGTGGGGTGCGCTGGCGGCATGGAGCTGGGCACGGGAGCAGAAACAGGGGTACACAAGGCCCTGTGCTTCCAGTTTGTTATAGCTCTCGGTGTAGATGGCGGCGCACTCGCTCTGGTAATAGGGGCCGTTGGGGCCGCCGCTGCTGCCGCCCTCATCCCAGACAAGGCCCAGCCAGCGCAGGTCCTCTTCCAGTGCGTCGGCATATTTGCGAGGGCAGCGCTCGGCATCCAGATCCTCAATGCGCAGAACGATGCGCCCACCCTGACTTCTGGCGCTGAGCCAGGCCAGCAGGCTGCAGGCCAGATTGCCCAGATGCAGCCGCCCGCTGGGGCTGGGCGCAAAGCGCCCGACCACAGCCCCGCTCACAGGCCCAGCTTCCACTGCCCGTCCTCCGGCTGGAAGATGGGGGTGTTGTAGTAGGCAGCGCAGGCATTGGCCAGATATTCCGCATCCTTGCAGCTGGCCGTTTCCATCGCCGAGTGCATGGCCAGCTGGCCCACGCCAATATCCACCATGGGCATCAGGATCTGGCGGCCCAGCAGGTTACCCAGGGTGCTGCCGCCCGCCACATCGGCACGGTTGGCAAAGGTCTGCACCGGCACCCCGGCCTTTTCGCAGATGGCGGTAAAAGCGGCACCGGTCAGGCCGCTGGTGGTGTAGGTCTGGCGGGCATTGTACTTGAGGATGACGCCGCCGCCCATGTTCACCGGCAGCTTCTGGTCGCTCTTTTCCGGGTGGTTGGGATGGATGGCGTGGCCGTTGTCGGCGCTGAGCAGCAGGCAGTTGGTGCGGGCGCGGATGCTCTGTTCCTTCGTCACACCAAGGCTCTCCTCAATGCGGGCCAGCACATCGCTCATCAGGCTGCCCTGTGCGCCCTGCCGGCTGGAAGAGCCCACTTCCTCGTTGTCGAACATCACCCAGATGTCGCCGCGGCCCGCTTCCTCACCGCGCCCCTGCAGGAAACCATACAGGGTGGCATAGGCACATTCCAGGTCGTCGATGCGGCCGGACATGAAATATTCGCCCTGCAGGCCCACACGCTGGGCCTTTTCGGTGATGCAGAGCACCAGGTCGGTGGCCAGGATGTCCTCTGCCTTTCCCCCGGCTTCGGCGGCAAGGGTGTCCTTCAGGCTGCCGCCCTCGGCCCCGAAGATGGGCTGCAGGTCCACCTGGGGGTTGTAGTTCAGGCCGGTGTTGGCCTCCCGGTTGAAGTGGATGCACAGGTTCGGGATGCAGGCCAGTGCCCGCTCCGGGTGTACCAGACGGCTCTCCACGCCATCGGCGGTGCGCACCAGCAGGCGGCCTGCCACGCTCAGGGGACGGTCCAGCCA
>ERZ780139.3065-NODE-3065-length-11523-cov-2.887949_pt1 | contig 11523 bp, 3 predicted proteins | sample MGYA00511476_ERZ780139 | MGnify/ENA primary metagenome ERZ780139 (study PRJEB29588, sample SAMEA2158190) | human gut metagenome | biome: human gut; feature: human-associated habitat; material: faeces | place: Denmark | collected 2008/2010 ... | reverse complement strand
TAGGTCACAGCCTGACCGTTAAAGCTTGTTAAAAGGTCGCGCCACTCGCTGTTTGAATAGCCGTAGCTCGAACTCTTTATTTCTTCTCCGACATTGCCGAGAGTGTATTTATATACCTTTTTGCCGGTAATGTTACCGTTTGTATATGTAAATACGGTTGTGGTGTCTGCTCTTTGGTCGTTTTCACGCACAAGCTGATTTAATCCGTCATAAACATAGCTTACGGTATATGTTCCGTCGTTTATACTCAGAATATTGCCAACCGCGTCATAGGTATATGTGTATGTTCCGTTTGCGGTTTCGAGGGACTTTACTGTTGTCGAAGTTCTGTTGCCGCTCTCTCGGTCGTAATAAGTATAGCGATTATGCAGCGTTTTTGAAAGCGACGGCATAACGGTTTTGTCGGTAATTCTGCCGAATCCGTCATAAGAATAGCCAATTTTTTCCTTGCCGTTCCACGTAACGCCGTATATTTGGTCGGGCATTTCACCGATACTTAAATTACCGTAACGATAACCGATGGTTTGCTCACCGAGTGCAAATTTGTGTTTGACACCCACAAGGTAATTTGTTTTATCGGCGTAGGTATACGCTAATGACGAAGAAAGCGTTGAACCCACATATGTTTTTTGACCGACCGCACGGTTTGCAAGGTCGTAACAGAATACTGTTTTTTCACCGGTAGCACTGTCGAAGTTTGACGCAATGTTACCGTCTCTGCCGTAGCTGTAGCTTAGCTTTCTGTTACCGTCTCCATTATACATTTTATACGACAAACGGTCAAGATTATCATAAGAATAATTTATGCAATCTCCGTTGCCGTAATTTTGTTTCAACAGAAGTCCCGTTGCATAGTCATACTCAAAGCTTGAGAGCATGCGGTATGATGTACCGTTTCCGACCTTTGTTTCCGTTGTTCTGCCGAGACTGTCATATCCCAATTTGTATTTAACGGCACCGTTCACATCAATGTCTGTAACCTGACCCGCGTTGTTATAGACGTAGCTGTTTGTCATACCGCCCGATGATACGCTTTCAAGGCGGCTGTTTGCGGCATTATACGTATAAGATGTTTCTCTGCCGAGAGCGTCTGTCGAGCTGTTTAAAACACCTTTTGTCGTATCATAGTTATATGAAGTGACATTTCCGAGCTGGTCCTTTGACGTGGCGATAAAGTTCTTATCGTCGGTATATGTCGCTTCGCTGATAATGGAAGCACCGTTTTCCTGCCATTCTGCCGGGTAAAAATACCAACGCATACCCTCGGGCAGACTGTCGGCGGTACAACTTGCCTGTTTTACGGTCTGTGAAGCAATTATTTCGTTGCCGGTATCAAGTTGTCCGTCCAAAACGCGCGTATAGTCGGTGCAGCCTGTGAATATGCCGAAAGTATTATCCTGCTTTTTTACTATTTTGAATTTTTGTGCCGAACTTCCGTTCTTGGTGCAAAGCTGAAGCGGTGCCGCCTGAGCCGACGAACCGTCAGTTATGTCAAGATAAAGATTTGCGTTATCCGAGTGAACAGAGCGTATATTATATACATCGGTCTCTCCGGGGACTGCTTCAAGCACCCAGTGCTGTTTTTCATATCCCGGTGAATAAGAGTATGTAACTACGCTGTTTCCCCCCGCAGGAGAATCTCCGCTGTCGAGGCTCTTTCCCGAATAAGAATTGACAATAATGTACTCTTTTCCGCTCTCAAGCGTTACCGCAGGTGCGCGTGCCGCTATTTCGGTTTTTGTTACATTGCCCTTGTCGTCGTAATAGAAGCCGTAATCCTGTCCGTCAGAAGAAAGAGCATAAAGCAGTTCCTTTTTTTCCGTATATGTATACATATACTTACTGCCAGAGGGATTAAGCATTTTTGACATCTGATTGCCGTAATATGCAAATTTAGATTCGGTTTTTTGAAGGTCAACCGCCGAAACAAGGTTGCCGTTTTTATCGTAATCGTATGTTTCGCCGTAATCCTCTTTGTAGCAAAAAGCACCTGTGGTGTAAAGAGTGTTGACGTTATAGGAATATACTGCTTGAATTGCTATCTTTGCATAATCCGTGGGGATTTTTGCTTTGCCTGTTACAAATTGCCATGAATTCACATCGCAATTGGCATTGTAATGCTGCATACCGAGCCAATTTCCCGCGGCGTCATAATAGTGAAGAGCTATTTTGAAAGTAGGTTGGTAGCGGTCATTTTCTTTAAGACCATTGTCTGTGGGTGCAGAGTCACCCTTGAGCCACATACCAAAGCTGAACACATCGTTTTTATGTCCCGATACGTTTATGTATTGCAGTGCTCCACGGAACTTATCGGTAACGTCACTGTATGAAATGCCGCACCAGTCAAAGCCGTTGAGCCCTGCGCCGGTAACTGTGTTAGGGTCAACATTTTCCCAACCGGTAAGGCTGTTTGTAAACGAGCCGTTTTCTACAAGGTTGAAACAGCTTTCGGACCCCGAGCGTTCAAGCTGAACATCATCAAACCAAGCATAACCCGACGCATTCCCGTTAAGACCCATTGTAACCCGTATGGATTTGCCGGAGTCGATTGTAAATGTAACGCTTCTGCGTTCCCATTGGCCGTCGCCGTGTATAGTGTGATTTATGCTGTCTGCATATACGGCATTTTCAATTCCGTTGTCGCCCCAAATCTCAACACCGAGATTTGTTCCGTCACCGGTCAGCCATACATTTGATGTGGTAATGTATGCGGAAAGGGTGTATGTTCCTGCCGGGAGAAAATATTTGTCAAACGATTGTACCAAATATGCTTTGCCTGCCGAATTATCGGCTTTGCTTATCTGCAAGCAACCGTTTCCAAGATGTCCGTTTTCGGTATCGTACTTTATTTCGTATGCTCCGTTGGGATTATCTGCGTATTGCCAGTATCCGTTAAATCCGTTTGCTAACTGCGGATTTACCATATAATTGGTGGCACTTGAAAGCACGCGCGACTGCGATAAAATTTTATTTGACACGGGATTTGCTTTATCGTTATCCGTGCTTTTACCAAGTTCGAAAAACTTTGCTGTTCCGTCCTCATCTGAAACTATTCCTTTTGTCTGACCGTAATCATTAAATTGATATGTTAATGTTCGTCCTTGCTTGTCGGTTACGTCAGTTTCATTTTGTCTGTATGAGAACGCATAAAATACAGGGTAATTTCCCGCTATGCCTGTTTCAACAGCTGCTACACGGTGTTGTGATGATGAATCATAGTCGGCAACAAACTGTTTATTCATACTGTCCGTTACTACCGAAAGCAGCGAATAATCATTATATGAGTAACTGCAGCCTGTACCGTCCGCAAAGGCTACGTATGAGAGCTTGCCTTGGTAGTAATAGAAGCTCGTCTTTCTGCCTGCGGGGTCTGTTATACCGGTGCAAAATTCGGGATAGTCGCTGAGTCCGTATTCGTATGTATATACTCTGCCGGCACCGTCCGTTACTGTTTTCAGGCGGGTGTGTCCGTTAACGGAATCATATCCGACAACCGTTTTAACGCCGTTCGGAGCCACAACTTCCGTAAGATACCCGTCGTGGTTGAAATACATGACGTTTTCGTCTTTATCCTTGAGTTTGTATCTGTCCTCATCGGGAAGATATTGCAAGGTGTATCCGAGACCGTCCTCATCTTTTCCGATACCGCTTTTGTCATAATAGAACCAGTGTTTTGTACCGTCGGCATCGTGTAAGAAAAATCTATATCCTTGCGGCGCCGTACCTGCGTCATAACATACATAGACATGATAATTCGTTAGGAACCCGTTACCCATATATGAATAACCGCAATTGGTAACATTTGAATTATATACGAGCGAAATGTTGACGGGCATAAGATTTCCGCCGCAGTCCGTTGTTACCGGCTGTGCGTAAACAAGATTTCCGTTGTAATTATTAACGCTTGCCGAACCGTTTTGACCTGCGGAAAGGTCGGTATACGACCAATAATCTTCAAATCCCGACATATTGCGGTATGAAAGGCGCAATATCGGTCTTACAATATCGCTTGTGGTGTAATTATTTGAAAAGAACCATACGCGAGCTTGGCTTGAGCTGTTTTCTTTATCGGAACGTAAAAATACGCCGTAATTGGGAATTTCACCGCTGTACCAACCGCGCACAAGGTCGGTTATTTCAAATCTCTGCCATCTGTCCTTGTCTTCCTCTTCACGTTCCATTATTTGAACAGTCTGATAATCAACAACAGAAGAGTCAAACCCAACGCCGCTGTTCCAACAAACGGTATTCTGCTGCCAATCGGTTGTTATGCGGTGAAGATTTACCTGAAGCTCCGGATAGCATGCCGTGGCAAACAAATCAAGTTCTGCGTGAACAACTTTGTCACTGATACCGAGTTCCGGAAGATTGGTAATTTTGAGTAATCCACAGGTCTTTCCGTAGCCGTTGGTCTTGCCTACATATATACTGCCTTGACAGTCTTTACCGCCTCTGCCGTAACAAGTTCCTGCATTTTCTGAAGAAATAAACGCACTTTGCAGGTTATGTTCACTGTTTAGCTCTTGGCTCGTCTGTATGAGCGGGTCAACCGTTACGGGAAATTTACGCTCATTATTTTGAAGCCAATCACTCGAAACAATCATTTTGATTTTTGCCGTACCGCTCGACTGAGAAACCAGTTCGTATGCAATATCATTACTTGTTTCGTAATTGGCGTCATACATATACGGTGCGTTGAGTGTAAATATGACATCTCCGTTATTTGTCCTAAAGTCGATTGTTCTTGAATCTACCTGATAAGCAGTTAATCCATCACACTTATATTCGGCAATGAATTCGTTTTGTGCTTCAGCCGAATTAAGTATAAAGTTTTCTTTAGTAGAGTCTGTGCCTATTATATATTGAATGTCCGTTTTGGGAAATGCGCTCTTAAATAAAATTTCAGAGCTGGCATTTTCAAGAGTTGCGGGGTCATTGTCGTCTTCTTTGCTTTTTACCGTGCCTCTCTTTTTGCTTATGTTTTCGTAATTCCACGACAATTTATAGCCGTCCTTTGATATTTCGGCTATTTTGGCATCGTTTATTTTTTCTGAAATACGAATATTGTAATCAGCACTGTTGTTAGAATAATCTTTCTGAGGAACAAGACTTTTTATCCGTCTTGCACCGTTTTGCGGTTCTGTGTCTTCGGCATCTACGGAAGTTAACGAGTTGTCATAATCTTCCCAGCTGCCGTTTTCGCCTTTGAAATGTACAGGTGACGTATATTGTACCACTTGGTAGCTGCCGTCACTCATTCTGAAAGTTTTCGTGTATTTGTCTCTTTTGTCTTTAACTTCGCCTTGAATAACCGGCGAGTCTTCTTTTTCGTCCGTGTTATCCATTTCGACGGTTTCCGAATTCAACGACATTCCGCTCCCGCTGATGTTCCTTGATTCGGCAATGTCCGCCGCAAACGTCTGAAGCGGAAGTATATCCGCAAAAAGTAAAACGGATAATATCACCGATATTACCCGTGCCGTAAACTTAAACTTCTTTTTCATTTGCCTCACTCCTTAACTTTTTGTGTTATAAAGTATTTTTGGTGTGATTTCCGTCAAATCCGTTACACAAAAAACACCCTCTTTCCGCATTTGCATCTTATTTTGTTACTTAGCGTAACATTTCTTCGTCATATTAACATATAATACAACAACACGTCAAGACTTTTTGTAAATATGTAACAAAGCTGCAAGGAGCTAAAGTACGAAAATCCCCTCCCAATGTATGGCCTACACTGGAAGGGGTGTTTTGTTAACATTATTAAGCATTAAGCAACTTCTTTACTGAGCTATAAAGGTATAACCATTGTTTTTAGCCCAAGTTTCGGCATCGGCACCACCGGCAGTAAGCCGCAAAAAAACGCACCTCACGAAAGTGGGGTGCGTTTTTTTGCCTTTGCTTCGGCGAATGTTTGTTTTACTTGTCGGTATTTGGTTGTTTATTTGTGTTTTTTACCTGCTTTCGGTTATTCTCACCTGTTTGTGGTTTGGATTTGGGTTTGGATTTGGGTTTAGGTTTGCTTATACTTATTTATACTTATACCTATTTATATTTGTTTATGTTTATTCTTCGACGTTTAAAAGCTGACGCAGCATATTCTTTGTCATAAGATTATCGGCAAACGCCAGGGTTTCACGAAGCCGCTTTTGCGGACTCTCGTCCCAATCACATTCGGGAGCGGAAGAAACACCCATTTTTCTAAGCGCGTCGCAGTAAGACTTTGCCGCAAGACGAAATTCGCGGTAATTCTTTTCGTCTCTGCCGTTCCACGCGGTATCGGCGACGGCAAACCACCTCGGGAAGCACATATAGCAAAGCCGTTCAAAATCCGTGATGTACTCCGTCCATATAGGCGTTTCCACTCCGACTATTGATTTTTTGCCTGTTTCCGTTAAGCCCTTTATGCTCTTCGGGTTAAACATATATACATCTTTAAGAGGGTACATACCGTACGGATAATCGGCATAATACGGCTTAAACTTTTCGATAATTACGGGGCAGCCCTCATTTGCGCGCTTTACCGAGATGCCCGTTTTATCAAGCCAATATGCAAGCGTTATGTTTTTATCGAGAATACCGCCGTTTGCCGCTTCGTTCCAGCAAATGACACGCCTGCCCTTTTTTTCGAGATACTCTGCGGCTCTGTTCACAAGACTGCAGTGCAGCTCCTCTTCGTTTTTAAGCCCGAGCTCGCGTATTTTAGACTGACATTTGGGGCACTTTTTCCACTTATCCTTCGGGGCTTCATCGCCGCCGAGATGGAAGTACTTGCCGGGGAAAATATCGCAAAGCTCATCTAAAATGTCATAAATCAGCTTTAATGTCGCGGGATTTCCGGCGCAGAGCAAATCCTTGAATATACCCTGGCTTGTTTTTGCCTTTACCTGCTCTTTATTGCACGATAGCTCGGGATACGCCTGAAGTATGGCGCTTGCGTGGCCGGGAATATCTATTTCTGGAATAACCTCGATATATCGCTCTTTACAGTATTCGGCTATTTCTTTCAGCTGTGCCCGAGTATAAAAATGACTGTAAACGCCGTCGTCGTTTTCTTTTTTCCCGAAATGTGAGCCCTCGCGGCTACCAAAGAAAGCTCCGGGTGATTTTTTATTTCGGCTCTGAAGCCCTGATCGTCGGAAAGATGGAAATGAAAATAATTGAATTTGAGCATTGCCGCCGCATCGATTATCTTTTTTATTTCCTCCACGGTAAAGAAATGACGACAGACGTCCACCATAAAGCCGCGATAAGAAAATACTGGCTTGTCCGTTATTTCACATTCGGGGAGCATATTCCCGTCCTCTCGCAGAATTTGCTTATACGTAATATCGGCATAGTGTAAGGCGCGCTCACTGCCGCCCTTTAAGAAAACGCCGTCACGGTTTATATTAAGCGAGTATTCCTCATTTCCCATATCGGCGTCAAAACTCTCGTTTACGCTGCCTTTTGGGACATATTTGCCGGAAAACGTAATTTTTTGCGGTTTCGGAATTATATTCATAAAATTCACCCGTTTCTCATTGATTTTTGTTTTCAAAATAAGAATAGCTATAATATAACACACAAATTATAAAATTCAAATATTTTCGTTTTACGTATCGGCGGCAGTTTGTAAACACTTTCTAACTTTTTGTATATTATACCGACTGAACAATTATTTTAAGACAATATTATGTAAATTTTAACGTCAAAAAGGTCGAAAATTCTATTGACGTTGAAATCAAGTAAGACTATAATTAAATTGTTAAAGATTTAACCGATACGGTATTTTGGATAAAAAAATCCGTACCGAACTTTTAAAAGAGGGAGATCCTTTTTATGGAAAACAAGAATCAGCGCATCTGCATAATCGGCGGAGGCCCTGCCGGCACAAGCATGGCAATGTACCTTGAAAAAAACGGGTATGATAACTATGTAATCTATGAAAAGTCCGACCGAGTCGGAGGTAAGGCTTTTTCCCCGAAAATGAAGGTTAAAAATGCCCAAGGCAAATGGGAGGACCGCACCATAGAGATGGGCGCGGTAATGGGCTGTGACACTTACTTTGCAGTTCATGAGTGCGAGGAATTCGGCGGTACAACACACGTCGGAGGCCCACCTATGGGACGCAAATTTATGAAAGTGGACGGCACTCCTCAGAAAATGTCGCCTATAGCTATGCTCAAGAAGCTATCCAAGATGAAAAAGCTGTCAAAGCTTCTTGATACGAAGTACAAGGGCTATGATGTAAACGGTCACCGCGGAGTTTCGGAAGGACGCTATGAAGGTCCCTGCCCCTCTCCCGAAATGAAGCTCGCTCACATTGAGGGCGTTAACCCCAACCTTAAAGACCTTTCAATGCCGTTCTCCGAATTTTTAAAGCTCAACCATTGCGAGGACGCCACCACGGTTTGGAAGGGTCCGTTCACTTCTTTCGGCTATGGTTATTTTGATGAAATCCCCGCCGCTTATGTCTTAAAATATCTTGACGCATTTACTGTTAAGCAATTCCTTTCGACAGGTAAACTGTGGACTTGGTACGACGGCACACAGAGCATCTGGGAGGGCGTTAACAATCACCTTAAGCATCCGGCGCTCTTAAATTCGGAAGTTACAGACATCAAGAGAGAAAACGATAAGGTATTTGTAACGGTAAACGGTAAGACCGAAGAATTTGACAAGCTCATAATCTGCACTCCGCTTGAGCTGTTCCTCGGCTACGGCGATCCGCGTGAAGAAGAAAAGGACCTCTTCTCAAAAATCGTACATAAGGAATACTTTACAATGGCCGTTCGCCCCGAAGAAGGCAACGCTCCCGAAATTTCATATTACTTCTTTGAAAATATGACTAACGAGACCCGCGGTCATCTTATGGTGTTCTATCACCGTTGGTCCGACGGCGTAACAGATCAGCCGCTTGTTACCTTTACTCTTCGTAACCACGAGGGTATGGAGGATGTTCCCTTTGACAAAGCCAAGGAAACAACTCTTAAAGATATGGAACTGTGCGGTCTTAAGGTTGACAAGATTGAGCGCATAGATGACTGGTATTATTTCCCGCACGTAGGCAGCAAAGATTATGCCGACGGTTGGTATGAAAAGGTTGAAGCTATGCAGGGCAAGGACAACACCTTCTATGCCGGTGAAGTTATGGCATTCGGCGATATGGAGGAAACCGTTGAGTACAGCCGCGACTTAGTAAGAAGATTCTTTAAATAGGAGACATAAAAGTATGCCCGATCAGAATAAAAAAATCATCAGCAAATACCAGGGTGACAAAAACCCTGATAAGCGCTATTTGAAGCTCGGCAGAAAAATCACCGACGTTGTGGCACACAAGATAGGCGGAGTGACATCGGACGATCCCGAATATTGGGGTCTGCGCGAGGTACTTACTCCCGAAATGTGCGACGTTGCTAACAAAATGAAGCTTCGTAAGCACTACACGTTTGAGCAGTTACTCGCCATGAACAAAGAGTATGAAGCTATCGATCTGCAAAAGCTTCTTGACGAGATGTCGTATATAGGCATTCTCGAATATGACTACGGCGATAATTACGACCACAATCACGAGCTTAAAGATCGTCCGAGAATCAGACGTTACCGCGTACCCTTTTACGTACCCGGTTCGGCCGAGCTTTTCAACTCTTCCGTTGACAGAATAGCCAAAAATCCGGCTGTTGCCTCATTCTTTGAGAGAATGACGTTTATTCCGCTTGCAGGTATCACTCAGATGGTGCCTCCCGGAGGCGACGGCATAGGTATGCACGTCATTCCCGTTGAAAAAGCTATAGACGCCAAGAGCGAATCGGTGGATCTTGAGCATATTTCATACTGGCTTCAGAAATATGAGGGTCACATTTCTGCCGGTATTTGCTCCTGCCGCGCTTCACGCGCTGTTTTGGGCGACGGCTGCACAGACGATTTTGACGATTGGTGCATACAGCTCGGCGATATGGCGGATTACACCGTTGAAACCGGAAGAGCACACTACATAACAAAAGAACGTGCACTTGAAATACTCAAGCTTGCCGAAAAAAACGGCTATGTTCACCAGATAACCAACATTGACGGTGAAAATAAGATATTTGATATATGCAACTGCAATGTTAAGATATGCAACGCTCTTCGCACATCGCTTCTGTTTAACACACCTTATCTTTCGCGAAGCGCCTATACCGCCAAGGTTACAAAAGAGAACTGCGTAGCGTGCGGCAAGTGCGTTGAAACTTGCCCTGCAGGTGCCGTAAAGCTCGGTCAGAAGCTCTGCCACAAGGACGGCACGGATTTCAAATATAAGCACGCTCCCCTGCCGGACAACAACATTTGGGGTCCGTACGCATGGGATGAGAACTACCGCGATACGGCGCGTATGTCAAACACATATCCCACGGGTTCCGCTCCCTGTAAGGCTGCGTGCCCGGCGCACGTTCCGGTACAGGCTTATCTTCGTCTTGCGAGAGACGGCAAATACCGTGAAGCACTCGCTATGATAAAGACCGAAAACCCGTTCCCGGCAGTATGCGGCAGAATTTGCAACAAGCGCTGCGAAAGCGAATGCACACGCGGAAAAATTGACGACCCGGTATCAATTGACGCAGTAAAGAAATTTGTAGCCGATCTCGACCTTAAAGCCGAGGACAGATATGTTCCCGAAAAAACGGTACAGTCGGTTCACGGTTCATTTGACGAGAAAATCGCCATCATCGGCGGCGGCCCCGCAGGACTCAGTGCCGCATATTATCTCGCCCAGATGGGTTATAAGCCGACGGTATTTGAAAAAAATCCCATTCCCGGCGGTATGATGACATACGGTATTCCTAGCTACAAGCTCGAAAAGGATGTTATCGCTGCCGAAATCGACATAATCAAGGCTCTCGGTGCAGAAATCAAGTGCGGCGTTGAAGTCGGCAAGGATGTCACCATAGACGAGCTCAAAAAACAGGGCTACAAGGCATTTTACATCGCCATAGGCTGTCAGGGCGGCAAACGTCCCGGCGTTAAAAACGATGACGCAAAGGGCACCGCTATTGCCGTAGAATATCTCCGCCACTGCTTTGAACACCGCGAGGATTCATTCTCCGGTAATGTTGTTGTAGTCGGCGGCGGTAACGTTGCGATAGACTGCGCGCGCAATGCTCACCGTCTCGGCGCAACGGACGTTAAGATGTTCTGCCTTGAATCGCGCGACACCATGCCTGCGAGCAACGAGGAAATACTTGAGGCCGAAGAAGAAAACGTCGGCATAAATCCCTCTTGGGGTCCGAAGGAGGTCACCGTAAACGACAAAGGTGAGGTTACCGGCATCATCTTTAAAAAGTGCCTTCGCACGATAGACCCTGAAACAGGCAAATTCTCTCCCGTATATGACGAAAACGAGACTGTTGAAATAAAGGCAGACAAAATCGTTTTTGCCATAGGTCAGGCAATTGAATGGGGCAACCTGCTTGAGGGCTCAAAGGTTAAATTCTGGCACGGCAATTACCCTGTTGCGGACAAATTTACATACGAGACGGACGATCCCGACATATTTGTCGGCGG
>ERZ780139.3064-NODE-3064-length-11524-cov-2.669718_pt1 | contig 11524 bp, 10 predicted proteins | sample MGYA00511476_ERZ780139 | MGnify/ENA primary metagenome ERZ780139 (study PRJEB29588, sample SAMEA2158190) | human gut metagenome | biome: human gut; feature: human-associated habitat; material: faeces | place: Denmark | collected 2008/2010 ... | reverse complement strand
GCCTTCAGCTTCCGCATCCTCTGCGGACAGGGGGTTCGGCGCCGGCGCGGCAGCAGGAGACTCAGCCTTCTTTTCAGGTTCCTGCGGCGGAACCTCCTCATACTTCCCTTCAGGCGGCAGCGGCACAGGATCAGGTTCTTTCCGTTCGCCCAGCACCAGTGTGTGGAAATCGACGACACCGTTCAGATGAGGCCAGCGTTTGAGCCCCATATCGAAGAGCGGCCCCATATATTCCGGGACCGGCGGTGTTTCCTGAAAGTAAATCGGCACAGACTCGTATTTTCCGAGATGCTCCTCAACAGCGACCCACGCCGGATCGTCCATCGATTCCGTGTTCACGAGGAGCGCCGAGGCGCCGAGAGAAAGCGCGAGCCGCTTATTTGAAAGCCGGTCTTCAATTGAACGGCAGCCAAGGAACGGATCCAGAGCGGTCATGAGAACGAGCTTTCCGGAATCCAGCAGCTTCTTCCATCCCGGCTGCGCAGCGAGCGACGCGAGCGGCTTATTCGGCACCTGGCACGCGGTCCCTCCTACCTTCAGGGCGCCGCGAAGCGCTCCGCTTTCTGCTCCCTCTTCGCCCGACGCGACAACGAGGAATCCGGCATAAGAAGTCATTGTGCCGTTTTCGTTACCGATCCCGTCATAGTGCTTGTTTTTGGATCCGGTACCCAGTACTGAAAAGGCATCGCTCTGCAGAAGCTTCAGATTGCCGCATCCCCAAACAGCGGGCGGCGTATCTTCTCTCAGATGCGCTTTCAGGATTTTTGGATAATCCCGGTCCGCCCGCGTACAGCACCAGATACCAAGAGACCGCCAGGCCGCCCGGGCGCGGGAAAGCTCCGCCTTTCTTCCGAGCAGCGCTTTAAGACGCTCCGCGTCGACCAGCTCGCCGCAGGAGTGGATCAGCTCGGTGTTCTCCGGGTTCAGGAGGTCGGATGGCTTTCTCTTCATATCGAGAAGCTGCCGCGCGAGGAATCCATATTCCTCAGTCGACAGCGGTTCGATTCCTTCCTGCACTTCGCCCCGTACGGCGAGCGGCGCCGTGAGAAGCAGTATCGCGTCGGAATTGGGAGAAATCGTTTCAGTCATCGGGGCGTCTCTCTTTGCGTTCAGTTGTTTTTTCAGACAGAGAAGTCAGTTTAATTCCTCTCCCACCTGAGCAACAGCCCTGAAGCTCCCTTTCTATCCATCAGATCCTGTTCTCTTTCTCTCTATTTTCTGAATCCTTTTAGAATTCCACCCGCAGAACCCAGTTCTTATGGGTTTCCTAATTTTCAGGAGTGACAACACATGGCTCTTCTTATCCGCAATGCCCGCGTTTACGCGCCGAAGGATCTGGGCATCACCGATGTTCTGATGGCAGCCGGGAAAATTCTCGCGGTCGGCAGCAATCTCACCGTCTCGCTCCCCGATCTTGAAACCGTTGATGCCAAGGGAAAGATTCTGACCCCGGGATTCTTTGATCAGCATATTCACGTGAATGGCGGCGGCGGTGAAGGCGGTTTCGCGAGCCGTACGCCTGAAATCATGCTTTCCGAACTCGTGAAGGTAGGTACGACTTCGATCGTCGGCGTCTGCGGCACGGATTTCATTTCCCGCTCGATTGAAAACCTGCTCGCCAAAGTCCGGGCCCTTTCGATCGAGGGCGTAAGCGCCTGGATGTATACGAGCAACTACCGCTTCCCCTGCACATCGATGAGTCAGAGCGTCGCGCAGGATCTATTCCTCGTGCCGGAGTGCCTCGGTGTCAAGATCGCGCTCGGCGACCATCGCTCCTCCTTCCCGCGGCCGGATGAAGTGCTGCACCTTCTCTCCGATATCCGCCTGACTGGCATGATTACCGGTAAGGGCGGTGTGCTGCACGTCCATATGGGCGACATCCCCGGGATCTTTGATATGTTCCTGTCCTTCGAGAAGGGCGGCTTCCCGATCCGTCACATCCGTCCGACGCACTGCTCAAGAAAGCGCGAAGTGTACGAGGGGTCGCTTGAATTCGCCCGCCACGGGGGCTTTGTTGACTACACGGCCGGATTCTCCTGCAACGGCTCCACGGCAAACGACATCACAGAGGCCATCGCCTCCGGCGTTGATCCCACCCGGATCACGATGTCGACTGACGGTCACGGCTCAATGCCCCGCTTTAATGAGAAGGGCGAAATGGTCGGACTCGCCACGGGCGGTGTCGGCGGCCTCCTCGATACGGTCCGCGATCTGATCGGCAACCACGGAATGGATCCGTCACTCGCGCTCACGTTTGATACCACGAATGTCGCGGACGCTCTTGGTCTCAAGGATCAGGGCCGCGTTGAAACCGGCGCCTGCGCGAACGCCTGCCTCTTTGACGAAAACTGGAACCTCACGGATGTGGTCTCCAAGGAGCGCTTCCTTATGCGGAACTCTGAGGTGATCGTCAAGGGAACGTTCGAGGAATAAATCTATCCTGAACCGGAGGCGGTGAAGCCCTGCCGCCTCCCCCTTTCGAGCAGTTCCCCCATTCTGTGTTTTCACCCTATGATTAACGTATACGACGATTTTTCAGCGGGTGAATATATGAAGAAAAAGATCCTCCTCGAACTTCTCGCCTCGGCCGCAGCGCTCACAGGCTGCGCCAATATGGAGTCGCTCGGTTCCGATCAGGAAGTCGTTGCAGCCGCCAATCAGAGCTGCAGGCAGATGGATCAGAAAAACACCATTACCCACCAGTATGACGGCCGCATGGCCATCATTCGGCAGGGACTCCCCACTCAGGTCGGCGGGCAGACACTGAATTACCAGGTCTATAAGACCAAGGACATGAATGCCTGGGCAATGCCAAACGGCTGTGTCCGCGTGTATTCCGCCCTGATTGACCGTCTGAATAACGATGATGTGCGAGCCGTGCTCGGTCACGAAATCGGACACGTGGCGCTCCGCCACAGCGTGCAGCAGTACCGCACAAACCGCGGTGTCGCGATCGCGCTCAGCGCGGGCGGTGCGCTGGGCTCCCTTGTCGGTCTGGATGGCACCGGGTCTGACCTGATGCAGCAGGTCGCCTACTCCGCGATTTCCGCCCAGTACTCTCAGGCGCTTGAAACCGAAGCCGATAACTACAGCGTGGATCTGCTCCTCAAGGAGCCGAATGGAAAACAGAAGGCGCTCGCCATGGCTTCCGCCCTCAAGAAGATTTCAACCGGCGACGCGGATTCCGGCATCATGCAGAAGATGTTCGGCGATCACCCCGATACCTCGAAGCGAATCAAGAATGTTGAGGACCGAGTCGCAGCGGCCGGAAACGTTAAATAACCAACGCTAAAACCAACAGAAAACCGCGGACGCTTCGCAGCTGTTCCGCGGTTTTTTCTGTTTCCAGGAGAAATCGGATCAGATCGTCTGAAGGACAGCGAGCAGGAGCTTTGTCCGCTCGTAAAGCGTCTCTTCGATCGCGTACTCACGCTCCGTATGATTAAATTCACCCCGGACACCGAGCGAGCAGATCGTGGGTACGCCGGCCCGTGAGAGGAATACGGAGTCGGATCCCCCGCCCGTGCTGATAGGCTTCATGTCCGGCAGCCCGCAGGAAACCGCAAGGTCATTCACCCGGGCGAAAAGCGCTTCAGAAGCTTCAGTCCGCTCCATTGCCGGAATATCGACCTTGAGCTCCGCCTTGGTTTCGGTGCCTTCGATATAGCGTTTTGTCTCAAGCTCCGCCATCGCGCGCTTCACGCGTTCCATCTCCGCCGCTTTCGTGAATCGTACGTCCACCGTGCACCAGGCTTTGTCAGGAATCGCGTTCGGGACCGTACCGCCGCCCATGACCCCCACGTTGATCAGGGTTCCCGCCTCATGGTCCGCGAGATCGTTGATATCGATCATCTTATGAGCGAGCTCGATAATCGCGCTCCGGCCGTCTTCGGGATTATTGCCGGCATGGGCACCGACACCCGACACTTCGACCCGGTAGACCGCGTAGCCCTTTCGCCCAAGAACGACGCTCCCGTCCGCGAACCCCGTGTCAAGATTCAGACCGACAAATCCGCCGCTGGCTTCCTCAACCAGGTCACGCGCCGCTTTGGATCCGCGGTGAGCCGTTTCTTCGTCTCCCGAAATCAGGATCTTCACCGGATGCCGGTCCCAGCCCCGGGCGGCAAGGATCCTGATCGCGGAGAGCAGAATCGTGATGCCGCCCTTCATATCAAGGCACCCCGGACCCGTCACAATTCCATCCCGGATCGTAAAGGGCCGCTCCGCCGCTTCTCCGTCCGGGAACACCGTATCGAGATGCCCGACGAGACAGATAAAGGGTTTTGTCATATCCCCCCGCTCGGCAACCAGCAGGTTCCCGGCTTCCTCATACTCGTGGAAACGTACCGAAAAACCGCATTTCTTCAGCGTATGCGCGGCAAACGCCTGCAGGGCATCCACGGCGGCTTTGTTTTTTGAACCGCTGTCGTGATTCACGAGGTACGCCCAGGTAGCCCGCATATCGGGCTTTGCCTGATCAACGTCGCGGAAAAGAGACTCAATTTCTGGGGTCATGATCATCCTTTATTCAGTTTCGGCTCTGTGTCTTTTTATTGTTGCCGGCGGACGGTCCTGCGGCTATCCGCCGGTTGGCTGATCGGATCCTTTGCTCAGATCGTGCAGAGGATCGTGATGAGGAGCTTCGTGCGCTCAAAAAGGGAGTCCTCCATCGCGTACTCACGGACCGTGTGGTTGAATTCCCCCTTCACGCCGAGCGCGCAAACCGTCGGGACACCTGCCATCGTGAGCGCCGCGGAATCGGATCCGCCGCCAACCCCCTTCGCGGTCATCTCAGGGAACCCATGCTCCACGGCAATCTTATTCACGCGGCTGAAGAGTTCGAGAGACGATTCAAGCCTCGGCATCGCAGGGAAGTAGAAGAGCTCTGTCACTTCCGTATGCGTCCCGTCGAGATAGACCTTATGCGCGATGGCTTTAAGGCCTGCCCGGACACGGCTGATTCCCGCCTCACTCTTATAGCGGACATCGACCTCGCAGAACGCCTTTTCGGCGCAGGCGTTCGGAACTGTGCCGCCGCCGATCACGCCGACATTCAGCGTTGTGCCTTCGTCATAGTCAGTGAGCGAGTTGATGTCAGCGACCTTCGCCGCGATTTCCGTAATGGCGCTCCGGCCGCCTTTCGGATTATTGCCCACATGGGCGCCGATTCCCTGCACGTCAAACCGGAATGTGGCGACGCCCTTCCGTTCAATGACGACTGAATTGTCCTTGAAACTCGTTTCAAAATTGAGGCCGAAAAGCGAGCCTTTCGCCTCTGCCATCATGTCGCGCACGGCGGTCGACTTCTGATGGCCCGCTTCTTCGTCTCCCGCGAGAATAACTTTCACCGGATACCGGTCCCAGCCGGCTTCATTCAGAATCCGCATCGCGGAGAGGAGCACCGTCACCCCACCCTTCATGTCGAGACACCCAGGGCCCGTCACCACGCCATCCTTGATCGTGAAGGGGCGCTTTGCCGCCTCGCCATCCGCGAACACCGTGTCGAGATGCCCGATCAGCGCGACAAACGGCTTCGTCGTGTCACCGCGCTCCGCGATGAGAAGGTTCCCCGCCTCAGGGTACTCATAAAAACGGACTTTGAATCCCGCGGACTCAAGAATCCCCTTCACATCATGCCCGACCGCGTCGACCCCGGCCTTGTTTTTGGATCCGCAGTCGCGGTCAACGAGCAGCTTCCAGGTGGCCAGCATGGAGTCTCTGGATTCATCGACCCTGCTGCAGAGCGTTTCAAGATTTTCAGACATATCCCGTTTCCCCTATCAGAAAAGTGAGCCGCCGCGAAAGACGGATCTCCGACTTCGCGTTCCCGGCCAGTTCTGTTTTCTTTGTGATTCACAAATTATGCGGCAGAGGTCCATGGCACGCATGGAATGGGGGAATGAGAAATGCGTTCAGGCGGTATTAGTCACAAAAGGTAAGCTTTTCTACCTATTAAAACGTCTTGAACTTATTGTCTCTTGGGGCTAAAACAAACATAACGGAATGTTTTTGAGAAAACCATTCAGAAGGGAGAGCGCACTATGAAATTTCATTACAAGGCTCAGCTCGCTGCAGCCCTCATCGCCGCGGCTTTCGCAGGTACTGCGCTGGCCGGCCCTGTTCTCTATACGACTGAAACCACGGACATCACGTCGACCCCGGGAGCGAATGTAGCGGGTCAGGTGCTCGCGGGCACCCAGGTGGAGGAACTTGAACGCGTGAGCGGCAAGGCCCGCGTCCGGATCCACGGCTGGTCCCGTGTAGCGGATCCCACGCATATTTCGGCAGAACCCGGAAAGCCCGTGATTGAAGCGGCATTCGCCTCTTCCCGCACCGTGAAGCTCGATCCTTCGGCCGGCACCGCGAAGATTCTCGGCGCGACCTGGGACGTGGCAACCGCCGAAGGCTGGGTTGACTCTTCGAAACTCACCGCTGACGGCGCCGGTCTCACCGCTCAGGCCAAAGCCGCGAAGGACTCCAAGTGCAGCGCCTGCCACGCGGCGCCGAGCCCTTCAAGTCAGACCGCGAGCGGCTGGTACTCGATCTTCCCGCAGGGCGGAAAGGCCGGTGACGAAAACTCTCAGGATGAGCTCGTCTTCCGCTATCTCCAGAACGGCGCCCGGAAGTAACGCACCTCCTGCCCGCCTGAAACCGCGGGTCTGATCCTCGGTTTCAGTTCTGTCTGCCCGGATGAGGGTTCCGCCCGCCTCCGGGCAAAGTTTTTTCCGCCGCACCTTTTCTCCCATCTGCTAAGATGTGCGCCCTGCAGGAAAAGGACTCTGAACCCTCTCCCCCGCAATCCCTATCTCATTGATTTGAATACTCCCATGCTTCTCACTCTGGCTCCCATGGAAAGCCTCACCGGGATCGTTTTCCGGCGGCGGCATCATGAATTTTTCGGCGGCGTCGACCGGTACTACACCCCGTTTTTCACCCCGACCGTGGAGCCCGAGTTCACGGAGCGTCAGATGCGGGAGCTGTCCCCTGAAGCGAACCGCGGGATGAATGTCGTCCCGCAGCTGATGGCTAAAGACGCGGACCGGTTCCTCTGGGCCGCGAAGCGCCTTGCCGAACTCGGTTACAGCGAAGTGAACCTCAACCTCGGCTGCCCGATGGGCACGGTAACCGGGAAGGGAAAGGGATGCGGCTTTCTCAGGCATCCGGACGAGCTCCGGGAATTTTTCGAATCGGTGTTCGCGGAACCTCTTCCAATCGCGGTGTCCGTGAAAACGCGACTCGGCTGGAATACGGAAGAAGAGTTCGACGATTTGATCCGGGTGTACGCGGATTTCCCCATTTCGGAACTCATCATTCATGCCCGGGTGCGGAATGACTTCTATAAGGGCGACCCGAGAACGGAGTGTTTCCTCAGGGCACTCCCCAAACTCCCGATGCCGGTGGGGTTTAATGGCGACATTCACCTTGTGAGTCAGATCAGCGAGTGGGAAAAGACCCATCCTGAACTTCAGTCGCTCATGATCGGCCGCGCTTCAGTCGCGAATCCCGCGATTTTCCGTGAGGCCCGGGGCGGTGCGCCGGCCTCGGGTGAAGAGCTCGCGGCATTTCATGACGCGCTGATGGCGGATTACGTCGCGGCGTTCGGAAGCATCGGGAACACCGTCGGCCATATGAAACAGTACTGGTTCTATATGAAGAACATGTTTGAGGGCGGCGAAAAGCTCTTTAAGCAACTCCTCAAAACCAAAAACGTGTCGGACTACGAGTCGCTCGTTCAGGAAATCGCGACGACACTTCCGATCCGGACTGAACCCGCTTACGGCTGGTGGAAGCCGGTTTAAAACCCAGGCCAGGGATCCTTCAGACGGGATCCCTTTTTTATGCGCCCATAACCAGGAATCTATCTAAGCCAAAAGCGCTAGACTCCCCACACCCCGGGACAGCGAGCCCCGGTTCTTACAAACCGGATCCACTTACATCATGATTTCTTTCATTACCCTATTCCTTGTTGGTATCGGCGTCGGGTGCTTCGGCGCGCTCGTCGGTCTGGGCGGCGGCCTCATCATGGTTCCGCTCTTCATGCTTACGATGATGCCTCCTCACGGAACCACGTTTGAAACCGTGCAGCAGGTTATCGGCACGAGCCTCTTCGGTGTGCTGCTGAACGCGATGTCAGGTTCCTGGGCATACTGGAAATCCAACCTCATCATGTTCCGCGCGGCGATCCCGTTCGCGATCGCGACAACTCCGGGCGCGTGGCTCGGCGGTACGCTGTCCAACTATTTTTCGGGTCCTGGTTTCTCGATCACCTTCGGCGTCACGCTTATCCTGATGGCAGCCGTCATGTGGTGGAAGAAGAATTCGAAGCGCGGCTCTACGCCGATTGAAGGGTTTGCCCCGAAGACCGCGAAATTCAATCTCTGGCTCGGTGTGTTCCTCTCACTCTTTGTCGGGTTCATCTCTTCGATCCTCGGTATCGGCGGCGGCATTATTCATGTTCCTATGATGATGTTCATCCTCGGCTTCCCGACCATCATCGCGACCGCGACCTCCACCTTTGTTCTGATGATCAGCGCGCTGATCGGCACGGTAAGCCACGCGATGCTCGGCCACATTCTCTGGATCCCGGCGATCGCGGTCGGTGTCGGCGCTATTGTCGGTGCCCAGATCGGCGTGAAGCTCGCGAAGAAGAGCAAGCCGAAACTGATCCTGAAGCTCCTCTGCCTCGCGATGTGCCTTGTCGGCATTCAGCTGATCGCCCGCGCGATTTGACGGATCGCACATCTGTCAGATCCCATCCCGGAAAGCCCTGCCTGGCTTTCCGGGATTTTTTATCCGTCTTCCGAAAGTCATTTATATCAATTCACCTTTCCGCGCCGCACACGCTCGCCCCACCCCGGCGGAGCATCTCACCGACCTAGAATAGGATTTATCCGAACAGCTCTGACCTGGCGTTGCATTCGGGTTATGGCTGTCCGGTCCTTTGGACCTTCTTATCGTGAGGTGAGTGATGCTGGACTGCATTCTGAAAGGTGCCCGGGTTGTGGACCCGGTGAATCATCTGGACCGTGTAACGGATGTCGGGATTGAGAATGGAAAGATCGCCGCGGTGGGCGGTAACCTCGGTTCCGCGAAAGAAATCGTTTCTCTCGACGGTCTTGTCCTGACCCCAGGCGTCATTGATCCTCATCTCCACCTTGGATCCGAATTTGGGTCCCGGTACGGTCAGCGGATGACCGCCATGTCGGGCGTTACCACGTGTCTCGATATGGCGGGCCCGGTCGCCGGCATTGTGGCGGACAGCCATGAATTCGGCTGCGGCATCAACGTCGCTATGCTGGAAGGTTTCTCCCCCATGAAGCAGATGGGGACCAAGGCGCCTGACCGCACGACGATGGACGCCTGGATCGGGAAGTCGCTTGAGGCGGGCGCGATCGGTGTGAAGATTCTCGGCGGCCACTGGCCTGTGGCGCTTGAAACCGAAGCGGCTCTCGTCGAGGAAGCCGTGAAGTGCGGCTCCTATATCGCCTGGCACGCCGGATCAGATACTGCCGGGTCCAATATTGAAGGGGTCCGCGAAGTGGTCCGCGCGATCGGTAACGCCCCGCTGCACCTTGCCCACATCAACGCCTACTGCCGCGGCCGCGTGAACCCGGTGCTAGACGAAGTGAAAGAGGCGCTGGACCTTCTCAAGGCGCATCCGAATATCTGGTCCGAGGCGTACGTGAGCCCGATGAACGGTACGATTCTCACCTGCGACACGAAGACCGGCGCCTGCACGGATCACGTCACCTGCAACTGCCTCAGAACCTTTGGCTGCAGCGAGGACGCGGCCGGAATTGAAAAAGCCATTCTCGCCGGGAACCTCTTCGTCATTTATGACGACGGCAATATCTCGTACCTGATCGGCGGAAAAGAGGCCGTGGACTACTGGAAGTCGAAGGGGACGGTGACCGCGGGGTCTTTCCCCGTGAACCCCGCCTCCGCCCGGTTCCTGATCGCCGAGGCGAAGCGGGACGACGGAAGTTTCGTTGTCGACTCGATTTCGACTGACGGCGGCTGCATTCCGAGGAACGTCATTATTGATACCGGACTCTCGCTCGTCCGGTTCGGTGCCCTCACGCTCTCCGAATTTGTCGTGAAAGCGTCAGTAAACGCCGCCCGCCATCTGAGACTCGTGAATAAGGGGCATCTCACTCCGGGAGCCGATGCCGATATCACGGTCTTTGACCTTGAGCGGCAGAAAGCGCTTTACTCCTGGGTCGCCGGGAAACCCGTGCTTTCAAATGGAAAGCTCCTCGGGAAGAGCACCCACTTCATTACGGGTGAGCGCGGCGTGAAGGCACTGACAGACGCGGGATTCACCGCGGAAGCCGTGTCCTTTGAGACACCGGAACCCGAGCGCTTCGTTCCGTAAAGTCCGCGGATTATAAAAAAGCTCCGGAAGGATCGTTTCCTTTCCGGAGCTTTGGTTTTCTGAAGAGGGATCACAGGGGCGTCTGCTCACGGACGGTTCTTTCCGCTGCCCTGATAGAACCCGTTCTTATCGTAGTAGCTGCCGTCTTCGGTCTGCTTACCCTGATAAAAACCATTCCTGTCGTTGAAACTGCCGTCGTCTGATTTCTTTCCCTGATAGAAACCATTTTTGTCATAGTAGCTGGTAGCGGCGAGCGCCGCTCCCGCTCCAGTGAGGAGAAGGCCGGCAATCACGGCGCGCCGGCTTAGGCAGCGTTCCTGACTTTTCTTCATGGCTTAACCCCGAAAAAACGACAGCAGTCGGTGTTACTGCGCCTTTCCCTGATAGGCGCCATAGCGGTCGTAATACTTCCCGTCCTTCGATTTCTTCCCATCGTAGGCACCATTCCGGTCGTAGTACTTGCCGTCCTTCGACTGCTTCCCCTGATAGGCACCATACCGGTCGTAATACTTGCCGTCTGAGGACTGCTTCCCCTGATACGCCCCGCTGCGGTCATAGAACTTCCCGTCCTTCGACACTTTGCCCTGATAGGCGCCGTAGCGGTCGTAGAACTTCCCGTCGTCAGTGCGCTTCCCCGTGTAGCTTCCATACCGGTCATAAAACTTGGTGTCGGCGAACGCGGCGCCGGATGCCGCGAGCAAGAGCCCCATGATGACGGCTCGGCGTGTTGTCCTGATTTCCTGACTGTCTTTCACCTGCGGCTCCTTAAAAAGAGTTATTAATAGTATTATTAGCCTGAATTTCAGGAAAAGTCAATAAAATCCGGTATTCCTGTTACCGATTGAGAGAACCGGAAACGGGTTTAGGGGCATTCTGCTGCCGGGCATAACTATCTGACCGCCCAACGTACTTTCCTGTCGGTCCATAAATCCGGCCGGAAGAATCCGCCCGTCCCACATAGTGCCCGGTGCTGTCATACGTTCTTCCATCCCGGCTCACCGAACCGGCAAACTGCCCGGTCGGGCCATACGCCCGCGCGTTCAGAGCCGGAGCGCGGGGTGCCGGCGGAACCGGAGCCTGATAGCCGGGGGTCTTCGGGGCTCCCGGAGGCGGCGGGACACCCGGGCCCCCGATTGCGGACGCCGGAAG
>ERZ780139.3057-NODE-3057-length-11537-cov-5.562533_pt1 | contig 11537 bp, 10 predicted proteins | sample MGYA00511476_ERZ780139 | MGnify/ENA primary metagenome ERZ780139 (study PRJEB29588, sample SAMEA2158190) | human gut metagenome | biome: human gut; feature: human-associated habitat; material: faeces | place: Denmark | collected 2008/2010 ... | reverse complement strand
CGCCAAGCGTCCGCATCTTTTCGAGAACGACGACGTTCGCGCCTTTCTTTTTCGCTTCAAGCGCCGCCGCGAGCCCGGCAAAACCCGAGCCGACGATCAGCACATCCATCTCTTCATCCCACTTTGCGGGCATCGGGTCGTAGGGCTTCGCCTCCGCAGCCGGTGCCAGCATCGCGCCAAGCCCCATCGCCGTCCCGGTTCCCAGGAACGCTCTTCTCGAAAGATCCGCCATATCCATCTCCTCTCAATACTTCAGTATCTGGGGCGCGCGGACTTCTCTCCAAATCGCGCGCCGTTAGAAAAAAGTGTACGAAGCGGGCAACGGCGGAGGTACAGCGATTCTGCTTGAAGAGATTGTGATTTTCACAATCTCTGAAGCCAAAACCTCGTAAGAAAGGATTAGAAAAAAGGAGGAGAGAGGGAATTGAGTGAGACGAGCGAATGCCCCAAGACCTAGAGAATCTCGGTTTCTCCGCCGAATTTGAGGAACATCGGCTTCCACCTTGCGACATTGTCGATCGTTTCACGTTCCACAATCCAGCGGCAGAACTGCATCAGTCGCTCATTATCCTGAAGGCGCGCGGTCATCACGAACGTCATCTCCCAGGGGAGCCGGTGCCAGCCGTTCAGCACGGGAACGAGGTCGCCCCGGAGGATTTCCTGCCGGCAGAGGTCGAACGACAGATCCATCGCGATCCCGGCGTCCGCCATCAGAGCGGCCTTGCAGGAGAGGGCGTCCCCCGTAAACACCACGTGCTTCGTGATGAGAGGCGCTTTCTCGTTTCCGCGGGAAAGGAAGTAGGAGGCCGGATAGTTGCGCCCGGTCCGGAGAATGAGATTGTGGTTCGTGAGGTCCTCAGGCTTCTCCGGTGTTCCGTGGCGCTTCAGGTACGCCGGCGTCGCGAGCGGGAAGTTGAGTCCTTTACCGACGGACCACATGACGAGCCCCTTGGACGGCGGCCGGTAGGGAAGGAGCGCGATATCGACGCGCCCCGAAAGCACATCCTCGTGATCACACTCACTCATCAGATCGAATTCGAGGAGCGGATCGATCTTCTTATAGTCATTCAGCTGCTCAATGAGGTTTGAGCGTCCGACGTTCAGCGGATAACAGAGCTTGTAGCGGACCGCGTTTCCGGAGAGTGACCGAGCGATTTCGTTCACCTGGCTGAAGTACGCGAGGAGCTGCTCCGCGTGGTGGACGAGTGACTGGCCGCGCTCGGTGAGCGCCATCGGGCGTGAGTGCCGGTCGAAGAACGGGAATCCGAGATCGGTTTCGAGTGACGAGAGGAGACGGGACGCCGCCGACATATCGAGGTTCTGCTCGATCGCAGTTTCCTTGATGCTTCCCGTGCGGGCAACGGAAACGAACACGCGCCACGCTTCGAGGTAGTCCTTCGTCTGCATGAATGATTCCCTGGAAATCCGCTCTGAACCGGAAAAGTATACTGAACCGATTTCGGTTTCAGGGTACGGTAAACGTTATACCGGAAGCAGGATCGACTGCGGCTCGGAACCGGAAAACGCTATCAGTTTTTATATAGATCCTGATAGTTTCTGATAGATACGCATAGCTTCTATCAGATCCTATGCATGAAAAACCGGTCTCGTCCATCAGGAGTGAGACCGGTCTGGAAGGGGTCGGGGCGTTCCTTATTCGATTTCGTCCACGCGGAGATCCTCGCCCTTCACGTGCTCCTTGTAGCGCCACCAGTTGTATTGCCTGACGACCTCGTCCATGTTTTCTTCGGACTGATCGATCTGCTCATCGATACGTTTTTTATCGTTTTCGGCCGCCGTGATGAATTTTTTCGATTTGCTCACGTATTGGATGACCTTCTTCCGGTATTCCGCGTTGTCGCTCGCGCTCTCCGCGTTCCATGGTTCACGGGGCTGCTCAATATCGAGAGCCTTTTCGGCGGACGGATAATTATCAAAAACGGTTTCTTCGAAGTTGCTGGGGCCCGGCACCCAGGCAAAGGAGGGAGAGGCGGTTCCGAAGAGCAGCATGGCGGCTGCCGCGAGAGTGAGGACTTTCATGATGAGCTCCTTCTCATTGATTGGATAAAGTTATTCTAGAAAATATCTATCTTTTTCAGGGCTCAAAGTCACTCATTGATGGAATTATTAACGTAACTTAATAGTTGTAAGCGGAAATCCATAGAAATCGTCAATAATTCCACGGGTCTTATAGAGGAAATTAATTTCTGAGAGCCTTGCTTTACGAGGGATTTTTGCCACGCGGTCTCAGACTTTCTTTTTTCTGTTCTCTTATTGTTTGCTACTATTCACGTTCGTTTCTTTCTTATAGACGCAGGCGCTTGAAATGCAGATGTTCTTCGTTGTTGTTCTCGCGATTCTTACCGTGATCTCGTGGTACGGCTTTATCCGCTGCATGGTGAATCCGAACTGTTTCGCCTTTGTCGAACCAATGTCGAAGAATGTCACAGGACATCCGAGAATCGTTCTGCTGTCTCCGTCTTTCACGACATCAAACTGGATTCGCTCCCCCATATGCTTACAGACCTTCTGCTGGATCGTCATATTTGCGATTGCCTGAATCTTCTCTGCCAGCTCCTCATGGCAGTAAATGCGAAGATCACCTTCATATTTTCCCTGGTTCATTCTCTGTCCGATCATACGCACCAGCCAGATAATTCCAAGCACGTGGTCTACATGCTCGTGTGTAACGAAGATATCGTGGATATCATTCATGTCGATTCCTGTGTCTTTTAATACTTTCAGAATACGGTTGCCACCGCCTGCATCTACAAGGAAATGTTTCTCTTCATCGCTGATTGCATAGCAAGTATTATAACATTCACTTACCGTTGCATTTCCGGTTCCTAATATTGTTAATTTCATATGCTTTTCTCCATTTCTGGTTTTTGTACCGCTTTTTCGTAGTACTTCTATCAGCAGTATAGCATATTTTCTCCAAAATCATCTCCCAGATCATACACAATTACCTTCTGATTTTTCACATCCGCAATCTCGAAAGCAATCTCCTGATGTGTAACGACAGGTGCTGCCATGTCATATAAAACGCCATCGATCAATTCATATCTCTGGTCATCGGGCAGGGCATAGTAATCCTCTAAGGTATATTCCCCCTGCTTCTTTACCTGATATGCTCCCAGCGCTTCTGCTGCTTTGTTCTTATCTGCTTTTACAAACACTTTTTCCAATTCACGGATTTCACTGTAAGTCAACAGGTCATAGAATTCCTTTTGCCCGATCTGCTCTTTTTTATAAAATATTTTTGCAGCCAGTTCTATATCAATACCTGACTTTTCGGCGATTTCTTCCAGTGTATAGCCTTTTTGTTCTTTAAAGAATCATAGTAAAAAGCGAATGCTTTTTTGAAGTAATTGCATTGTAGCACATTTGTTTTATATATTCAAGGGTTAATATATTTAATTTTATTTTAATCGTATAACAAAACAAAAAAAGCCATTGGGGACGGAGGAAAATCCGTTTTCCACGTCCCCAATGGCCCAATGGCCTACACTTCTTTAAACTTCGGATGCTTAGACAATGCTATTGTCACTGCAAATCCAACAACAAGTGAGATCAGAATTCCGATCATATAATTCAGCATTCCGCCGGACTTAATGCATACGAATCCGATGATTCCTGCTGCTCCCGGGGAGATATTCTGAACATTTGTCAGTGTCACATAAGCACATCCTACAGCAGAACCGAACATTGCTGCATAGAATGGATATTTCATCTTCAAGTTGACTCCGAACATTGCTGGTTCTGTAATACCAAGCAGTGCTGAGATACCGGAAGAAACTGCGATGCTCTTCATCTTCTTATCCTTTGCACAGAACATTGCTGCCAGTGTTGCTCCACCTTGAGCCACATTGTTGCATGCTGCGATTGCAAAGAGGAAAGATCCGCCTGCTGCAATCAGCTGGATATCAACCGGGAGAAGACTGTGGTGCATTCCCGTCATTGTTAATGGTGCATAGATAAATCCGAAAATAAATCCACCGACAACACCTAATGTATCATGGAGCCACAGAACACCATTTGTAATCCAGTCTCCGGCTGTACGCATCACTCCACCTACCACTGTAAATGTAAGGAATGCTGTTACGAGTACGGAAAGTGCAGGTGTCAGGAGGTTGTCCAGATATTCCGGAACTACTTTGTGAAGTTTCTTCTCGATAAATGCAAGGATTGCTGCCGCTGCAAGTACCGGAAGTACAGTTCCCTGATATCCAACCTTCTCAATTGTCAGCGCTCCGATATGCCATACCGGAACCGTTCCCTCTGTAATGGCTGTACCATAAGAATATGCATTCAGAAGATCACCGGATACCATGATCATTCCCATAACTGCTCCAAGATAAGGATTGCCACCGAACATCTTTGTTGCTGAGAACCCTACAAGGATTGGCAGGAATGCATATGCTGCACTTGCAAATGTGTTGATCATAGATGCAAGATCTGCAATATTCGGATATACTTCAACAAGTGACTTTCCTGAGACAAAAAGTCCTTCTGCTGTCAGAACATTGTTCAGACCCATCAGAAGACCGCTGGCAACCAGTGCCGGAATAATCGGTACGAATACATCCGCCAGCATCTTTACCAGTTTCTGTAACGGATTCATCTTCTGGTCAGCAGCCTTTTTCACTTCATTTTTTGTACTTTCTTTGATGTCTGCATACTGAATAAAATATTTGTATACTTCATCTACTGTACCACTTCCGATGATGATCTGGAACTGACCGCCTGTGGAAAATTGTCCTTTTACAAGCTCTGTCTTGAGAATTCCATCTACATTTGCTTTGCTCTCATCTTTTAATACCAGACGTAATCTGGTTGCGCAGTGAGCCGCGCTGATTACATTTTCTTTTCCGCCTACCAGACGCAGAAGTTCACTTGCTGCATTCTGGTAACTCTGCTCTTTACTCATTCTAACTCCTCCTGTAACTTCATTTCTTTTCTATCTCAATCAGGATTTTCTTAGTACCATCGTTGTACTTGAAAAGTCCTGTCTGATTCTTGGTATTCGGATTCCTGCATACATCAGTTCATCCCCGCCGTACTCCTGCCCGGTCTCACAATCTGTGTAAACTGCATCCGGATCCAGTCCTTTTAAGCGAATTACCGGAACCCTGTAGGCTGAGCGTGCAAGGATCTGCACGTGAGTGAAGATGACTTCCATTCCATCTTCTGAAACAATATTCCAGGCACTTTGATTCTCCTGAAATGAATCTGCCAGCCGGTAATAAGTTCCGAACTGTACGGTTCTTCGTCTCCTTTTATATTCTGCAATCTGCTCTCTGACTTCTTTCTTCTCTTCTTTTAAAAGCTTCTTCAAATCCAGTTCATACCCAAGATTGCCTGCTGCCGCCACGGCAAATCTTGTAGCAAGCGGTGTGGTCCGTCCGACCTGATGATTCGGACATGCTGACACATGCGCTCCCATTGTAACTGTCGGAAACAGAAAGCTTGTTCCATGCTGGATTTTCAGCCTGCAGACCGCATCTGTATTATCGCTGGTCCATGTCTGTGGCATGTAATAAAGCATTCCTGCATCGAATCTGCCACCTCCACTGGAACAACTTTCAAACAACACCTGTGGAAAACGTTCTGTCAATGTCTCCATTACCTGGTAAAGTCCAAGCACGTAGCGGTGTGAAAGTTCATTCTGATTTTTTCTGTCAAGATAAGCACTTCCAAGATCCGTCAGATGCCGGTTCATATCCCATTTCACATAACTGATATTTCCCGGTACCAACACCTTACTGACTGCATCGATCAGATATTCGCAAACTGCCGGATTCGACAGGTCCAGTACCAGCTGATGTCGGCTGAGTATTGGTTCGTAGAGCGGACTTCGGATCACCCAGTCTGGATGCTCCCTGTAAAGATCACTTTCCCTTGAAATCATCTCCGGTTCAAACCAGATTCCGAAATCAATCCCCTTCTGTTTCACCTTTTCGGCAAGACTCTGCAGGCCATCCGGAAATTTCTTCTTATCTTCCGTCCAGTCCCCCAAGGAAGTCGTATCTGTATTTCTTCCCTTGAACCAGCCATCATCCATCACCAGAAGTTCGATTCCAAGCTCCGCTGCTTCTTCCGCTAGCGTCAGCATTTTCTCTTCATTGATCTCAAAATACATACCTTCCCAGCTATTCAATAGAACTGGCCGTTCCCGGTCTCTGTACCATCCCCGGCAGACGCGCGTTCTGTATAACTTATGAAATGTATTCGACATTCCGGAAAGTCCATTTACACTATAGACCAGTACAGCCTCCGGTGTGCAAAAGCTTGTTCCCGGTGCAAGCTGCCATCCAAACTGATACGGATTAATTCCAAGCTGTACCCTGATTGTTCCATACTGTCCACACTGAACACATCCATAGAAGTTTCCACTGTAAATCAGGTTTACTCCAAGCACTTCCCCTTGCTCTTCCGTAGTCCCGGGACTTAACAATCCGATAAACGGGGTTGCCTGTGGGCTGCTCGTTCCACGACTGCTTTCAATCGTGACTGAATCCGCACACAATGGACGTCGATACACGTTTTTCTCTTCTGTATGTGCACCGGATAATGTCAGTACATCATATTCCTGTGTTGGAAGATCCATGTTCATGCTTAAGAATCGACAGATTTCTATCGGTTCTGTTCCGTCATTGATCCATTTTGCGAATCGTGTGACCACTGCATCTTCATAGATGGTGTAATATAACAGAATTCTCTGATTTCTCACCTTATCCTGAAGCGTAATCTCCAGTGTCATTGCCTCGGTGTCCGCATCAGTATAGACATGTGGCAGGCCATCCGGAGCGATCTTTCCACTCAGAATGCGATAGCCGTTATAGAAAAATCTTGCGTTTTTATCTCCATTTCTATCTTCTAGTTCGTAAGCCGGACTTCGGAAGTCCCCCTGTCCGGACTCCGGAAATTCCCTCAACTGTGTATCCAGAGAAAATGTCCTGTCTTCCGCTATCGGATTCGCACAGAATCCACGGTCGTAATAATAATCCTTGATGCCGCTGTGCCATCTCTTTATTCTTTTTCCGTAGTAACAATGCTTTAAATATCGTTGTTTTTCTACTTGAATCACATAACTGATCTTATCGTTGTATAGATGAAAAACCTGCTGTTCTTCCTCAAAACTGATCTGCATTCTATTCCTCCACTCTCTCATTCTGCTTCATTTCATCGCTTGACTAAATGCATTATAACTTCCATCTCTTTTCACTTTCAATGGTAATGCAGATTATTGAATGGTAATTTCTTGCTATTTTTTATTGATTGCTATATTATAATATCGGATATAAAAACCAAAAACTAAGATTTCTACAGATTGTTTCGTGTTGCGCCCCGCAATCTTCATTTATTTTGAAAGGAGTACTTTTTATGACAAACACAAAATCATCTGCCCAACCGCCTTTTGATTCCGTCGGTTTTCATATAACCTCTGCACTTCCCCTCCAGACACTTCGTGGAATCGGCATGCATCACATCACTTCCCATGACTATCATTGGGATAACCGAGTCCGCAAAAACTCTTATGTATTACTTCAGTACACGATTTCAGGAAAAGGAAGTTTCCAGACACCAGACCATACCTATCCTCAACAGGCGGGTGATCTCTTCCTTGTTCAAGTACCCGGAGACAGCCAATACTCATTACCCGATGATTCGGAATGCTGGGATGTTCTTTATCTAGAATTTTCCTCCGAGTGTCTCCCTCTTCTCTACCACATTCATCAATCCTGTGGACCTGCTTTCCACCTGGAAGCATCCAGTACTTTACCTGAACAGATGAAACAGCTCTATGCTGATGCGATTTCCAATCAGTTAGCATCGGTATTTGATAATTCCAAAGCGGCCTACGCTTTTCTTTTAGATCTGGCAGATTATGCATTGGAACACCCGGCACTTTCTTCACCTCGTGTTACACTGGCCAAGAATTATCTGGATTCCAATTATTACAACACGGATCTGAACCTTGACGAAGTCGCTGATGCCGTCGGGCTGTCCAAGTATCATCTTTGCAGAGAATTCAACCATCTCTATGGAATCTCGCCCGGAAAATATCTGGCGAATCTGCGTCTTCAGAAATCCTGTGCGCTTCTTTTACAGAGCCACCAGCACACAATTGCCGAAATCGCCTCCATGGTCGGATTTTCAAATGATAATTATTTTTGTAAGGTCTTTCGAAAAGCTTTCGGAACTACACCAACTCAATATCGGCTTCAAAATCAGAACTATGATCTTGTCCGCGTTCTCCATGATTCGCATCCCAGGATTTCATCTGATAAATAACCGCCTCATATGGTCTGAGTTCTGTAATTTTTTCCGCGGCAGGCGTATCTGCATAATTACTAAGCATGACCTGCCCGGCTCTCTTACACTGTAACTTTCTTGTCTTCTCATGAAAGTTACAGACAATCAGCCATTTTTCCTCCTCCAGCGTTCTTGTATAGATATAAAGGTCTTCATCCTCCGGGAACAGCAGTTGATAAGTTCCGTATACCATAACTTCATGTTCTTTCCGAAGCTGGATCAATTTCTGATAATGATAGAAAACGGACTCTGGATCCGCTAATGCCTGTTCTACATTGATTTCCTTATAATTTGGATTGACTCTGTACCATGGAGTTCCTTCTGTAAATCCTGCATTCTTTTCGGCATTCCACTGCATCGGTGTCCTTGCATTATCCCTCGCCTTCGCCCGGATTGCATACATGGTCTCTTCCTCTGTGAATCCCGCTTTCAGGCGTTCTTGATAAATGTTCTGTGTCTCAATATCAGGGAATTCATCAATCGTCTGAAATGGAACATTCGTCATTCCAATCTCTTCCCCCTGATAGATATACGGTGTCCCCTTCATTCCATGAAGCAGTGTCGCAAGCATTTTTGCAGACAGGACACGATAGTCTCCGTCATTTCCCCAACGGGAAACGATTCTTGGGAGATCATGATTATTCCAAAATAAACTGTTCCATCCATGACCTTCTAACTCTGTCTGCCATTTGCTGAAAACACACTTCAGATCCGGCAGATAAAGTGGTTTCAAATCCCATCTTTGTCCGCCCGGTTTCTTATCCAGCTGAATCTGTTCAAACTGGAAGATCATACTAAGTTCTTTTCTTGCCGGATCAGTATATAATCTTCCGACCTCCGGGGTCGCCCCCCAGCACTCACCAACCGTCATGCTGTCCCTGTGACCAAAGGTCGCTTCGTTCATCTCTTGCAGGTATTTATGAAGCATCGGCCCATTCTCTTTGATCTTCTGATCCGGTATCTTTCCAATCAGATCAATCACATCCATACGGAAACCTGCAATCCCCTGATCCAGCCACCAGTTCATCATGTCATATATTTCCTGCCTCAGCTTCGGGTTCTCCCAGTTTAGATCTGGCTGTTTCTTACTGTAAAAATGCAGATAATACTCATCCGTCTCCGGCGAATACTCCCATGCACTTCCACCGAAATTTGACATCAGATCATTCGGTGGCTGTCCATCTTCACCTTTCCTCCAGATGTAATAGTCCCGGTATGGATTATCCAGGCTTTTCTTTGCTTCTATGAACCATGGATGTTCATCTGATGTATGGTTCACTACCAGATCCATAATGATTTTGATATCATTATCTTGACATTTCTGTATCAATATCTTCATATCTTCCATTGTTCCAAACTCCGGGTAAACTGTACGGTAATCAGAGATATCATATCCATTGTCATCCTGCGGCGACTGATAGATTGGACAGATCCAGAGTACATTGACTCCCAGTTTTTTCAGATATTCAATTTTCCCTGTAATTCCTGGAATATCCCCCATTCCATCCCCATTGCTGTCCGCAAAACTTCGAGGATAGATCTGATAAACGACACTGCTTTGCCACCATTTCTTCTCCATCTTATGTCCCCTTCTTGCTTTTTTTATTCGAACCAAGTATAATACAAAAAATAAAAAGATACTTTCATTATTTTATCAAAAAATAACACAATATTATGCAACAGTTCAGCTACGCGTCTGTACAAGAAAGGAGATCTCTCATGTCACGTTCCTTAAAAGAGACAAATTTTCACGGAACCCCTATGTTCCCCTTACAGATTTATTCTCATAAAGATAAGAACGGTTTCTATTCCGTTACTGCCCACTGGCATGAGGAACTGGAATTTCTCTATATTGAGGAAGGAACTATGCACGGAATCATTTCCGGAACCCCTTATGAAATGAAAGCCGGTGAATTCTATTTCATCAACTCTGGTGAACTGCATGAACTAAGCGCACACAACCATTCCCTGCATCATGCAATTGTTTTCGATCCCAAATTACTTAATTTTGATTTGTATGATGCCTGTCAGCACAATTTCATCCAGCCAATCACACAGAAGAAACTACTCTTCCCAAACAACATCTCCAATGCCCTCAGTCAGAAAGAACGAGAAAATCTCCGACAGCTTTTTCTTGCAATGATCTATAATTACCACCACCCGGAACGATGTGCACTTCTCAAAATTAAGATCTGTCTTCTGCAGATTCTGGAACTCTGTTTCCGCACAGAAATTCTTATACAGAACCAGACTACCGGAAAGCAGCTCTCCTCCATAAATCAGCTGAAGGAAGTGCTTGATTTTATCCGGTCACATTACGCCGAAGAAATTACATTAAAAGAACTTGCTGACATTGCCTGCATGAGCCCGACCTATTTCTGCAGATATTTCCATCAGGAGATGGGCAAGACACCGTTTGCCTTCCTGAATGAATACCGCATCAAAAAAGCTGCCATCCTTTTGGATGACAGCTCACTGTCTGTTTCTGATATTGCCATTAACTGTGGCTTTGACAACATCAGCTATTTCATTCGTAAGTTCAAAGAATACCAGGGAATCACCCCCAAAAAATACAGAAGCCGGAAGATGCCAGAATAAATAAAACTATGCTGCAAAACTAGTAGAAAAAGAGACTTCTCCCAAATATTATTTCATGGATACAGGACTTCTTGGACTTATGTTACTAGACTGTAAATCTGCCCAACTGGAAAATCTTGTCGCCATCGAATTAATTCGGCGTTACGGAGTAGAAAATGTTTACTTCTTTGAAAATAATGTGGAAATCGACTTCTATGTTCCGTCAGAAAATCTGGCTATCCAGGTCAGTATGCAGGTATTAGATAATATAGATACACGAGAACGTGAAACCCGTGCTTTCGTCAAATTAAATAATTTCATACCGGACTCCAAATGTATTCTGATTACAAATAGTGAAGAGGCTGTTCTTGACTGTGAAGGAATTCGTGTTGAAGTGATTCCGATCTGGAAATGGCTATTGATGAATGATTTGTAGGAGCCACGAGGAACACTAATTCCCTGCTTTTTTATTGTTCCCGTTGACTCTACCAGGAATTTTCACTTGACTCCAATTTTATTTTTCTACTAAACTATAAAAATTACAAATAAAAACTATATATAAAAGCACTTACAGTACTTACCAACTATAGTTTCCTGTAAGTGCTTTCCCGCAGGTGGCAGCTTCTTCCGTATCTTTTACT
>ERZ780139.3056-NODE-3056-length-11537-cov-26.921355_pt1 | contig 11537 bp, 14 predicted proteins | sample MGYA00511476_ERZ780139 | MGnify/ENA primary metagenome ERZ780139 (study PRJEB29588, sample SAMEA2158190) | human gut metagenome | biome: human gut; feature: human-associated habitat; material: faeces | place: Denmark | collected 2008/2010 ... | reverse complement strand
CAGCCGCCGGAGCGGTGCTTGAGCCGTTAGGCGGGAATTGTGCGGTATTGCCTTAGGAAGTAGGAGTGAGGAGTTAGGAGTTTATGGTCGGGCGCACACCGTGCGCCCGCCTTTTGAAACAGCCAAGGCCGTTTCCGTCCGCGCAGAGCCTATCTCCCACGCAATAACTCCTAACTCTTTTACAGCGTCTGCTTTGCTGCTTCCTTCATTTTGCGGCTGCCCAGGTGGACCAGGGGCAACTTGCCCTCCTTGCAGATGGGGCATTCTTCGGGAGCATAGTTGGGCAGATCCAGCTTCAGGGCACTGGCCAGGATGGGGATCGGGGACGGAGCTTCGGGGCGGGTACGATCCACCACGCAGGTGATGCCCAGGCAGATACCGCCGGCTTCTTCGATGACGCGCTTGGTTTCCAGGCTGGAAACACCGGTGGTCACAACATCCTCGGCGATGATGCAGCGCTCGCCCGGATGGATGGCAAAGCGCTTGAGAGTCATCACGTTATCCACGCGCTCGGTAAAGATGGCGCGCTTGCCCAGCTGGCGGCCCAGCTCGTAAGCATACACAATGCCGCCCATGGCAGGGCCAACGATAACGTCAACATCAGTATCCTTCAGCTTTTCTGCCACATGAGCCATAACCTCGGCACACTTATCCGGGTACTGCTGCAGATAGGCCATCTGGCAGTATGCGCCGGAATGACGGCCGGACGAAAGGAGGAAGTGCCCCTCCAAAAATGCTTCACATTCCTTCAAAACTTCGATCGATTCTCTTGCCATGATACTTTCCTCCGTTTATAAAAGCTGTTTTACTATACCACAAGTTGCATAAAATTGCAACATCTTGAATTTTTATACGGGCAAATTCAAAGAATAATGAATAAATAATAAAGAATAATTATGGTGGACCGCCGCGCGGCGCGCGGCTCAAAAATAGCGGGGCTTTGGGTTGTTTCACGGGGGCTGGCCGCCCTACAGGCCCCCTCTCCCCTGCCGGGGTATCGAACCTATTTTAATGTGCGCGCGCGGCGCGCACTCCCCCATTTTTCATTATTCTTTATTCTCTATTCTTTACTTATCTCGCGCACCCGCGGATCTCATCCAGCGTTTTCACGCTGTGGGCGTCCATCCATTCCCCAATCTCGGCAGTAATGCGAGTGCAGGCTTTCGGGTCCAGGAAGTTTGCGGTACCCACCTGAACGGCGGCTGCACCGGCCATGATGAACTCCAGCGCATCGCGGCCGGTCAGGATGCCGCCCAGCCCGATGACCGGGATATTGACGGCTCCCACAGCCTGCCACACCATGCGCAGTGCAATGGGGCGGATGGCCGGGCCGGAAAGCCCGGCAAAGGTGTTGTTGAACACCGGGCGGCGCTTTTCCAGATCAATGGCGCAGGCCTGGAAGGTATTGCACAGGCTGATACCATCGGCACCGGCAGCTTCCACGGCCTTGCACATATCGGGGATGCTCTCTGCCTGGGGGCTGAGCTTGACCACCAGCGGCACAGTGCACACTTTGCGCACAGCGGAAACCACCTCTTCGGCGTCCTTGGCGCGGATGCCGAACGCCAGGCCGCCCTGCTTGACGTTGGGGCAGCTGATGTTCAGTTCCAGCACATCAATGCCTGCGGCGCACAGCTTCTGCACACCCTCCACGTTTTCCTCAATGGTATGGCCGCCCAGGTTGACCCAGACGGAGGTGCCGCAGGTTTTCATGGCGGGCAGCTCGTTTTCAATAAAGTGCTGCACGCCGGGGTTCTGCAGGCCGATGGAGTTCATCAGGCCGGAGGGAGTTTCCAGCAGGCGCTCGCCGTCGTTGCCGGGCTGACCGTTCAACGTCAGGCCTTTGCCGGAAATGCCGCCCAGCACGCGCAGGTCCTCAATGCCTGCATATTCCGGGCCGAAACCAAAGGTGCCGGAAGCGGCAATGACCGGGCCGGCCAGCTGCTTGCCAAACAGATTTACGCGAAGGTCTGCCATCAGTCAAACACCTCCTCAGCTTTGAACACGGGGCCGTCTTTACATACGGTCTTGGCCCCCACCTTGGTGCGGCAGGTGCAGCCCAGGCAGGCGCCAAGGCCGCAGGCCATCTTGCGTTCCAGGCTGGCCACGCAGGGCGTGTCGCTCTGGGCGCACAGCTGGTATACGCCGCGCATCATCACCATGGGGCCGCAGGTCAGCACCATGGCGAACTGTTCCGGGTGCAGGATGCCGGTTACCAGGCCGTGGTAACCCACCGCGCCGGAATCCGTTGCAATGCTGATGGCGGCGCAGTAAGGCAGGAAATCTTCCAGCCCATAGGGCTCATCACGGAAGCCGCAGTACAGTTCCGGCTTGCAGCCCGCCGCAGCCAGCTCCTTGCAGAGCTGCAGCAGCGGCGCGGTGCCAATACCGCCGCCCACAACAGCGATCTTGCCGTTTTTGCCGCCTGCCGCCCGGGCGATCGCGGCCACATCAAATCCGTTGCCGCATGGGCCGGTCACCGTCAGGGTGTCGCCCTCTTTCAGGGCGGCCAGCTTCTGGGTTCCCTCACCCTTGACCTGATACAGGAAAGTCAGTGCGCCGGTCGCGGCGTCAAAATCATGCACGCTGATGGGGCGGGACAGGATGGGCGTTTCGTTGGCAGCCCAGGCGCGCAGCATAAAGAACTGCCCCGCCTTGGCCGGGCGGCTGGCATCCGGCCACTGCACCGTCAGGCAGCGGATATCCGCTGCAACGGTACTCTGGCGCAGGACCGTTACCTTACAGCTTGTTGCATTCACCCTGGATATCCTCCTTCATTCGCACGCATTCATTATAAGCAGCTTCATCAAAGGCAACGCCGGGCTGCTTTTTGTAAGCCAGCAGGATGCCGCGGCTGGAGTTGACCACACCGCCGTTGCTGTTGTTCATATACTGGGCAATATCGGCAGCTTTGCCGCCCTGTGCGCCGTAGCCGGGGATCAGGAAGAAGGTCTGGGGGTAAGCAGCGCGGATGGCGGTTGCTTCCTCGGTATGGGTGCCGCCGATGACCAGACCGATGCTGGAATAACCAGATTCGCCGATGTAATCCCTGCCCAGCTCGCTCAGGCTGTCGCCCACCAGGTCGTACACATGGCGGCCGTCCTCCAGCTTTTTATACTCAAAATCTTTTGCGCCGGGGTTGGAGGTGCGGCACAGTACAAACAGGCCCTTGCCCTGTTCCTTGCAGTACGGCAGGTAGGGGCTGATGGAATCCAGGCCCATATAGGGGGCCAGCGTGATGATATCAGCCTCAAAGTCGCCGGTAAAGTGTGCCTTGGCGTACATCTCGGCGGTTTTGGCAATATCGCCGCGCTTGATATCGGCAATGACCGGCAGGCCGGTGGCGCGCACCATCTTCAGGGTTTCGGCGTAAGCGCGCATGCCATCCAGACCAAGGGATTCATAATAAGCGATCTGAACCTTGTAGCAGCCTGCGGAAGCCTTGGTGGCTTCAATAATGCGGCGGTTGAATTCCACCACATTTTCACCGGCAGTCTTGGTGTCGTCCACCACATCGGCGGGCAGGTAGCTGAACTCGGTATCCAGACCCACGCACACCGGGCCGTTGGCTGCCACGCTGGCATACAGTTTATCCATGTTGGTCATTGCTGTTCCTCCGTTTTCTGTATCAAAAAAGCTCGTTCTAACTTTTCTGCGGGTTACTGTTTATCTTTCTGGTAGGTCACTTTGCCGCCCTTGATGGTCATCATGACCTGGCCATAGAAGCTTTCGCCGTCATAGGGGCAGTTTTTGCTCTTACTGTGCAGCTCGTCCGCATGTACGGTAAACATGTGGTCGGTATCCACCAGAACAATATCGGCATCAAAGCCGGGCACCAGGCGGCCCTTATGCTCATCCAGGCCAAGCACCTGAGCGGGGCCGGAGCTCATCAAAAAGCTCAGCATTTCCAGCGGCAAGCCCTCCATGCGGCACAATTTGGTGTAGCACACGGCAAAGGCGGTTTCCAGCCCAACCATACCGGCAGCGCCTTTGGCTTTATCCTCGGCGCTGTGGGGGGCGTGGTCGGTGCCGATGCAGCTGACTGTGCCATCCTTAATTGCCGTCACCAGGGCGGCCACATCGTCCGCCTTGCGGATGGGTGGGTTGACCTTATACTGCAGGCGGGAATCATCGAACCACAGGTGGTGCGGGGTCACTTCGCAGCTGACCATTGCACCGCGGCGGCGGCTCTGGCGCACCATATCCACAGATTCTTTGGTGGAAACATGGCACATATGCAGGCGGGTGCCGTAATATTCGGCCAGGTGGCAGTTGCGCACTGTCTCAATGTTTTCGGCCAGGCGGTAATCCCACGGGCTGATCTCGCGGTCCTCTGCGTGGGACATCACGGTCAGACCGCGCTCGGCTGCCACAGCAAACACGCGAGCCATCGTGGCGTTATTCATCACGCCGTTGCCGTCCTCGGTGATAAACTTGATATCATCCGGCAGGTCCAGCAGATGGTCAATGGTGTGGCCGTCAAAGTTTTTGGTAATGGAAACGGTCTGGTTGGCATCACACAGGCCAATCTCGCGCGCTTTCTCCTCCACCTCATGCACGATCTCTGCCGAAGAGCAGACCGGCTTGGTGTTGGGCATCAGGTTGACGAAAGTATATCCGCCTGCCGCTGCAGCCGCAGAGCCGGTGGCAATATCCTCTTTATATTCAAAGCCGGGGGTACGCCAATGGCAGTGGGTATCAATAAACGCGGGCAGAATGGTCAGCCCTTTTGCATTGATCACCTCGCCTACTTCCGGCAGGTCGGTTCCGATTGCTCTAATTTTGCCGTCCGCGATCAGATAATCGCAGATGCGGCCCTCGTAGTCCCGTGCATTTTTAATCAGCATGGCTGGCCCTCCTTTTGGTGTGGGGTTACAAGATTCTGTGTGAGAATTTGTGGTGGTTGTGGGCGCGGCAGGAGCAGCCTATCCTCACGTTAAGTGCCAACTTTGCGCGGCGTGGCGATAGCTTGTTGGTGGTGGGCAGGGTTGCTACCTCCACCCATTCGCCGCCTGTTCGGCGGCGGGTGAACAGAGGAACATCCTATCTCCGCGCCAAGTGCCGCCTGCGGCGGTTGCGCTCCGAAACGCGCCTGCGGGCGCAGCGCTCTGCGCTCCGGCTGTTTTTGCACCGCGCTTCGCGCGATTGCGCGGCGATAGCCTGCTGGTGGTGGGGCAGGGTTGCTACCTCCACCCATCCGCCGCCTGTTCGGCGGTGGGTGAACAGAGGAACATCCTCGCTCTGCGCTCCGGCTGTTTTTGCACCGCGCTTCGCGCGATTGCGCGGCATAGCCGCGCAGGCAAAAAAATAACTTTTCCCCAAAAGAGGAAAAGTCAAAAAGAAGCACCTGATACAGCGTGGGGAAGAAACACTGCACCGTGGGTTTTATCGCAGCAGGACAAGCCTTCGCGGATGGATACCATGGCACAGTTCACCCTTTCACATATGATTTTAATTATTGTACCATGCCGGGACAATGGTGTCAACACAACACGAAATGTTGCACCAAGAGGGATTTTTTGTATTTTTGTGTCAACTTTTGGGCAATATGTCAAAACAGCGTGCAAGCCTCTTTTCTCCTAGCGGAACATATCCTGTAGACCTTCTATTTTTGCTGCTGCCATAGCCGCTTTGCCTTTAGGCAACACCGCACAATTCCCGCCTGACGGCTTAAGCACCGCTCCGGCGGCTGTGGCACTTAGAATTATGCGGTATTGCCTTTATTTTATCAAAGCAAAACAGCGGTCCCTCCCTTGTGGGAAAGGCCGCCGCTTCAGACAATCCATTGTCATGCGTTCTCTTTCATCTTCGCGGAGCAATCTCTTCATTCTGCGCAGCATATCGTATTACTTTTTATCTCCGCCAATCTGCTGGTCGATATAATCGTTCAGTTCTTCTATTGCGTCAGCCCACTTTGTATCATCCATGTTGACCTTTTTCCCTGGCCGCGCTGGTTCTGACTGCACTGCTTCCGGTGTGTTCTGTGCCGGTTCTACTGTTTGCACCGGTGCTTCCGTCTGTACCGGCTGCGTGCCATTTTGGCGGGCATTCAGTGCCCCGCTTGCCCCCAAAACTGCCGTCACTGCAATCAAAGCAACTGCGCAAAGGCCTATCACTTGTTTCTTCATCGTTTCAGCGCCCTCCTTTTTATCTATGGCAATACCGCATAATTCTAAGTGCCGATACGGCGAGCGAGGTACGGCAGATGCTAAGCCAAAAGCGCAGATAATACTGGATGCTGCAAAGGTGAGCGCCGCCAGTGGCGGAAACAGCGAACCGAAGCAGGGGCAGCGGTCGCAGAGTGCGAGGGGCTTTTGCCCCCGAAGCACGATGCGGGTACCGCAACCCGACATTATCGAGCATTTTGGCAACGCAGATGCCGTGCCGCAGCTGCTGAAGCGGTGCTTAAGCCGCAAGGCGGGAATTGTGCGGTGTTGCCCTATTACATATTTCCAGCTGCCGAGCCTGCTTTGTTATCATTATTGTATCATTTTTAAGTAACAGTTGTCAATCCTATTTATCCCCATGCTTTTTCTACTCCACAGCTTTTACGGCAGCAAAAAAGCAGCCCTCCCTTGCGGGAAAGGCTGCTTTTTAGAACAAATCAGTTACAATCAGTTCTGCTTCATCTTAGCGAAGCACTCGCTGCAGTAGACCGGACGGTCTTCGCGCGGCTGGAAGGGCACCTTGCAGGTCTTGCCGCAGCTTGCGCAAACGGCGTCGAACATCTGGCGCTCACCACGGGTAGCGTTCTTGCGGGCATCGCGGCATGCCTTGCAGCGCTGGGGCTGGTTCTCGAAACCACGGCTTGCGTAGAATTCCTGCTCACCGGCGGTCCAAACGAACTCTTTGCCGCAATCTTTGCATACCAAAGTCTTGTCTTCGTACATAGTGGGTATCTCCTCTTTGTTTACTTGCCCGCGGAAGAATTTCAACCAACGCTTGGGGTCACCAATGAACTGATTGCTAAGCTACTGGGGGCATTGTTTATATGTCCAGGCCAAAACGCCTGAATCCAAATTCATTCTCGCACTTCATCACTGCGCAGCTTTTTGCGGGCGCGCATCAGGGCGTTTTCCACCGCTTTGGGGGTGCAGTGCAGCAGTTGGGCTGTCTGGGCGGCGGTGTGCCCCTCCAAACTGGCAAGCAGACTGCCGCGTTCCAGGGGCGAAAGCTGCGTGTTGATGCGTTCCAGCACGGCGGCGCAGCGCTCATTGGCAATGGCAAGCTCTTCCGGCCCCGGCGCGGCAGAATTTTCCGGCAGGGGCACACTGTTGTTCAGCGGAGCATGCTTTTTGCGGGTGGCACTGCGGCGGGCATCCTGCTGTGCGTTGGCAATACAGGCTGCGGCATACGCGGTAAAGGGGACTTTTTTATCCGCCCGGTAGCTGCGCACGGCATGGAACAGGCCAATCAGCCCTTCCTGCACCGCATCGTCAAAGTCAAGGCCGGGTGCTGCAACGGCAGCGGCGCCTTTGCGTATGGCAGGCATCATGGCGGTGATCAGCGCGGCAATAGCGCTTTCCTCCCCAGCCTGTGCCTGCTGCAGCAGCTCGTCATCCATCTGCTGCGGCATGGCTACTTTCCTCCCTGGATAAATGCGATTGTTCTTATTTTACCGTTTAACGCCGCGTTTGTCAATAAAATTTTGCCCTGTACGTTAAATAATCCCTTCCTCAAGAGAGGGATTTGCCGCACTGTGGCTGCGCCATGCTCCTACCTTCCTTTAAGAACCCCCATCGTCGGCAGATCTCCGCCAATGGAAACGGTTTCAGAGTTGTTCGGCAAATCGGACACTTTACTTTTTTCGGTTTGTAAAATGCTCCAGCAGCTCCACCGCCGCCACAATGATAATTGTTACCGCAAAAACACCCAGCCAGCCAAGGCCCGCTTTGGGCAGCACCTGCATAAACAGTGTTAAATTCATCTTGTTCTCCCCTTTTGTTTAGAGTGTATCTGAAAAGTCGAAAATATCCGTCATTTTCTTTGTTTTCAGATACACCTTAGGCAAACAATGTCAGAATCATACCGCCCGCAATCACGGACGCGATCTGACCGGATACATTCACCCCAACGGCGTGCATCAGCAAAAAGTTCTGATTGTCTTCCTGCAGGCCCATCTTGTTCACCACACGGGCCGACATCGGGAATGCCGAAATGCCCGCTGCACCGATCATGGGGTTGATTTTTTGTTTGGCAAACAGGTTATATACCTTGGCCACCAGCACGCCGCCGATGGTATCGAACACAAAGGCCACCAGCCCCAGCGCCAGAATCATCAGGGTCTGCCGATTCAAAAAATACTCTGCCTGCATTTTGGATGCCACCGTCAGCCCCAGCAGCAGGGTAATGAGGTTTGCCAGTACCTTTTGTGCGGTTTCGGACAGGCTGTCCAGCACACCACATTCCCGGATGAGGTTGCCGAACATCAAAAAGCCAACCAGCGCCACACTGCGCGGCACAAACAGCCCAGCCACCATAGTAATAATGATGGGGAACAGGATTTTTGCCGTTTTGCTGACTTGCTTTTCGGCATATGGCATGCGGATCAGGCGCTCTTTTTTGGTCGTCACAAGCCGGATGACCGGCGGCTGGATGATGGGCACCAGCGCCATGTAAGAATACGCCGCCACAATGATGGCCCCCAGATAGTTGGATTCCAGAAAGTTCGCCACAAAGATGGAGGTCGGCCCGTCCGCCGCACCGATCACGGCAATGGAGGCGGCATCTTTGAGTTCAAAGCCCATCAAAGTCGCAGCCCCCAGCGTGAAAAAGATGCCAAACTGCGCCGCCGCCCCAAAAATCATCAGCTTGGGGTTGGAAAGCAGCGGTGTAAAATCAATCATTGCACCAATGCCCACAAACAGCAGCAACGGGAACAGTTCGTTGGCAATGCCAGCATCAAACAGCACATCCAGCGGGCCGACCTCGGTGCCGGTGGACAGCACCTGGGTAACAGCACCGGACAGCGGCAGGTTGACGAGAATGGCCCCAAAGCCCATTGGCAGCAGCAGGGATGGCTCCATCTCCTTTTTGATCGCCAGCCAGATCAACAGGCCGCCGATCCCCCACATAACCACCTGCTGCCATTGCAGGTTCCATAGATTTCCAAACAGTTCTTGCATCCATAGCCCTCCTTGTTTTAATGCAATCTTAATACAAACAGCAAAAAGAAAAAGACTTCCGCCGCGCAGGGGTACTACACCCATGCTCGGCAAAAGTCTTGCGTTATTTCATACAAATTACGGGCTGTCAGCCGTCTTGACGTAACTTGCAGGCGCTGCGCGTCCGCTACTCCCTTTTGCTGGTTTCATTATGCAATATCAATACCGGGATGTCAAGGGGGTTTTGCCGCCGCGCAAAATTCTTTTTCAGCAGCCTGACTTTTTACACATCCGGCCAACGGTGGATCTGGCGCAGATTTGTTTTTGGGTGCAGCTGCCCAGCTCATGCAGCGAGTAAAACACCAGCAGTTCGTGATAGTTCATCCCATTGGCACGCGCCCAATCGGCATAGGCACCGCGCAGCTTGATGACCGCCAGGTTGGATTGCCACATCAGCGGCCAGTATTGCTCTTTCATTCGCTCCCCTTTGTTTGTATTTCACGTTTTGTATGTTTCGTTTTTGTGTTTATAGTCTTTTTTAGGACTAAGCAGCAGAGTATAGCACGCATGCGGGGAATATCAAGGGTGGATTTTGAGTGTATTTGAGGCGTAAAAATCAACGCAAAATAAATCTTGATTTTTTGACAGGCCTGTAGTATACTATACAAGCAACATATGAGCCGGTGTGTTGGAATTGGCAGACGAGACGGACTCAAAATCCGTTGGTGGTGACACCGTGTGGGTTCGACCCCCACCACCGGCACTGATATAAGACCCCAAAAGGCGCAGAGCTTTTTGGGGTCTTTTTTTGGCATGGTCACGGGGGTCGAACAGGGCGGCACGGCTAAGCCGCGCACAAAAGTCTCCGGTGGAGACTTTTGTGACCCACGCCCCCACCACCGCTTAACAAAACAGCCCGGAACTGCCGCCTGCATTTGCGGTGGTTCCGGGCTGTTGCTTTACCTATTCACCTTGCAGCTGTCAACGTGCAGGTATGGGCCTTATGCCTTTTTGCTGTAATCGCGTGCGCCGTAAATGGCGGTGCCGATGCGCACAATGGTGGCACCCTCGCGGATGGCATCGGGGTAATCCCCGCTCATGCCCATGGAAAGGATATCCATTTTGGCGTTCTCATAATGGCGGTCAGCAGCTTTTGCCAGCAGTTCCCGCATTTGGGCAAAGAACGCGCGGGTCTCATCCGGGGTTGCAGCTGCCGGCGGGATGGCCATCAGGCCGCGCAGGCGGATATGCGGCTGTGCGGCTGCCATATCCAGCAGGGGCCACAGGCTTTCGGCAGAAACACCAGACTTGCTCTCTTCCCCGCCGATGTTGATCTCGATCAAAATTTCCTGGGTCAGGTTTGCGGCGGCAGCGGCGCGCTCCACCTTTTGCAGCAGGTGCTCGCTGTCCACGCTTTCAATCAAAGCAGCACGGCCCACCACTTTGTTGACCTTGTTGGTCTGCAAATGGCCGATAAAATGCCCCGGCTTACCGCAATAAGCGTTGGCGTCGGTCTTTTCCACCAGTTCCTGCACATGGTTTTCGCCAAACAGGTCAATGGGCAGAGTGGCGCTGGCAATCACCTCTTCCACGGTGCGGGTCTTGCAGGCGGCGCACAGCAGAATATCTGCCGGGTCGCGGCCGGCTTCACGGGCGGCGGCGGCCATATTTCCACGGATGTGGGCCACATTTTCGGCCATCATTGTCAGTTGTTCCTGTGTCAGCATGGTTCACATCTCCTGGTAAACGGCGCGGCTGCCGCCGATGTATTTGGGGCGGGTGCGGGCGCAGATGATGGGCGCAGCGCCGATCTGCTTGATGGTCAGGCGCACTGGCACGGCCACGCGCTTTAAGTGCATGCCAATCAGCGTACCGCCGATATCAATTCCGGCAGCGGCACGCACTTCCTCCACCAGAACCGGATGTTCAAACGCCTGCCAGCAGTTGGTTGCCCAGCTGCCGCCCGCATGGGGCTGCGGCACGGCGTTCACCTGTTCATAACCATACTTTTCGGCAGCTTCCTGCTCGATGACAATGGCGCGATTCAGGTGTTCGCAGCACTGGGCCGCCAGATAGACGCCCTGCGCTTTGAGCACCGGCAGAATACCCGCCAGCACAGCCGCGGCGGCTTCCATGCTGCTGTCCTTGCCAATATGCCCGCCAACGATCTCGCTGGAAGAGCAGCCGACCACAAAAATATCCCCGGCGCGCAGGTGTGCAGCCGCCAGCAGTTCTTCCGCTGCCTGGCGTGCCTGCGCCGTAATGGCGGCGCAATCCGGTTTTTGAACGGTGTTTTGTTCCATAATCTACCCACCTTTTTCATTTACTGATCCAGCATTATTATAACACGGGATGCAAGGTTTGTACATTCTTAAACGGTTCTAAGGCAATACCGCATAATTCTAAGTGCCGATACGGCGAGCGAGGTGCGGC
>ERZ780139.3049-NODE-3049-length-11564-cov-13.825354_pt1 | contig 11564 bp, 10 predicted proteins | sample MGYA00511476_ERZ780139 | MGnify/ENA primary metagenome ERZ780139 (study PRJEB29588, sample SAMEA2158190) | human gut metagenome | biome: human gut; feature: human-associated habitat; material: faeces | place: Denmark | collected 2008/2010 ... | reverse complement strand
CTGGACATCGAGATCGCGATCCGGAAGGGCGTGATCGAGCTGTTGGGAAAAGAGCCGGGCGCAGTCCCGGAAAACCTGACCAACCGAGAGAAGGCCATCCTCGTCAAACAGACCAGTGAGAAGCTCGGCGTGACCGCCGGAAGACTGCTGCCCATGGTCGGCATCGCGCGCAGCACATACCACTACCAGATCAAGGCCATGGACAGACCGGACAAGGACGCGTGGCTGCTGCCCTTGGTCGAGGAGGCGTTCGAGAACAGCAAGCGCAGGTACGGGTACAAGCGGATCCACCTGGAGCTGAAGGGCATGGGCGTCAGGGTATCGGCGAAACGGGTCATGCGGCTGACGGCCAGGCATGGCCTGGCGCCCCTGTTCAAGAGCGCGAAGCGGTACAGCTCGTACAAGGGCGAGCTCACCAAAGCCCCGAAGAACCTGGTGAACCGCGACTTCCACGCCGAGCGTCCGAACATGCTGTGGGTCACGGACCTCACGGAGTTCTCGATTCCCGCGGGCAAGGCCTATCTGTCGCCCGTGATCGACTGCTACGACGGGCTTCCGGTCGCGTGGACGATCGGCACCAGCCCGAACGCGGCATTGGCCAACGGCATGCCCGCCGACGCGTGCTCCACGCTCGGGGACGGGGAGAAACCAATCATCCATTCCGACCGCGGCGTTGGCCAACGGCATGCTCGCCGGCGCGTGCTCCACGCTCGGGGACGGGGAGAAGCCGATCATCCATTCCGACCGCGGCTGCCACTACCGGTGGCCCGAGTGGATCCGCATCTGCAAGGAGCATGGTCTGACGCGTTCGATGAGCGCGAAGGGATGCAGTCCGGACAACGCGGCCGCGGAGGGGTTCTTCGGCCGTCTCAAGCAGGAGTTCTTCCACAAGCGCAGCTTCGCGGGCGTCTCGATGGACGGGTTCATAAACATGCTGGACGGCTACATGGTCTGGTACCGGGACAAGAGGATCAAGACGGAGTTCGGACACGGGCATCATGGAGCGTCGACGCAGGCTCGGTCTTGTGGCATGATTGGTGGTGATGGAATCAATGACGAGTCCAACAAAACGGCACCAGCTCCTACTGTGGACGCCAACTTGCAGAAACACAGCCCAACCACCGGGATTGGGCGTCCGCGGCCCTGAAGGCGATATTCGCCATGGAGTCCCGCGAATCCGCCCTCGCCAAGGCCGGGACGGTCGCCGCGGAGATGGAGTCCAGGAAGCTCAAGGCGGCGGCCGGCTGCCTGCGCGAGGGCATCGGGGAGACGACCGCCTACCTTTTGCCGGAATTCCCGACGGAGCACCGCAGGAGGATCCGCACGAACAACATGATCGAACGGCTGAACCGGGAGATCCGGCGTCGCACGCGCGTCGTCGGCAGTTTCCCGGACGGCAACAGCGCGTTGATGCTCATCTGCGCCAGAACCAGGTACGTCACCGCGAACGAATGGAGCACGCGCCGCTACCTCGACATGTCCCGGCTCGATGACAACCTGCAGGAAGCGAACTGATCATCGTCCCATGGACGGGCACGACCCTAAGTGCGCAAACCTTCGGGCACTACCCATAGCCGACGGCGAAATCATGCTCGTCCCCAACCAGAAGAACTGACAGTGGCCTGTTTTCCGAGGCTCGTATCCGAAATCCTGTCCTCGTGACGGGCGTTCCGGGACATCCGTCTTTCAGCGGCCCGCTGTCCGTACAACCCAAAAGTCCGTGCACCAACTTTCTGTCGGTCGCACGGACTTCTGCTATCGATGGCTATTCATCGGTCTCATCGTATTTGAGTGCTAAAAACTGGTCTTCAATGGATGAGAAGAAGATCAAGTAAAAAAGCACTTGGAAATCCACTTAGTTTCATTGCGGAAGAACAATACCGAATTCACGAACTTTGGCGATAAAAGATTCGTTATATGAGGAATTCAGAATTTTTTCAACTTCATGATTGGAATAGTCGATAGCATGTACTCGTTTATCAGATTCATATTTTTCTTTTCCTTCTTCATGTTTAACTGTTGTAGTGAGAATCATCTGGTTTGGAAGTTCAGCGAATAAATCGAGCATACGGTTTTCTCTCATTGTCGATAGATCTTCTTCTCGAAATGAGTCAATGAGCAACGGCATTCCATGATCTAGTACTTTTGAAAGTGCATATTCTCTGGAGGCGAAATAAATAGTCTCATCGCTTCCAGAAAATACATTTGTACTAGTGCTAAATAGAGCGGTGTAAGGAATTGACTGATTGTTTCCGGATATCATTTGGCGTACATGATTCATTTCGGAAATGAGATCTTCGTAGAACTCGCGTCGGCGTTCTTTTAGCTTATTTGTGAGACCCTTTTTAATTTTAAGCATGTTATCAATTTCATTAATTTCTTGTTGCGCATCTTGAATTTCTCTATCTATTTCTTTGACGTCGAGGAACATATCCTTGCAGGCGACGAGATCGGTCAAACTGAAGTCGTCATTTTTGGATAGAAGCTCTCCTAAGTGTCGTTGAGCTTTTCGTAGTTCACGCTCATTATTTTCAAGGTCGAAATTGATTGATTCAATTCTTTCTTTGAGGGAATCAATAATTTGCGTTCTCATATTTGGGGTTGTCACGTCGAATAACGGTTCTGATGAAGGCATGCGATAGCCTATGTGTGTTGAGCCGCAGTCAAAACAAACTAATTCGCCTTTAGGGGTATCAAGGCGAAGCGAGAGGAGTTCATCAAGAGTTTCACGACTATTTTCTAAACTGTCTAGTAGTCGCGATCTGCGTTTTTTTAGATTGGCAACATCGATTCGAGCCTTTTCAAGTTCTTCAATCAGTTCTTTTGTATCACGGTTATCAACTGCGGCGCTGACCATAGACATGGCTGTTCCTCGTTCGTTGAGAACAGTTGCTTCTTTCCGTCGAATTTTTATTATGCCTTTTAACTCATCCCGCCGGCGTTTCAAATCCTGTTCATGTATCGAGTCCAGTTCTTGCCTATCAAGTCCTTTAATCGCATACAACATCTCAAGAAAATCTTTTTTATTAAATCGGCCTGCTTGTATTTTGGCTGATGATTTAGAATCTTGTGACACAAAAGCAATCTGCGTATATAATTCAAGGCCTACAGGAATGAGGTGTCCTTCCTTTACGATATTGGGAAGAGGACAGATTGTCTTATTCCAATATTTTGAAAATTCGGCAACGCTTTCAAATAAATCAAATCTACCATTTGTTTTAACGGCAAAACTGTTCTTATATCTTAAAATTGATATATTTTTATTGTTAATATTAAGATCTGCAATATAAATATAGTCACGGTAAGGAAAGCTGCTGGGAAATGTAGGTAGAGCACCAAGCGTATACATAATTCCCTGCATTAAAACGGTCTTGCCTCTATTGTTATCCATGCTATATATGACGTTAATGCCATCGGAGAAATTTCGTTCAACGAAAGATTCGGTGGCATCGCCAATATAAACTGCTTTTATCTTAATCATTCTCTAGTCTTTCTTTTACAAGTGCGATAAAATACTGGTGAGACAAAGTGTCGAGCTCCTGACAGGCCTCTAATGTTTTTTCGTCTATCTTTTGATAGATGTCTTCGACTTCCAGATTTGGATTGTTTTTGATTATTTTTACAATCATTCCAAATAAATTCCAAAAAGCTTGTGCCTCACGTTTGGTGAACATTTGCTTTGCGAGAGCATTTTGGCATTTACGGATTATTCCTTTTGCGCAATCCGGTTCAAAGCTATTGAATATGCGGATGAACGGTGTTGGTACCCCTGCCGTAATGGGATTTTTGTTAATCAATCTAGAAAGAATCATTAGTTCAATATCTGAACACTGCATTACTCTTCCATAAGTATAAGCGGCAGAAGGGGATTTTATTTCTATACCCTCGACTTTGTGAAAAGATTTGAGGCCTAGTTGTTTTTTGCGTATTTCGTTAAAAATTGCGCTCAGATCATGTTCTGTAACGGTAAGAGGTTTAATTGTGTGGATTAGGGGGCGAATATAATCACTCCCATTCTTTTTGCTGACTACTATATCGACTTTATTGAGGAAAGAGTCAATATTGGTATCGGTGACTGCATTGTTTGGAACATAAGTTTTTTCCTTGCAGGAATTAATCAGGCTTTTGCGTAATTTTTGTTGGGCGGATTCGTCCATATCTGCATATTGGAATTTTGTAAGATCTTTATTATTGATGACCGATCGCCTGATTCTACGTACAAATAGAATTCGTTCGACAAAATAATCTTTAAATTCGCTTACATAGTTTTTGAAAAGAGTGACCATTTCTCTGCCGAGATCAGCAGGTCCAGCGTCATTTCCTTTTGACTGAATGTCATAGAGATGTAAGGCGTTTCTATCTACGCCTGTTACATCATTAAAAAAATCGATGGCGAAGCCGTGGATTTTGCCTTCGTCATCATCGCAAAAAAGATACAGCATAGCCTTTGTTTCCATTTCGCTTGCGGAAGCGCTTGTACGCTCGGATGCTGTAATTTTGTACGTCATGTTTTTTTAAACCCTCCATGCGTTTTTCGGAGCCTCTTTGCTCTGAAAAGCATAAAAACTCTTTATCTACAGCGTATCTTTTCAGTAATGGCATCGACATTTTTTGCCAAGAATCATTCCAGCATACAGCCATCCTTTTTAACGTACTGCACCTATGTTCGTATAATATACCCCTTTTTATTCCATTGAACAGTGAACCAGATATCAACTGAGATCTTGTGTACTTTCGGATTCCGGCTCTGATGTTAAGAGGGCAAAAGGGTATGGCGAGTGTCATGTACGGTTTTCATTCGCTAAAACAAAAACTGCAATTTGAAATTGAGAGACAGAGCCATATCTGAGAGCATCATAGTTTTAACGATTCTTGGGACACGAGGCCAATCTAATCGTCTATCTGCCTTTCGATCAGCCTAGGTCTCCTTGGCATGCGTAGTGATGTGGCTGTGCATCTATATAGTTTCAGGTGTAATTATTGACAATAAAGATTAGAAAGAGGTCTGAAGATTGAGATTTGCTGAGTTTCATGTAGTATGTCATTACAATAGAGAAAAACGGAAAACCAAGGAGCGGAATGAATGCTGCTCAACTTCACTGTTGAAAATTGTCTGAGTTTTAAGAACGAGCAGGAATTTACCTTACTCCGCAAGGGTAAGCACAGCACTCAAAATGGGCAAGATGCGCAGACCAAGATTTCGCCTATTGCCGTCATTTATGGTGATAATGCTGCCGGCAAGTCGAACCTACTCAAATGCATGAATTTTTTCTCTAACTTTGTGCGCAACAGTTTTGCGCCTCGCGAAGGCATCAATACACAGCCTTTTTTGTTGGACAACGAAAGCGCAAAACAGCCATCGACGTTCTATATCGAATTCATTGCCAAAGATGAAAACCGCTACCAATACTGGTTCAGTATCGATGCTCAAAAGGTGCGGGAGGAAGTGCTATGGATGTTCCGTTCCGAAACTAATCGGCGCACTGTGATATTCGAACGTGAAGACGGAAAGAAGACCAAGATTGGCGCCCAATTCCACAACATAGGAAAGATTGCCCACCTTGTTCGGGAGAACGCGCTTCTCCTTTCGGCCGCGGCGGCACTGAACATTACAAGTGTGATGCCTGCGTATGACATTATCGCAAATGGCATCCAGTGCTATCCCGCCGTAGATTTTGATAATTCCTTCGGAGTTTTTGTGCATCGAATCCGCAAGAATCCAAGTCGGGCATTGTTGCTGTCGAAACTGATCAGAGTGGCCGACCTCGGTATAACCGATGTCGATTTCGAAGAAAAAGACGTTCCGGAAGAATTGCTGGAAGAACTGCGAAAACTGGCGGAAAGCGGAATCTCAGGAAGTTCGGTTCCAACAGGCGATGAGCCACTGGGCGATTCCTCTAGCTCATCACCTTCCTCCGAGTTTTTTATGCCCCGCGTACTGTTCAGTCATCAGGGGAGGGGCGTGATCCGTCAGCTTTCGGAACAGTGGGAATCGCAAGGTACCAAAAACGTGATGTTGCTGTTCGACTGGGTGCTTGATTCGCTGGAGCGATCTTCGATCACATTACTTGATGAGCCGGATGTCAGCATCAGTACGAGTCTGTTCTCTGAAATCATCAAATTGTATAAGGATCCGGCAACGAATCCTAACAACTCGCAGCTGATCTTTACTACGCATAACGAGACGTTGATCAGTGCGTCGGGTACCGACGACCGGGTATTGGACCGAGATCAGATATGGATCGTGAAGAAAGACCCCAATACAGGTGAATCTACGTTGAATTGGCTGATGGATTGGGACCCGAACTCCAAGGAGAATTTTGGGAAGAACTACCGTCATGGCGTATATGGAGGTCTTGCACAGCCGAATCTGTATGCGACAGTGAAAGAGCATTTCGACAATGTCAAAAACGCCGGAAAAGAATCCCAACGCTGATATGTGGGCATAGTGCACATAGATAGTTGCGCGTTGGCAACGGGATGAATGAATAACGTCTGAAGGGAGGAATAGTGGTACACAAGCCAAATGCCGGGCACCGGGGGAAATTAAAGCCGAGAAACAAACGGTTCCTCATCTACAGTGGAGGCATTGTCACAGAAGTGGAATACTTCCAATATGTCAGACGGCATTTGTTTGGAGACTATGTAAAGAACCTTCGAATTAAAAGCGGCGAAGTGGATGATCCGGTTCGTGTGGAAGCAGACGGAGTCGATCCCAAAACTCTTGTAGATGATGCGGCGAAGCTGTTGTACGAAGATAAGAAAGATGCGAAGAAAGAGTCATATGATCCGTTCGCAGTAGTGTGGGCGGTGACGGATGTGGACGATTTCGGCAAAAACGGTGATAAACTGCGTGCTGCTGTAGACAAAGGACGTCAAAGCGGTGTCGAAGTAATCATCTCCAATCCGTGCTTTGACGTGTGGCTGATTGATCACAAGCAGTCATGTCCTCTGTCATACACTCAGACTTCGGAATGCGAGAAGCTTGCGAAAAGACTTGGACTGATTGATATGAGCCGGAATCGGAATAATCCTAAGCACATTCGCCAGGAAGCGATAGTCGAGCAGTATGCCACGGCGGCTAAAAATGCACAAAAGCATATGAGTGAGCAACATCGTCGAATACGAGACAGCAGACCCTCTAGCGGGGATTATGCGCCATGGACGGATATTCCGAAAATTGTGGATACGCTGATTGAAGAGTATAAAACATTGATTAATAAGGGTGAAGAAGAAACATTATAGATTCGAGGTAGCGCGTTCTGCTCGCCTTGCGTTTATATTGTTGCAAGGTCCGCCGACCGCGTTCGTGGAGGAGATCGCCTTCGAGAACGGTTGGATCACGCGCGAGCAGCTCATGGAGTCAGCCGAGCGTTACTGCAAAAGCCCCTACGGCCAGCATCTCAAGGGTATTGCCGACGGCGAGATCATGCTCGTCCCCAACCAAAAAGAATTTATTTTCGAGAGATATCCATCTCAAGGATGCTTCCTGATTTTTTATAGATATCTCGATGCGGCGCGTATTTTGAGGGATATGTGTATATGCTGTATTTGGCAAAAGGTTAAGGAAACGGTCAAGGATGTGTGGGGTTTCTTGAAAACTTTCTTGAGTACTGAGCATCCAGGGCTTAATAACGTTGCCGACTTTCTTACAGTTATTATTTCCGCTGCTTCTATCATCATTGCTTTTGCATCGTATAACTACACGAAAGATCATGATCAGCCGATTTATGATGTCGTGCTCACTTCCGGAGCATATCAAGGGGCCGGTTCCGACTACCTGAGTGGAACGGATTTCACTACTTGTATCGGTACGGTCCCTCCGGGAAAATTCACGGCATATGTTCCCTATCCTGGCGAAGGGATGCATGCCCGTGTCGAATCGGCCATTGCTTTTCGAGACAACAAAGGCAACGACTGGATTCGTGATGCCAAGGGCATCCTTTCCGAAATCAAAACGAACCCGTATGAATATCTCAAGCTCGATTTGCCGCCGGAGAACTGGCAATCACTTGAGTCGGAAGGCACATGACGTTTCCACCTAGGTTTTGCGATATGAATGGCTTCGCAGGGGTGGCGTGTCTTTGAGGAATGTCCTGTAGAGGGTGAGATAAGTCATTTCCATCAATGAAAAATCAGGTCATTTATCCATATGCGTATATGGAGGAGGGGAAGATGGGCTGGGTGCCATTTGGTATGGAAGAGGGAATGTCGTCGGCGCTGGTGGGCGGTGTCCCGGACTATATGAAGAACAGTCTTATTGATTGGATGACGCAGGCGGAGTTGCTTTTATGCAACGATGCCTTTTCGGAATATGATGCTATGTATATTGATCTGGACGAACGACATAACTTAATTAATGAGTTTGATCGTCGGACCAAGCAGGAATCCCGTCTCTACGATGCTGACACGGCGAGGTATTTCAGGATTAGTCAACACTCAGACTCAATCGGCCTTCAATATGTAGATTTCCTGCTTATGAAATTGGATGAAGCCATAAAAGATGAGCAATATGTCTTCCCTCCTAGTGAGGAATTCCATTCTCATATTCAAAATCTCGATATCATTCTTGAGGAGTCTGGTTCCAAATGGAAGGTGGGGGAGCGGAATTCGATTTGCGGGCTGGAAGAGCGCGTGGATCCAGCCATGCAGCAGATGGCGGATGATGTCATGGATTCATCGAGCGGATATGGGAAATTGCTTTCTGAAGCATGGCATTATACTTTCGGGCGTGAGCCGAACTATTCTGCCGCGTATTCGACCGCCATCAAAGCCGTCGAATCAATAGCTTTGCCCATAGTGGAGCCAAAAAACAAGAAATCGACCCTGAGTAAGGCGTCGCAGGTCATGCGGGATCAACATTGGGAATTCCAGATCGAGGCGCGGGAAGAAAACAATGTTCCTGGCGGTGTCATCCAATTACTTATGAGTGGTCTGATGAACAGTCAGCCCGACCGTCACGGCGGTCCGGATTCTGGAGTGGTCTCTAAGGAGAAGGCTCAGGCGGCCGTTTATTCCGCAGTGTTTCTAATCCAATGCTTCAAAGCAGGTCTTGTGCGGAGACCAGCAATCTGACTTAACATCGGTTCGTGGGGTTTGTACTCTCGCTGAATGAATGGTCTTATGTATCATGCACGGGAAGACAACAGCAACAAAGTTCCTTGCTCATGCCATGGGCGAGCTGTTACTTGCTGTTATCTGAAGCTTGTTGCAGTACTTCGATTACTTTTGGCATATCGGTCCAAGGGGCGTATTCCTGCTCATGATTAGGCGCGAGTCTGTTACGCCCCTGGCGGTTTTCCGTTGTATTGTGCCGGGCTGCATTGCGTATGGCGGCATCGAGATGTTCTTTGTCAATGAGCTCGGTGTTGATGTATTTGTTACGGTTTCCGCCGACAACTTTAGCTTCTGCTGCAGCTGACTCGACATCAGGTGTCAGTGTATAGCTTGACGGGCAAGCCGTCACATAGTCGAGCAGCCAGACCTCGAAGCAAGGATTGGAAATGATGAGTTCGATTCCATTGTCATTGCAGATTCTCGCTGCTTCGCCGTGGTCGTGAAAATCGTCAACATCGACCACCACCCAGATTCGTTCATAACAATCTGTAGAAGTATCTCGCTTGTCTTCCCTCTTCAACTTAACAGCGAGCTTCGCGAGCTGCTTAGGGCTGTTGTTCTTCTGTTGATAGTCAATGATGACATCGTATAGGGACTCAAGCTGCTTGAAATACTGTTTCTCAGTGACTGCTCCGCCGGCCACGACAAGAAAGCGTCTCTTGCGCGGTCGGCGCGACCGTGCGGCTTTACGTCCATGTGCAGGAACGTTTCGCTTTTTCGACATCGGGCATCAACCACATTCACGATCTGGGCGAAAGCGGTATGAAAATCAGGCCGTGGTATGGCGCCGTACACGCCGTTGAGATAGTTCTTGCCGATGTTTTCCATATTCCGAATACCCAGATTGGTCACCGGGAACAATTCCGAAACGCCTTCCTTGTTCTTTTCCACAAGCCAGATCTGATCTGGTGCCAGTAAACGCTTTGCCGAACCGGACTGATTGATCAGCGACACGTCATGAGTCGTGAAAATAAGCTGGGAACCGTGAGGATTCGTTTCCGCGTCGGCATACAGCGCCACCAGCTCCTTCACCAGAGCCGGATGCAGACTGGTATCGATCTCGTCGATAAGCGTCACCGACTGCTTCGACAGCTGGCGAAGAGCAAGCGAGAAGAATGACAGCGCAGCAACGGTGCCCCTGGACTCATCATCAGGACCGAATCCTGCGGAAGATGATTCGCCGGTATGAGTGAACATCAGCTGGGAAGCGTTCTTGACATTGAATGTCTCATCCACTTTGTTCTCATCCATGCCGAGTTGCTTATGCATCTCTTCCTTGAACTGAGCCCAGAGATCCGGTGGGACGTCCACAGGAACGCTTTTCACGTCACTGATGCCGAAGTCTGCATACCTAATCAATGTGGCCAGATGTTTCGAAAGCGGTGTCTCTTTCTTGAACTCATCCAACAGCGTAGGCTGCTCCTGTTCGAAAGCGCTTGCTTCGTAATAGGCTATGCCACTTTGGAAGAATGAAAATGCCGGCCGAATGGACTCAATACCGGCAGCTGCGGCTGCGGAAAGCAGAAGTGCATTCGGCCTGAGTTCTATGGTCTTGCGTACTTGTGAGCGAGGTCCTTTGAAGGAAGGACCGAATTTCACCCCATCCGTTGAGGAACGGGAAAACAGCAGAGAGGAGTGCGTGGAAAAACGTCCTTGCAGTTTTTTGAAGAAGATGAGATCTTCCTCAAGAATCCGTTCATTGTCATAGCGGAACCAATACTGGTATTTCAGTCCATCGTTCGCGATGAATGCAAGGAAGAACATGGACGAATGCGAGAAAGGATCCTTTCGTAACAGAAAAGGTTCCCTGGGAATAGGACTGCTTGCATCCCCTTGGCTGTAGCTATTTACCACCATGTTGCGCATAGCGCGCAATGCCTTCAGAAAATTGGACTTTCCCGATGCATTGGCGCCGTATATGGCTGCGATTGGAGAATGGAGAGACTCATCAGATTCCATGAACCGTTTTTCGCGAGTCATGGAGAAAGACTGCTCGTCTCGGAAACTCCTGAAGTTCGAAAAACTAAAATCAATCAGCATCGGGTTGCCTCGTAAGTATATTTTGCTCCTTTGATACTAAGATTATATTCAGAAATACACTCATTTTGCAATTTTCTGCTAAAGGCGGTGGTTTCATTGTGCTTATTGTTGCCGTATTGGAGATATCTAGTTACCGTTATACCCATGCTTGCGCGTATCCAGAGCCTCCTTCCAATAGGATTCCCTGGCGAGCACAACGTCTTTAGGCACGGTGAAGTCGTAATGTTCCAGAAGCGTGTAGCGGAAATGCGTCTGCACGTACTCCAACCCGTGCTGTTTCACAATGGCAATCAGCCCCGTATCGTTTCCGTGACCATCGCGGATGTAGTCCTGCAAACGCTGGTATATGCCGTTCCTTCGGGATTGAGTTTGTCAAGATACTTTTTGTGGATTTTCTAAATTAAACG
>ERZ780139.3046-NODE-3046-length-11578-cov-3.421678_pt1 | contig 11578 bp, 6 predicted proteins | sample MGYA00511476_ERZ780139 | MGnify/ENA primary metagenome ERZ780139 (study PRJEB29588, sample SAMEA2158190) | human gut metagenome | biome: human gut; feature: human-associated habitat; material: faeces | place: Denmark | collected 2008/2010 ... | reverse complement strand
CCGCTTTCGTCTCAGCTGCCTTGCTTTCGCTCGGATTCGCCTCTATTGTTCCGCTGTAGGAAGTCTCCGATGCTTTGGTCGTCTCTTTGGCCGCTGCCGTGGTTTCCTTCGCCGCTGCCGTGGTTTCCGCTGCCCTCGACTCTTCCTCGGCTTTCTTCTTCGCGTCCGCATCCTTCTTGGCTTTATCCACTTTGGAGATGAGGTTCTTCAGCTCGGTCGAAGCCGAAATAGCGTCGGACAGGTTGTCAGACGTTATTTCCGTGCTTTTCCACTGGGATGCGAGGCTTTGCATCTGCTTCTTGTCGTTGCCGTCAGGAGCGTCAGCAAGACCATTTGCCTGCTGTACCAGACCGTCGAGTGTCGTTCTGGTTTCCTTGGCTTTTGCCTGCATTGCATCCGTGTAGGTTCTGTTGGTTTTCTCATATTCGCCGTCCAGTTTTTCCAGGGCCGATGTGATGTCTTTTTCAGTCATCGGATTCCCTGTGGTTGTTTTCTGGAGGGCTTCCATGGCTTTTTGCACGTCGCTGTTTTCCGCGACGGGACTGGCTTTGATCGTGGATACCAGGTCATCGGCCTTCCGTTTCCTCCCGTCCCATTTGTTCTGTGCCTTCACCAGGGATTGTTGGCGCTGTTTGCGGTCGGCTTCGGCCTGCTGTTCCGCGACGTGAGTGGTGTATGCGTGATAGGCGTACGCTCCCCCGCCTATCAGTGCTCCGAGGCCTATGAGTATGGCGGCCGCGACTGCGATAATCTTTATCAGCGTTCCACCATTTCCCCTATTTTCTGTATCAGTGTCTTCCTGTGGGAATGGGGAATCATACTGGTGTTCAACTGGGAAGACATTTTCCTGTGGGAATGGCGGATTATCGAATTGTTGCGGGGGCATGCCATTCGTTTGCTGGCCTGTATTCCACTGACCGTTCGATTCGTCGTCCGTCTGGCTCCAAAAGTCATCTCCCGTCTGGAATGTTTGCGTTGGGTAATCATCCGCGCCAAGGCTTCCGGCGGATGGGGACGATGTTTGTGGTCCCCCCTCCGGAGGTTCGGATGGGTCATCCCAAAGGTCGAATGGATCCGCAGAGTCCGTGTCCTTCGGGTATGTTTCGCCAGTGTCCTGTCTTACTGGGGAACTGTCTTCCTGTTGGAAGGACGAACTGTCATACTGTTCTTCTGTTTCGCTGTTCCATTGATTTTGCATAGGAACATTGGATGGGAAAACAGTTTCAATGTCTCCCTGTTCCTGCATATCAACGTTTTTCTTTGAATCTGCGGAACTGTCTTGAATGATGTTGTCGTCTCGACGTTCGTTCTGTTCCGTTGTCGGTTCGCTGGAATCGTCCGATTGCAGGTCGAATTGCTCGAACGGGTCGTATTCCTCCGGGCCTTTTCCTTGTTCCCGTGTTTCCTCATTGTTCTGCGGAAATGCGGAAACAGCAGACTGTTCTTCTGATTTCTTGTCGTTATGGTCTTCTGCTGAGTCGATGAATTCCTTGAACGGGTCGTAGCCGTTGGCGAGTAGGTCTATCTGATCGGGGTTTTCCGCATTCTCCTGTGGAGTCGTATCCGCAGTGTCCTGTTGAACTGGGTCGACAGTGTTCTGGGGGGGTGTCGTCCTGATGGGACGTGAAACTGTGCCTTTGCTGTCCTGCGAATCTGTCGTTTTGTCGGACTGTGGAACTGTGTGTTCAGTGGAATGAGGAATCGTTTCCGCGTCTTCCTGTGAAAGTGATGCGCTGTTGGAACGTGAAACAGTGGAATCATTGGAACGTGAAAACGATTCCTCTTTCTCCTGTGTAGACAATTGATTGTATTCCTGTTGGAATGGGTCTACGTCTTCCTGTTGAAATGGGTTGCTGTCGGACTGATGGGTTGTGCTTTCGTCAGACTGTGGAAATGAGTCATCAAAATACTGTGGAAACGTGTTCGCATTTTCACCGGGAATGGATTCCCTGTTGGATTGCGGAACTGTGGGTACATTGGAACTACTTCCTGTACCATCGCTTTTCTGTGGAAGCGTTTCCGCATTGTCCTGTGGGAATGTGGAACCAGTGGAATGTGACGCTGCGCTTTTGTCATCCTGTGGAGCTGCATCATCATCCCACAAATCATCCATCAACAGGGAATCATCCAACTGATTCCCCGCCGTCAGCCAATCATCATCCTTCGCCAACATCAACACATCCTATGTCATAGACCTTTTTCGGCAGATAGGCGCCCGATATTCATAGCGGCATCGATGGCGCTCATGTGCGGCACATCAACGCCAGCCGCATACAGTTTGCTCGCATGCGCCGCAGCGGCGGCACCCTTCAACGGCTTGTCACGGTCTGCGACATCACGCCCGTCCTCGCCGAAACCGTCTGTGGGGAACCCGTCGTCCTCATCCCCGCCGGGGTCAATCATGCCGTCATCTGGTTTTTCTGCGGCGGTTGGCAGGGCATTTACGATTTCATCCCATGACCAGTGTCCCGAGTTCATGTCGCCTTCCGGCGGTCGGATTGCGGTCAGACGTTCACGCAGCAGATCGCTGTATGATTTTCTTTGCTTCTGGTTCTCCTCGTAGAAACCCTTGTAGATGACGGGTTTCATGCCGGGAAGCCTGATAAGGCCGGCTCCTCTGGAGATTCCCGGTTGCATGATGTTTTCCGGTATCTCAGGGAAGTCCTTCGCCCCTCCCAGCAGCTCTTCGACAGCGGTGGAGGGTTGCAGGGTGGGGGAGATGACCGTGGTCAGATTGACTCGCATACCGGGGTCGAAACCGTCCTGCAGGCGGGTCGATTGCCCGCAGAACAGGAAGCAGACACCGGAGAACCGGGCTTTTTGCGTGATCTTCATCGCATAGGTGATGTTCGCCGCATGGATGCTTGCCTCATACTCGGCCCGGATGCGCATCGGATTGTCCTTGCTGACCTTCGGTATGGTGACGCTCCCAGCCCATTGGGCGACCTCATCGCACACGAGCAAAAGCAGGGGGTTCTTTTCCTGTTCGTCCTTAGGCAGACCCCACCAGTTTTCGACCCCATACTGTTTGATGAGTTTCGACCGGTAGGAGCAGATCTCAAGCACATGGATCAATGTCGCGGCGGCTGATTCAGGGCTATCGCAACCCCAGCCGTGGGGGATGATCCACGGCCGGCACCATTGGAAATCGACGCTTTTGTCCTCGTCGTCGCAGATGGCAAGCTGGAATCCGGCTTCCAGCGCGGCGGCGATGAGCGTGTTGATGACAACGCTTTTCCCGCTGTTGGCTGCGGCGGCGACCATGATTCCCGGGCCGGATTTCCAGTCGAGTGACAGCCAGTCGCCGGTTTCGCGGCCTCGTTCGGGCAGCTTCATGCCCAGATAGGCGTGACGTAGGTCGTTTTTACCGATCAGCTGTTTCGGGCAGGCTATCATCGCAGGAAAAGTCGGGGGAGTGCCGGGGTACACCATGATGACGCCTTTTTCGGGGTCGGCCTTGAAGAACCAGCCTTTTTTGCCGACCACTTCGACGGCTTCCTGCATTCGCTTGTCGTATACGGAGGCCTGATAGGTGACGGTGTTCTCCTTGATGCGGATTTTCCAACCGTTCTCAGGAGTACGTGAGATACGAATTTCCCAAGGCTTGACCTTGAGAACGTTCGCGAATATACGCCGGGTGGCTGCGGCCTTCTCGTCCAACTGTTGGAGTAGCACGAGGAATTCGCTGGAACTGATTCGAACGAAATCGACGACGGAATAGCCTTCGTACTGGGGTTGGCTTTCCAGGTTCTGCACCGTCTTCTTCTGGGAAGCCATGTCCGCGCATTCGCTGTTGCTGAGTCTGACGGCTTTGATTCCGTTGTTGATATCATCGGAATCCATATCCATCGGCGCGATGATCGCGTACCGGTTGTCGGAATCGACGCTGAATACGCTGTAGCCTTCGAACTCAGGGTTCTTTGCGGCTTTCTCTTGGATGAGGACGGTGAGTTTGATCATGTCGTCCGGATTGGTTTTATCAAAACCATTGGGGAAGAATTTTTCGAGAGGGATTTTCTTTCGACGGTCGGCCATCAGTTTTCCTTTCTCTTGTAGATGGGGGTGTGGAAGGCCTGGAGTGGCCTGTCTGATGTTTCGTACAGGCAATTGCGGGCCTGTTTGAAGTCCAAATGCCGGTTGAGATAGGTGAGGGTTTCGGCTTCACGGGTGTTTTCGGCGTGGAAAAGAGGTTGCGTGTGCGGGTCGAGCTGTCCGGCCGGATGGAATAGCACATGGTTGCCGGCGATAAGCCGGTCGTAGAGCTTTTGACCCACTGTGGATGGGTGAATGCTGCTGCGGACCATGACCACGTTGACGTTCGTTCCGGGTGCCATTTCGATGATTCGGCTGAGTTCGTCGGAGATTTGACTGTTGACGTTCAGCAGATTCATGTCCGGGTAGCCGTTGTGTACGTCATAGTCATCGAAGGCGAGCAGTATCGGCTTGATCGGCTCGGGTTCGCCCTTGATGCGCCGTCGCTGTTCCATGCTGACCCGTTGCACTATTTCCAGTAGCTCATAGGGTTGCCGGTAGCGTCCGCACATGACGGTGGGGGAGGGTGGGATGCTGTCCCACTGGTCGGTGAAGGTTACGAGCGTGCCGTCCGAATCTGCCTGTCGGATGATGCTGTCAAGCAGCATGGTTTTCCCGCTTCCGTCGGGCCCGGTGATGGTGAGTGGCGTTCCCGTGGACGTGTCCCATCCAAGGTTTTTCCCGTGAACGTCTGTTCCCAGGTTGATGAGCATGTTGTTTCCCCTTTTGTGTTTGGCTACCAGTCGACTTCTTCGATGTCGTCCCCGTCTTCGGAATCGGCATCGTTGTTGTCTGGGTGGTGGAGCATGTCGTGGAGTTCGTCCATGTCGTTGATTTCCTCGCCGGCTGTCTGTGGATCCGTTCCTTGGCTGAGCAGCTTGGAAAGTTCGTCTTCGGACACTTCGCCGTAGGTTTCCGCTTCGGATGGCATGAACCGCGAATAGTCGATGGGTTGCGGGGGAGTGCGGTCGGCGAACAGTTCCGCCAGCTTTTCTTGGCCTCCCGACCACCATGTTTGGACGGCCAGCAGTTCGCCTTGCGCGGTTTCGAAGATTCCACGGCCTTGCGGGATTTTCCCGCCTTCGCCTTTCAGCGACTGTTGGAGCCGGTTCGCCTCGCGCAGGTTCTGCGCGCTGATGATGCCCGCCGTGGAGTCCATGCCCAGGAGGATTCGGCCGAGCGAACGGAAGAACGCGTTCGCGTTGTACGGCTTCATGTCGTCCATGGTCAGACGCTGGGCGCCGAGGATGACGCTGATGCCTGCGGTTTGTCCCTGCACGACGATTTTGCCGAGAGCGCTCATGGTGCGTCGTATCGAATTGTTCGTCGCGCTGACGGCCGCATTGTCGTTGGCCAGCTGGATGTCCCTGTTCGGGTTCTGCGTGGTCTTGCCGGCCTCCTGAAGGTAGGAGTTGAATTCGTCGAACACGATGTCGATGGGTTTCGTGTGGGCAAGCTCTTCTTCATTGAGCTGGCTTTTGTCGAGGTCGTAGATGCTGCCGACACCATACCGGCTGAACAGTTTCACCCGTTGTGCCATCTCGTCGCGCAGCCAGGCGATGACGGCTTCGGTTTCGCGCATCTGGCCCAAGCCGACGAACGCCAACGCCAACGGTTTCGCCCATTGAGTGAAGTCGATGCAACCTTTGGATGGGTCGATGAGGATGATGTCATGGCCTTTGAGCAGCGCTTCGGCGACCACGATCTGCGCGATGGAGGGTTTACCGGTTCCGGATTTGCCGCTGATGAGCAGGTGGAACGTGTCCTTCATGCTCCAGTAGACCGGTTTGCCCATATCGTCCACGCCCAACGGGAACATGCGTGGTTTCGACTGGCGGGCGAAATCCCAGTCCGCGTTGACCATGGTGGGGAACGGGCTGCGTTTCGCCAGCACCATGTCGTACAGGTTCGAACCGTGTTCCTCACCACGCGGGAGGATACGCCCGTAGGCGTAGTCGGCGCTGGTCAGGAATTTGCCGATGTTCCGTGAGGGCTTGTCCACGTCCAACCCGGCCGGAATCTGGAATCGTGCCAACAACACGTCATGGTTGCTGGGCAACGCGCCGAGACTGACCACATCGGGGGTGCGTCCGCTGGGATCGCTGACTCCGGCCACGCCCCACGAGTCGCTTAAGGCGAGTTCGATGAGATGCTTTTGCTTTGATCTGCGATTCCAGTGGCTGATGTCCCTGACATCCAGGCACGGGTCGTCGCACAGCCATACGGTCGCGCTGTCGGCTGACCGCCATTCCCAGTAAATATGTTTCGCCCCGACCGACGATTGGATTCTGGCGGACTGTTTGCGGGCGTCTTCCACGGTCGCGCCGTTGCCTAATTGGAATTGGATGCTCCAAATCGGCTTGTCTTTGCTTTGCGGAGTGCAGGCCGTGATGTTCACGGACGCTTTTGCGGGAAGCACGTCGATAAGGGTTTTGAATATCAACGCTTCCGCGTACTTGCGGTGAAGGGGGGTGTTGCCGGTCAGCTGGTCGATGCGTACGGGCGCGCTTCCGGTGGACCAGATCAGTCCGGCCATGTCGGAGCCTTCGTCCACGAGTCCGATGAACCGTGCCTCCGGCTGCAATGGGCCAAGGTCGCAACGCTCGTAGTCGGCCGGCGTGGCTGGTGCGGTGAGTACCAATGGCAGGTAATGCAGTTGCCAGCCGTCGCAGTCCTGGGTTTTCTCATAGTCGTAGATGGGTGCCGGTGGATTGAGTTTCGACGGGAGGCATTTGACCCAAGCGGACTGGTCGCTTTTGAACCGTTTGGAAATGGTGATGTAATCGTCAAAGGCTTTCTTGTGGGTCATGCCGTCCGGCCGCCACTTGTTGCCCTTGTCGGATAGTTTCGCATCGTCGAATGCGACCAGGTGGAACTTGTCCTGCAGGTCGGCGAACACCGGCATTCGCAGAGTCTCGGCAGGAGATCCTTCTCCCTCCAGCCAGTCGAAGCTGATGCGGTCGATGGAATCCCCGCCCTGCGGTGGGGTGATGATCTCCAACAGCCAGGCGGCTTTACTGTCGTCGGCGCTCACATCATGAGCCAACGTCAACGGGGCGCGTTTATGCCAGATGAAAGCGGTTTGCGCATAGGCGATGTCGGCGACGAGAGAGGCAAGACCTTCGCCGGCCTTTCTCTCCGCGATGGAGGGGATGCAGGATTCGTCCATGCCAAGCGCCAGACGGACACTGGACGGGTCGAACTGTTCCGCCCCTTTCTTCTTCTGCTTGGCGGACAGTAGACACACGAAACGGTATCCGTCCGCCAATGCCGGTGCCCGCAACGCTTCCACGCCGAGCTTGAAAACTCCTTCGTTCGAGCGAGGCTTACCGTCCGATCCCTGCAGACGAATCCGGTAGACGATCAGAGGATTATCCGAAGAACCGATTTTGTTGACCTGCGTCAGATAGGCTCCCGACCATGCCTTCTGCAAATCGTCCCCGGCAAGCCAACCATCAAGCAGCTGTTGCCCTTCGACCAGCTCACGCCAATATCGGGACTGCGGTTTGCATCCCAACATCCATACGAGTAGCAGGAACACGAACCCCGGAAGCGTCACAGCGCTCAGCCAGCTCATGTATCCCGCCAACACGAAAACCAGGACCCCGGCGAAAACCAGCAACGCCATGGAGACGGACAAAAGCCGCGCCCAGGCGGGCGATTTGGTCAGGAACGCCGGAATACTGACGCCCTTGTAGACATGCCTACGGTCAACGCGCCGATTCCTGTAATGCGACCAGCCTTGGGCGAGCATGAAACCGAACAGGCCATTCACCAGGGCAATCCAGACGGCACTGTTCAATCCCAGCAGCATGCCGGCCATCCAGCCCATCCACCAGGAAACACGTCGAATCTCCAGCCAATCCGCGTTCGGAATAAGACCGGCAAGCATGTCCTTCCAACGGTGGTAGACCATCATCTGCTTGTCGGATGGGGAATCCTTGCGGCTTCCGGAAGCGTTGACCGGATACTGTTGTGTGATTCCTCCGGCGAGCATGCCAAGCCAAAGGAACGGGACCAAGGGCAGGCGCCAAAAGAACCAGAGGATAATTCCAAAGACAAGAAACAGCGAAAACCAGACGCCGCTCGATATAGGACGGGTCTGTGTTCTGCTCCTGCTGTTTCTGCTTGCCATGATTGTCAATCTATCTTCGAGTTTTGTTATTAACCGAAGATTTATTGAAATTAACCGATACTAGAAAGAACGAGTACGGCAATCCTGTTCGTCCGAGATTCAGTCTTTTTTTGTTTGCTCTGAGGTTCGCTGCCAAGCGAACCGACTGGATTCTTCTTTTCCGAGGTCGAAACAGGTGCAGGAGAGCGTGTGGCATTTGCCGTGTCAGCGGCATCCCGGTGGATCGCGGGTCGAAGTGGGGAGAGAGATTAAGAGAGAGTTTGTATATTCACTTGTAATATCACTTGTAATATCACTTGGGGGTGCCGCTTGGCCCTACTGCCATAAGGGCTGAGAGGCCATGTCGGTGTCAAAATTCTAAGAACGGGTGTCAAAATTCTAAGAGTCGGTGTCAAAATTCTAAGCGAGGGTGTCAAAATTCTAAGGCTGTGACCGCTCTGATCGTAGGCAATCGGGGTGTGGTTCGATGGCATTCGCAGAGATGGTGTCAGAATTCTAAGAAAGGTGTCAGAATTCTAAAAATGGTGTCCAAATTCTAAATTTGGTGTCAGAATTCTAAGAAAGGTGTCAGAATTCTAAGAAAAACGCGATAAAATAACGACGAAAAGAAAAAAAAGATACCCGCACCGTTCGTACCGGCCGGGTATCTGGCAATCGCTGAAACGGAGCGACCGCATGACCAATAATAACGCCATCGCCACAACGAAAATGAACACGGGCGCACCACCTCTCATGGCGAAACTCTCCCTCTTCCCCGTGTCAAAACCAAGCGCATCCTACATAGAGAGAACAAACGGGCGAGAAACCGTGCGCATAACCCCCAGCCGACCCGAAGAATGGGTCTACGGGAAAACCCCGCGACTAATCTTCCTCTACGTGCAGTCCATGATTCGCATGAAGAACAATCCCGACGTGGATCAGGACACCCACACTGTTGTCTTTCGTGGCAGCTTCCAGGAATTCTGCGACAACACCGGAATCTCGAACCATTCCGGCTGTCAGAAGGAGACGGAGGACATGCTGATGAACTTGGCGCGAACATCGATCTCCATCATGAACACCGACGAGAATCGCGAGAACAAGGGCGAATGCACGCCGTTCACCGTCGCCAGAAAAGGCCGTACACAGTTCAGGCTGGAACAGGACATCATTGCATCAATCCAGTTCACCGACGAGATGTGGGCCGAACTGGCGAAGCCGAGCGTCCCGCTCAGCATGGATATCATCTCGCGTCTGGGAAAATCAGCAAGGGCGCTGGACGTCTATATATGGTTGACATACCGCACATACCGGCTCGACCACGTCGCCTACGTTTCATGGCGTCAACTGTATGACCAGTTCGAGGGCACCGGCCTGCCGGTGAAGGACTTCCGGCGCAGGTTCAAGCAGGCGTTGTCGAATGTCTTGGAGGCGGCTCCGAATTTGAAGGCCGAACCGTTCAGGCATGGGATCAAGTATTATCCTCGCACCGATGTCCCGATTCGACCGGTCAAGCAGAACGAGACCGGGGATATGCCGCTTGAGGCCGAGGTGGTGGACGAGGGCAAGGGGGCTGCGCGTCACTCGCATTCCGCCGACTGCGAGCATGTCCGGAGGCTGATGTCCGATTGGATGGATGGCATGTTTATTGGTGTTGAGGCTGATCGTGTCGCTTCTCGTTTGGCTGGGTTGTTGGATTCCGGGTTGTCTGGTGAGGATGCTGTGTCTCGGGTTTTGTTGGGTTGACACACTGATTCGCTAATGTATCGCAAAAGATATAATATAGGTATATTAGCGAAAGGAAGCCATCATGAAAACCCTCGACGAGATGATCAGGGAATACCGGATCGAACTGTACAAAGCCTGCGACGGCCGTATAGGACTCCAAGCACGGAAATACAAAGGCAAGCCAGGTGCCGAAGAAGAGATTCGCGCCAACAAGGACGCCTTGGTAGCCGAACTCGTACGTCGAGAACGGAAGCGGAAAACAAACGAGGAACGCAAACACCGCGAACATATCCTCAATCTGCAGAAGGAATACCCGGTCAACCTGCCCGACCTCAACGTGGGTGACCTGGTCGCGTGGTATGACCAGCGAATGCCGTTCAGCTATGGGATCAGGCGCGCCGACTCCATCTGCACAGGCGAGGCATTCGACTGGGACCCGGAATACGTGATTATCCTGAGCTTGGACCACGGGGAATCGCTGGCCGAAGAACTAAGCGTGGAATGCTGGCAGCTTGACGCATTCCAGGCTGGCGAACCACTGGGGCTGGGACATGATGATTACGAGTTGCAAATGCACAAGGTCATTCGCGACTGGATCGAAGCGCACAAGGAACGTCGAATTTCCGCAAGCCACCCCACCACCACCTACTATCACATCGAACGCGACGAGGCGATTGCACTGGCAGGCAAGGTACGTGAGGCCGTCGCAGTGAAAGCCCAAAGCATTCTCGACAACAACATCAAACGCCATATCGATGTCATCAGCCGATACAACCACCAAAACGAGAAACCGCTGACCGAAGCCGAGGCCCGCAAGCTTTGGAAGCGCGACAACGATATGTACAACGAGGGTGGCTCCGGATACGTATACGACTATGTGAGCCGCGAACGGGCCGAGGAATGCGTGGCTTGGCTGCAGGAGCATGATGTGACCGATATTCCGGCCATCAAGGATTGAAAGGCAGAGGAAAGATGAGCCAGTACATCACGGTCAACGAATACGCCGCCCTCCACCACAAGCAGCCCGTCAGCGTGAGAAAACTCGCTCAACGAGGTTCCCTGAAAAGCGCCAAGAAAATCGGCGGCGTCTGGCTGATTGACAAGGAGGAGCAGTATCCCGACCATCGGCGCAGCGGAAGCGTCAAATCGTTCGAAATGGTTCGTGGCATGTACCTCGTGGATGAAATCGCCTACGTTGAGGGACTGCCATCCACCTATGTGCGGATAGGCGACCAATGGTGCAAGAAGGACGTGTTCAGGCGCCAGTTGGACAAGACCAATCCGGAACCGACGCCGGTGCCGTATGATCCGTTCGTGGGGGAGGACTCGGAACGCAAGATGAATGCCGGCTGGTTCGAGGCAGCCCAGAATTTCGGATGTTTGCCGCGTGACACGGATTTCGTGCGCAAGGAGCTTAAGCGTGCGGCGACCCCGGACGAGCTTGCCGCTGTCGCGGCGAAGTTCGATGCGGTCAAGAAAAGCGAGCGTACGAACGTGCTCGGCAGGTTCTATGGGCCCGAATACGAGTACACGGTTCGTGAAGCGGTGCTTGAGTTGCCTGATGGGGTTAACGCGATGTCCGTCGAGCATGAGTTTCGTCGGATGGGTATCGAAGCAGATAATTACGCTCCGGGAGTTGTCGCCGTGCGTATCGGTTGAACAGTTGCGGTCGCAATCCCCTTCCGTGAGGGAGGGGGTCAAGAC
>ERZ780139.3037-NODE-3037-length-11613-cov-3.114293_pt1 | contig 11613 bp, 12 predicted proteins | sample MGYA00511476_ERZ780139 | MGnify/ENA primary metagenome ERZ780139 (study PRJEB29588, sample SAMEA2158190) | human gut metagenome | biome: human gut; feature: human-associated habitat; material: faeces | place: Denmark | collected 2008/2010 ... | reverse complement strand
GAGGGGATGGCATACTCCTGCATGACCTGCACATCCAGCCGGGAGTCGTACTGGTTCGGATGCAGGCTGCGCCACGTGATGCAGCCCGCAATCATTATCACGCAGGCCAGCCAGACCCAGCTTTCCCACGGACGCTTCACGTCCCGGTACAGATATTCTCCGGCGGCGATAAACCCGGCGGCAAACAGCGGCAGCGCCCACCATCCGGAACCCAGATACACGTATGCCAGCACATACATCCCGAACGCCAGCAGCACTTCCTTCCGGCCGGCCGAGAACGGCGGCTTTGCCGGGGCGAGCGTCTCCTGCGCCCAATCGGGCGTTTCCTGCGGGCGGGGGAATTCGTTTTTACGTTGTTCTTCCATCGGTGACCTCCTGTTGGTCGTCCACAAACTCCAGCAGGTCGCCCGGCTGGCAGCGGAGCTCATGGCACAAGGCCATGAGCGTGGAAAAGCGGATGGCCTTGGCCTTGTTGTTTTTGAGAATGGACAGGTTTGCAGGCGTGATGCCCACGCGCTCGGCAAGCTCTCCGGCGGATATTTTCCGCTTTGCCATCATCACATCCAGATTGACCAGAATCTCCATGCCGCGCCTCCTAGATCGTCAGATCCAGATCGTCCTTCATTAAAATCGCCTGCTGGAAGACGTTCTTGACAATCCGGACAATCAGCGCCATGAAGCCCGCTGCGATTGCAATCACGGCAAACGGCAGATAGTAAAAACCACTTGTCAGACAAATCAGCCCCGCGCCCACGCAGCACCAGCTCACCGCACGCAAAAGCGCCACGTTCCGCGCATCAAAGACAACCTGCGCACGGATATTTGCAAGCAATCGCCAGAGCTTCCAGAGCAAAATCCAGCCGAAAACGCTGCAAAGATAGATGGTCAGCATCATCAGCTTTCCCGTTTGCCACGGCATACCGCGCAGCCCCGTAAACCAGCGCACTGCGAAATAGCACAGGCAGTCGAGCAGCAGCAAACACACTGCGAACAGCACCACGCACGCCTGCGAGAGCCGGACGCTTTTGTTTTCATTCCAATCCATCGGAACCACTCTCCTTCCGTTAACCATAGAATACCACGAGGTACATCGTTTGTCAATGCGATTTTATCGTTTTTCGATAAATATTTTTCGTTTCTCATGTTCTGTTCCGACAAAAAAAGAGACGGCGAAGCCGTCTCTTTTCTGCTTCATTTTCTGTTATCCGCGCGAGAAGCCGAGGTATCTCGTGCCCTGGAAGGTGAGTTTGCCGGTATCTCCCTCGACGAGCAGCCCATACTCCGAGCCGTCGACGGGCATTTCCTCCCGGTCGCCGCTTTCAAACTCAAAGGTCACAAAGTACTTGCTGTAGTTGTAGCTGTGCATCATGTCGTCGTTTGTGTGCCGGTGACGGTTCTCGCCCACCTGCATACGTTTGGAAACGACCTTTGCCTCCGCCGTCAAGCGCGGAGACTGGTCATTTTTCCGCTCCCGCTTTGCCTTGGACACAAATGTTCCCACAATTGTACTGATGACAAAGACAAATACAATCAGAAACAGCAGCGGAAATACTGCGTTCATCAGCTGAAAGCCAACCCCAAAGCCCATGTGTATACCGTCCTTTCTCTTTTCCCGGTTTTTCATTCACACTTCTTAGACGAAGTATACCGGAAAAGGTTCCGGATTGCAAGCACTCGTTAGTCCTCCTCGCCGCGATAGAGCCGCAAGCCCTCACGCCCTTCTTCGGTGACGGGCTTGAGCCAGCGCATGGACTTAAAATGGATCAGGCACAAAATGCTCTTCGGAATATCCTCGCCCAGATACGCGAGAATCACGACGCCGAGGAACGACAGGTGCAGCACCCGCGCGCTCAGCAGTGCCAGCGGGATGGCGACGACCCAGAGAGTTGCAAGGTCGAAGATCATGCCTGTCAGCGTATCGCCGCCGGAGCGGAACACGCCTACGACCTGCACATAGGAGATATTGCGGAAGCAGTATTCCAGCGAACAGAAGATCGTCACGGCGTAGGCTGTCGAGATAGTCGTGGCCGAAAGATTGTCGCCCGCGGCGAACAGCGACACGAGCGGGTGCCGCGCCGCGATCATGGCCAGACCCACGATGAGGCCCATCAGCGGCACCAGCACGGAAAAGCGCCGGGCGTCGGCTACGCCGCGCCGGATTTTGCCGCTGCCGATAGACTTGCCGACCATGATGACACAGGCGTTGCCGAGGCCGACATAGAACGCAAAAGCAAGTTCAGAAAACGTCTTGAAGATGGTCATGCCCGCATAATATTCATAGCCCATGTTGGCGTAAATGCGGTTAAGCGTGAGCATACCGAGTGCCCACAGACCTTCGTTCGACATGACGGGCAGCGCGCGGGCACAGAACTCACCCAGCTGCTTCCACGAAAACGTGAACAACTCCCGCACCGGACCCATCAGCAGGTTTTTCTCAAACGCTGAGAAAATCAGAATCAGCACCGGGCCCAGCCACGACGAAATGCACGTCGCAATGGCCGCACCCTCTACGCCGAGTTTCGGCAGGCCAAACGCACCGAAAATCAGACCATAATCTGCAAAAGCGTTGGCAATGGTCGTGACGATAGAGACATAGAGCGGCAGGCGGACGCGCTCTGTGCCGCGCAGGACGTTGGACAGCAGATATGTCAGTGCGACAGCAGCGTAGGAGAAACAGACGATGCGAAGATACCGGCAGCCCGTCTCTATGACGGCAGGCTCCTGATTGAACAGGCCGATGACCCATGCGGGCGCCGCCAGCGCGACGGCCAGAAAACAGAGCGAGACGAACATCGCCAGCATGAGTCCAATACCCATCACGCGCCGGATTCCCTTGAGATCCTTGACACCCCAATACTGCGAGATGAACACGCTCATGCCGGAGCAAAGGCCGAAGCCCAGAAGGCCGCACAGCCAGCCCCACTGAGCCGCCATACCGACGGCGGAGAGCGTCACGTCGCCCAGCTGTGATACCATCAGCGTGTCAACCAGCTGGAACGAACTTGTCAATACGTTTTGCAGCGCGACCGGGATCGCCAGCTTCACGGTCACGCGCCAGAAGGGCTTATCGCCCAGATAATCAGTCAGTTTCATAGAAAAAATACTCCAAGGCAAAAATATGGGGATGCCGCCCCAAGGCGGTATCCCCACGAAGTTTTTCGATTGGTCGCGTGAGAGACCTTTTCGCCGGAACCGGCCTCGACGGAACGAGCCCGGTCCCTCCTCTCAAAACACAAGCTGAACTTGCGTTTTGGATTTATTGCGCCCGCAGGCGCACGCTGCAAATTTCAAAAATCCGATTCAGCCATCACCAACAATGGCGTGCTCTTTCGGCAGTCATTCATCGATCGGTAAAAGGGACGGCGTAAAAGTGTGTCTGTCCATTGAGCAGATACGTGATGGCGGTTTTTGAGTAATCAGCGTCCTTTTCTTCCATATCTTTTCCCACGCACGGGAAAAGATATGGCCGTCGGAGACATAGGGAAGTCACAAATCTGCGACAGCAATCCCTCAGTCACCTTCGGTGACAGCTCCCTTAACACAAGGGAGCCACCGGTATATGTAAGACTTGTCCGATCAGGCCATGCCAGCCGTGATGATGGCCATCTTGTAGACCTCGTCGGCGTTGCAGCCGCGGGAGAGGTCGTTGATGGGCGCGTTCAGACCCTGCAGGATGGGGCCGTAAGCCTCAAAGCCGCCCAGACGCTGGGCGATCTTGTAGCCGATGTTGCCGGCTTCGATGCACGGGAAGATGAAGGTGTTGGCGTAGCCCGCGACCTTGCTGCCCGGGAACTTCAGCTGGCCGACGACCGGGGAGACCGCCGCGTCAAACTGCATTTCGCCGTCGATGGCCATCTCGGGCGCGAGCTTCTGCGCTTCGATGGTGGCGTCGTGGCTGAGCTGGACGGTGCCGCCCTTGCCGGAGCCCTTGGTGGAGAAGGACAGCAGCGCGACCTTCGGGTCGATGCCGAAGAACTCTGCCGTGCGGGCGGACTCGACTGCGACCTCAGCCAGCTTCTGTGCGGCCGTGAAGGTCACTTCGCCGGTTGCCTTGTCAACGGTATCCTGATAGTCGATGTTGATGGCGCAGTCGCCCATGCAGTACTTTTCGTCGTTGCCGTCCTTGTCCTTGCGGAAGAGGATGAAGGAGGAGGAGACGAGGAAGCTGATGCCGGATTCAGCAAAGAGCCGGATCGAGAAAGCGTCTTCTTCGAGGCCGCGGTCGAAGCCCTGGTAGGCGATATCGAGGAGCGGAACGAGGCCGCGGTCGATCACGATCTGGAGGACTTCCTTCCACTGATCAGCCGTGAAGTCGAGACCAGTCGGGTTGTGGCAGCAGGCGTGCAGAATGACGACGGTGCCGGCTTCCTTCGCGCGGAGGTCAGCGAGCAGCTGCTCAAAGGCGATCGTGCCGTCAGCCTTGTTGTAGTACTGGTAGTGGGAAACGTCGAAGCCGGCCTGCTTGAAGATGGCGTTGTGGTTGCCCCAGGTCGGAACAGAGGTCGCGGCCTTGGTCTTGCCGACGACAACGTGGAGGAGGTCAGCGGCGAGCTTGATAGCGCCGGTGCCGCCGAGCGACTGCACCGTGCAGGCGCGGCGGGAGCGGACGACTTCAGAGTCCTTGCCGAACAGCAGTTCCTGGACAAAAGCGCCGAGAGCCGGATTGCCGGAAATCTGGCCGTAACCGTGAGGGGCGGCGGCGTTGTAGAGGCGGGTTTCGGCTTCACGCACAGCGCGCAGAACCGGGATCTTGCCTTCTTCAGTCTGATAGACACCGACGCTCAGATTCACCTTTTCGGCACGGGGATCGGCTTTGTACTGCTGACCGACACCCAGAATGGGGTCTTCAGGGGCACCAGCAACTTCTGCAAAGAGCTTATCTGTCATATTGATGTGATTCCAGCAATAAAAGAGAAGCATCGGCGTCCCGGCGTCACAAGCAGTCGGGAAGGAGTGCTTCGGAGTGGGTTATGGAAAAAAGCCGTGAATAAAAGTATATACAGAGTGTATGCCCCGGCCGTTCCCAAAAGGGCGTCAGGTGCTACGATTTTCTCCTTATGGCACGCCGGGTAATGCCAAACAAATGCGTTAAAAAAGCGAGGTTCCGTGGATAAAGTCATTTCATTTCCCCATTCGCCTTTCATCCTTCATGCGCCTTATGAGCCAAGCGGCGATCAGCCTGAGGCAATCCGAAAACTCTGTGAGGGGCTTGATGACGGACTGATGGGGCAGACGCTTCTTGGCGTCACGGGGTCCGGAAAGACCTTCACGATGGCGAACATCATTGCGCGCACCAGGGTTCCGACGCTCGTCATGGCGCCGAACAAGACGCTCGCAGCGCAGCTCTACTCGGAATTCCGGGATTTCTTCCCGGAAAACGCAGTGGAGTACTTCGTGTCGTACTACGACTACTACCAGCCGGAAGCATATGTGCCGTCACGGGATCTCTATATAGAGAAGGATTCCGCGATCAATGATCACATTGAGCAGATGCGGCTTTCCGCGTCGAAATCAATCCTCGAGCGGCGCGACGTGATCATCGTGGCGACGGTCTCCGCGATCTACGGCATCGGGGAGCCTGAGAGCTACACGAAGATGCGTCTCATCATCCGGCGCGGTGACACGAAGACCCGCGAGGACTTCGTGCGGCAGCTGGTCGGCATGCAGTACAAGCGAAGCGACATGGAGTTCCGCCGCGGCACGTTCCGCGTCAGGGGCGACACGATCGATATCTTCCCCTCGGAACACTCGGAAACGGCAGTCCGGATTGAGCTCTTTGATGATGAAGTGGATGAGGTGAGTCTCTTTGACCCGCTCACCGGTCACGTGATTCAGAAGGTGCCGCGGTTCGTGGTCTATCCGGCTTCGAACTACGTGACGCCGAAGGATGACGTGATGCGGGCGATTGAGTCCATCAAAGAGGAACTGCGGGACCGCGTCGAATTCTTCCAGAAGGAAGGGAAGGTCGTGGAGGCGCAGCGCCTTCAGCAGCGGACGCTTTTTGACCTTGAGATGCTGCAGGAAGTGGGGTTCTGCAAGGGCATTGAGAACTACACGCGGCATCTTTCGGGGCTGAAGCCCAGGGAGCCGCCTGCGTGCCTGCTCGACTATTTCCCCGCGGACTCCATCATGTTTTTTGACGAGAGCCATGTGACGATGGGGCAGATCGGCGGCATGTACCGCGGGAATCTCTCCCGCAAGACGACGCTCGTCGAATACGGCTTCCGCCTTCCCTCGGCGCTCGATAACCGGCCGCTCCGGTTTGATGAGTTTGAGCACAAGATGCGCCGCTCGATCTTCGTTTCAGCTACCCCCGCGCAGTGGGAGCTCGAGCACTCGGCTCAGGTGGTGGAGCAGGTGGTGCGTCCGACCGGGCTTCTCGATCCGGAGGTTGAGGTCCGGCCCGCGAAGACCCAGGTGGATGATGTGCTTTCTGAAATCTATGAGCGCACTGCCAAGGGCGAACGTGTGCTGATCACAACGCTTACGAAGAAGATGGCGGAGGACCTCACGGAGTTCCTCGCCGAGAATAAGGTGAAGGTGCGTTACCTTCACTCTGAAATCGATACGGTGGAGCGTGTCGAAATCATCCGGGATCTCCGTCAGGGAGTGTTTGATGTTCTGGTCGGCATCAATCTGCTTCGTGAGGGTCTCGATATTCCTGAGGTGTCACTTGTCGCCATTCTGGACGCGGATAAGGAGGGCTTCCTCCGAAGCGAGCGGAGCCTTGTGCAGACGATTGGCCGCGCGGCCCGGAATCTGGAAGGGAAGGCGATTCTCTACGCGGATCAGATGACGGACTCCATGAAGGCCGCCATCACGGAAACGAACCGCCGCCGTGCGAAGCAGATGGCGTTTAATGAAGAGCACCATATTGTTCCGAAGGGCATCAAGAAGGAAGTCCGCGACATCATTGACGGCGTCTACCGGGCGCCTGAGGTGAAGTCTGAGGAGGACACGACGGATCTCTCGGACGAAAAGGCGGTCTCTCAGCGCGTGAAGCAGCTGGAGAAGCAGATGGCGGCCTATGCCCGTGATCTCGAATTTGAGAAGGCTGCGGCAGTCCGTGATCAGCTTGATGCGCTTAAGAAAAGGCTCTTCGGAGCCTCGGTTCCGGACCTGCCCGAAAAGGCCTGAAACACGGAAAAGAACAGCGTTTGCAACAATCCGTATCATTCCTACTCTTGAATTCGTAAATAAAAGCGGTACGATAGAGCGGATAATTGCCCGCCTTGGCGGCGGACAGCTACTTTTTTACTCTCGGAATATATGATCAAAGTCCTTTTTGTCTGCATGGGCAACATCTGCCGGTCCCCCACTGCCGAAGCTGTTTTTCGCAAAATGGTGACAGACGCCGGCATAGGTTCCGAAGTCGCAGTGGATTCCGCTGGCACCCATGGTTATCACGTCGGCGAAGCGCCTGATGTCCGTTCTCAGCTGGCCGGACGCAAGCGCGGCTACGATCTGTCCGCCCACCGGGCTCGCCAGATCACGCTTGATGACTATTCCAGCGCGGACTTTATTCTGGCGATGGACTGGGAGAATCTCTCAGAGCTTCAGCGCCAGTGCCCCCCGGTATTCCGCCATAAGCTGCACCTGCTGATGCGCTACGCGAGCGAGTACGACGCCGCGGTCATCCCTGACCCCTACTACGGCGGTACGAATGGCTTCAACCTGGTGCTCGACTACTGTGAGGATGCCTGCCAGGGGCTGCTTGAAATCGTGAAGCGCCGTGTATCGATGTATGCCCCGGCTCCCCAGCCCCAGAAGGGAGAAGCGGAGCACTAGTTTCAGAGGTTTTATTTTTTCCCCTTATTTAGAGGCCGTCTCCTGACGGCCTTTTTTTTACCCCATACGAATAAGCCTCACGTCGTACTTAATCCTGAGTTAAATTGTCGGGTATTGGTGTATGATCTCTGTGTTTCATCTAGGTGGGATTGAATAGGGAACCGAAAAATAATGAGACTGACGACCAAAGGACGCTTTGCTGTAACGGCTCTTCTCGATATGGCTATCCATGCCGGCGAGAACCCCGTTTCGCTGACGGAGATCGCCGAGCGGCAATCGATTTCGGTTGCTTACCTCGAGCAGCTCTTCGGAAAGCTGCGTCGCGCCGGACTCGTTGTCAGCGTCCGGGGACCTGGCGGTGGTTACTGCCTTGCCCGCGGTGCCTGCGAGATTTCGGCTGCCGACATCATCAATGTTGTTGAGGACAATCTGGACGCGACGCAGTGCGGCGGCAAAACAAGCTGCCACCACGACGGCGCTGAATGTATGACGCACGAGCTGTGGGCGTCGCTCAATCAGAAACTCGAAGATGTGCTTTCTGAGGCGACGCTCGCGAAACTCGTCGAGCAGAACAAAGAGCGGCAGAAGCTTGCCCAGTCCGGCATTGCCTACGTGAAAATTGCCCCGGCTGCTATGCGGCGGAGCCATAAGAATACGGCCCAAAAGGAAACTCAGAAGTAACTGAGCGTCCTTACAGCGAGGAGAAACTTTTAAATGCTTAAATTGCCTGTTTACCTGGATTATTCCGCGACGACTCCGGTTGATCCGCGGGTTGCAAAGAAAATGATTCCGTACCTCACGGAAATCTTCGGCAATCCGGCAAGCCGCAGCCATGCTTACGGCTGGGAAGCGGAGAAGGCGGTCGAAGAGGCCCGCGGTCAGGTCGCAGCGCTGATCAACGCCGATCCGCGTGAAATCGTCTGGACCTCAGGCGCCACGGAAGCTGACAACCTCGCTCTGAAGGGCGCTGCCCACTTCTACAAGGATAAGGGCAAGCATCTCATCACGCAGAAGACCGAACATAAGGCGGTTCTCGACTCGATGCGCCGTCTCGAATCCGAAGGTTACGAGGTGACTTACCTCGATGTTGACGGTGATGGTCTCGTGGATCCGGCAGCTGTTGAAGCCGCCATCCGTCCGGATACGACGCTCGTTTCCATCATGGGCGTGAATAACGAAATCGGCACGATTCAGCCGATTTTCGAAATCGGTGAGATCTGCCACAAGCACGGCGTGCTTTTCCACGTCGACGCCACGCAGGCTATCGGAAAGCTCCACTTCGATATGAAGAATCAGCCGATCGACCTCATGAGCATGTCGAGCCACAAGGTGTACGGCCCGAAGGGCATGGGCGCTCTTTACGTCCGCCGCAAGCCCCGCGTCCGTATTGAATGCCAGATCGACGGCGGCGGACACGAGCGCGGCATGCGTTCCGGCACGCTCGCGACGCAGCAGATCGTCGGCATGGGCGAAGCCTATCGCATCCTGAAGGAGGATATGGACGAGGAGAATGAACGCATCCGCAAGCTCCGCGACCGCCTCTGGGAAGGCATCCAGAAGAACATCCCGTGCGTCGTGCTGAACGGCTCCTGGGAACATCGCGTGGGCTTCAACCTGAACGTTTCCTTCGAGTACATCGAGGGCGAATCCCTCATGATGGCCTGCAAGAATCTCGCCGTGTCGTCGGGCTCCGCCTGCACCTCCGCGTCGCTTGAGCCGTCCTTCGTGCTGAAGGCTCTCGGCCGCCCGGATGAACTCGCTCACAGCTCGATCCGCTTCACGCTCGGCCGCTTCACGACCGAGGAAGAGATCGACTACACGATCAAGGAGCTCACGGAAGCCGTGACGCGGCTTCGCGAACTCTCCCCGCTCTGGGAAATGCACCAGAAGGGCATCGATACGACGAAGGTTCAGTGGGCCAAGATGTAAGGCCGGATTCCCTTCGGAACAGATTCAGTAATTAACCGGTATCCGGGCGGAAGACACCGCCCGGAGCGTTGAAAGGAGGACACTAAAGTGCCCTATAGCGAAAAAGTCATCGACCACTACGAACATCCCCGCAATGTCGGCACGCTCGATTCCGACGCGAATGACGTCGGTACCGGCATGGTCGGCGCCCCGGCCTGCGGCGACGTGATGCGCCTTCAGATCAAGGTGGACGACAAGACCGGCATCATTGAAGACGCGAAATTCAAGACCTACGGCTGCGGTTCCGCCATTGCCTCGAGCTCGCTTGTGACCGAGTGGGTGAAGGGCAAGACGCTCGACGAAGCGGCCGCTCTGAAGAACTCCGAAATCGCCGAAGAGCTTGCGCTCCCGCCGGTGAAGATTCACTGTTCGATTCTTGCCGAAGACGCCGTTAAGGCTGCTATCGCTGATTACCGCGCGAAGCAGGCGAAGAAGGCCTGATTACCAGGCAAAGGAGCAGAAGAATGACCGTTTCTATGACTGAAGCCGCCGCCAAGCACGTTTCCCAGTTTCTGGAGAAGCGCGGCAAGGGCATCGGCCTGCGTGTCGGCGTGAAGACCTCGGGCTGTTCCGGCATGGCCTACAAGCTCGAGTTCGCTGACGTTCTCGAACCGGATGATCAGGTGTTCGATTCCCACGGCATCAAGGTGATCGTGGATCCGAAGAGCCTCGTCTACATCGACGGCACCCAGCTCGACTACACCCGCGAGGGCATTCAGGAAGGCTTCAAGTTCAATAACCCGAACGAAAAAGACCACTGCGGCTGCGGCAAGTCCTTCAGCGTCTGAAGAAGGTCGCCCCGGTCATGGCAGATAAGCTTGATATGTTCCAGCTTCTCGGCGTGCCGAGAAAATTCCGGGTGGATCAGAAGGCGCTCGACGAAGGCTACCGCCGGGTCGAGCTCCAGGTTCACCCCGACCGCTTCGCTTCGGCCACCCCCGCGATGAAGCGCGTGGCCGAGCAGTGGTCTCAGCGCGCGAACGAAGCGCTTTCCACACTTTCAGATCCCCTGAACCGGGCGATTTATCTCTGCGAGTCCGCGGGCTTCCCCGTGAACGCCGAGAACAACACCCGCATGCCAGTCGACTTCCTCATGCAGCAGATGGAGTGGCGCGAAAAGTTTGAAGCGGGGAAGAATTCCCCCGAAGCTCTCGCGAAACTCGCCTCCGTTGTGCAGGAGGAGAAGACGGCGCTCGTGGACCGCCTCGCAGCCCTTCTCGATGATGAGCAGAGCCCCGAAAAAGCGGTTCCTGAAGTCCGCCGCCTGATGTTCGTCGACAAGATGGCCCGCGACATTGCCGCCGCCATCCATCAGTAAGAAAAAAATAAGGAAAAAATCCATGCCTTTGCTTCAGATCGCAGAACCCGGAATGTCTGAGGTTCCGCACTCCGTCCATCTGGCGGTCGGAATCGATCTTGGAACCACGAATTCTCTCGTTGCGACCGTGAAGAACGGCGAAGCGGTCGTGCTCGAGGACGAGAAGGGCTCAGCTCTTCTTCCGTCTGTCGTCCGGTATCTCGCGGACGGCACGGTGCAGGTCGGACGCGAGGCGCTTCAGCGCGCGGCCGAAGACCCGCAGAATACGATTTCCAGTGCGAAGCGGCTGATCGGGCGGACCCTTTCGGAAATTGCGGATCCTTCGCATCTTCCGTTCCGTCTGCTTGATAACCCTGGCATGGTGAAGATTGAAACCGCGGCCGGCGTGAAAACGCCTGAAGAGGTTTCCTCTGAAGTCCTGAAGGTGCTCCGCGCCCGGGCTGAGGCGGATCTCGAAGGAGAACTCGTGGGCGCCGTGATTACGTGCCCGGCCTACTTCGATGACGCACAGCGTCAGGCGACGAAGGACGCGGGGCGCC
>ERZ780139.3032-NODE-3032-length-11624-cov-8.932665_pt1 | contig 11624 bp, 10 predicted proteins | sample MGYA00511476_ERZ780139 | MGnify/ENA primary metagenome ERZ780139 (study PRJEB29588, sample SAMEA2158190) | human gut metagenome | biome: human gut; feature: human-associated habitat; material: faeces | place: Denmark | collected 2008/2010 ... | reverse complement strand
GCGCTCGGTGAAGATGTACTGCGCCATCTTCGGGTTCCAGCGGCGGGTCTGATGACCAAAGTGGACGCCAGCTTCGAGGAGCTGCTTCATGGAAATGACTGCCATAGTTGTTTTCCTCCTTGTTTTTCGGGCTGCCTCGCTTGATTGCGGGCTATGCCTTCAACCACCCTCTGCCCCTTCGCGGCGACTCACTGCATCCGCAGCACAAGGACCGCAGGACAAAGGTGCGTAGTCTTGCTGATTATACCACAAGTATGCCTGTTTTTCAACTGTTTTTTCAGTGGGTGGAGAAATTTTTTACGCAAAAACAGCTTCAGTCTGCTGTCCAGCGTGCTTCAAAATCGGCAGCATTCATTTTCAAGCCGCTGCGAAGCTGTTCAAGCATTTGCTTGCCGACTGGCGTAAAGCGCAGAATGTTGAAATAGTTCTTCACGGCGCTGCGAATATCTTTCAGCGATGTTTTTGATTTTATCCAATTCTGTGGAACAAAAATTTTCCCGTTTTCCGTCACTTCCGACGATGCGGCATCCATGGCGGTTCCGAGACAGGCGCCCGCAATTTCAATCACGTTATCAAGCGTGCCGCTTCCCATAAGTTTTTCAAGCGCAATGGCGGCAATCGGAACGCTGTCATTGGGCATATTGTTGATTTCGCCAAGAATCACAGAGACAGCGAAAAATTGATGATATGGCGCATACGCTTTCATGGAAAGCAGCGTTACATTCAGCCCCATCGGATTTTCTGCGTTCCATTTGCTATATACGCTGTCGAAAATAACATGCAGTGCGTGAACATTTTCAGGCGAATAGGGGCGATGAAAAAGTTGGTCAAAATACTTATCGAAGATTTTAGTCTCGCTGTAAGAAATCGTCGGGCGCTGCGATTGCCATGCAATAAGCTGCTTTCCCAAGTCCGTCAAATTGACGACATTTGCATCATTATATTTCAGCTTATCAACTTTTTCGCCGCGTTTCGTAATGAAATAGCCGTCCGGGTAAAATTGCTCGTAAGCCTTTTTCAGCGCCAGCACCGATTTATCATTGCTTCGCAAGTCTCTGGCTTTGACGGCGCTCTGACTGTTGGTCGACGTGCTGATTTTGTCGGCACGGTCGGATTCGCTGATTTCATAGAATCGGAAAAGAATGTACGCATCCGTCGCCTTCTTCGCGGTCTCGCTGGAGCTGTAAATGGTGCTGAGCGACTGACAGCCATTAACCACATTGAGTTCCTTGACGGATAGATGATTCCCTTTCAATTCCATATGGGAGCAAATTGCCGTAATGCCATTGTGCAGGAAGAAGAAGTCTCTTGCATCTTTCTTAATTGTCTGCGCAATCGCTTTATTAACCTTATTGCTGTTTCCAAGCGATTGTCGCACATTCTTGCGAAACAAGCTGCCATCCTTAATCCCCGGTATTTTGACGCAGTCTCTCAGCGGCAGTGCGGCAATTACCGCTTTCGTGCTTCCTATCAGCAGTTCCATGTACTTGCCCTGCTCCAAGAAAAACTCATGGTTGATATATGGGCGGTTTTTGTTCATTGCTTCGTTGTACTTAAACGCCAAGGTATCATTATCCACAATGACCAGATTTGCAGACAACGTGTCGCTTTCCGCCAATTCTTTCTGAAACGCCTCTAAATCCGATTTTGCTGCATCCGTCAAGGCAGACGTTGTAATCAGCTCAAAGCAGATTTCGTAATCATCCTCCAAAGCGGTTGCCATTTCGCTAATCTTGATTTTCAGCTTCTGATTCGCGCCCTCTTGCAGATGCGGCAAGTCTTTAATTTGTATCCACGCTGACAGAACTTCCCGAAGCGGTTCGCTGTCCAGCGTGCTGCCTGCATAGAATTTTCCCTGCATAATGTAAATGGTGCTGGATTGATTGTCTATATAGATAGCATCAATCTGTTTGTCACCCGCACCGTCTGTAATGCAGTCTTTTGCTTCATGAATATCGAGATTATGAATATTCCGCAGATACCACGCGATAAAACGCTGTCCATCGTTTGGATAATGCTCCCGATAGTAATCCTGTTCAATATCATGCTTGATTTTATCAAACATCTCCATGGCTTTCATCACCCTTTCTGCTTTTGAAACAGCTCCTTCACCACCGCGTAGCTCATCTTCGGTCTCCGATACTCGTCCACCACGCCCTTGTTGTTGTGCGTCTTCGGGCGGTGCATCGCCCATTCCTCCGTCACGCGGCAATCCGCGAACTGCCACAGGAACACGCCGCTGCACGCCGGGTTCTTAAGCACCGCCTCCACCTGATCGCGCAGAATTGTGCACTGCCGCTCCTCCGACCACTTCGATTCGCCCAGCGGGTCATGATAGCCGTAAATGCCGCCCGCGCCGATTTCGCTGATGATGACGGGCTTCCCCGCCCCGCCGTGCTCACGGATTTCCTTGAGTTTCTGCGCCAGGCTCTCCGCCACGGGCGTGTTGTGATACCACTGCGGATAGATGTTCACGCTCACCACGTCGCTGTCGCCATAGACAAGGCTGCCGGGGCGCTCCAAGAGCGCGGCGGTCATCGGGCGGGAGGCGTCCAAGTCGTGCAGAAGCGCATAGACTTCGCGATAGCAGTCCGCGCCGTAATCGCAGTTATCCGCGCACTCGTTCAGGCATCCCCAAATGAAAATGGACGGATGATTGCGGTGCTGGGCAACCATTTCGCGCACGCACTGCCTTGTCTGCGGCATGAAGTTCGGGTTGCGCATTTGCTCTTCCTGCAAGCCGCGCGCGTGCGCCTCCTCCCACACCAGCAGCCCCATTTCATCGCAGAGGTCGAGGAATCGTGGGTCATTGGAGTAGTGGCAGGTGCGGACGCAGTTGCAGCCCATGTCCTTCATCATCAGGATGTCCTGCGCCATGGCCTGCAGCGGCACCGCGCAGCCGAACGCGCCGTACTCCTCGTGGCGGTTGAAGCCCATCAGGCGGAGTTTCTCGCCGTTGAGCAGCAAATCCATTCCGGAAATGCTGATTTCGCGGAAGCCGACGCGGTCAATCAGGTCATCCAGCACTTGATTTCCTTCGCGGATTTCGGCGCGGAGGGCGTAGAGTGCGGGCGTGTCAGGCGTCCACGCGGTCACATCCGCATAATGCGCATCGGGAATGCGGATGATGGCGGTGCTGTCCGCCGGGATGTGCGCGGTTTGGGTGAACGTCTGCCCGGCAAGGGTGAGGGTGACATCCGCCGACGCGTCTTCATCCGCCAGATTGCGGATGGTTGCGGAAATATCCGCCGTCCAGCCGTCCGCCGCGCGCTTCGTCGTGATACCGACACGCTCCACAAACACGTCCGGCAGCTGCTCAATGACGACCGGGCGCGTGATGCCGCCATAAGAATAGTAGTCATTCGGAACGTGCAGGGCGGAATCCTCCCCGAAACGGTTGTCCACCTCGACGGTCAGCGCATGTTCGCCGTCGGGCAGGCGGCGCACGACTGTCTCAAACGCGGTGAACGCGCCGTAGTGCTGGGCGATTTCGGTGCCGTCCAGCAGGACGCGTGCGCGGAAGGACACGCCGCCGAAATACAGGCGGATATTACCCCCGCAGCGGATGCGGGTCGTGTAGTGCGCGCGCCCGCGGTAGTTGTGGAGCGCAGGGACAAGCTCCCATGCGCTTGGGACGGGCAGCCGCGCGGGGACGGGTGCGTCGGTGTCAAGGGCAGCGAAATCCCACAGCGTCGGCACGGGGACAGCGCGGCGGATTTGGTGTGTGGCGAAGGTGCGGTCAGACATAGGACTTCCTTTCTTCCTGCCGATGGCGGGAAAGGCGATTTTCTGGTTGTATTATAGGCGAAAAGGGACAAAAAGGCAAGGGAAACGAGGGATTTTACTCTAACGCCACGGAAGTAATTTAGGATTTTATATTGCAGTATTAGCAAAGTTGGGATATAATAAATATGGGTATTTATTTTCGAGCATGTGTTACTACCCACTGCGCGGATATTTAGAGAAGAGGAGCATTGATAGAGTGTTTGATAAAAAAATGACCCCCATTCTTAAATGGGCAGGTGGGAAGTCGCAGATTTTGGAATATATTGCAGATAGCATGCCTGCCGATTTTAACAATTACTACGAGCCATTTGTTGGTGGTGCTTCTGTATTATTGGGTATTTCTCCGACACAAGCATATGTGAACGATATAAATGAACAACTCGTAAATCTCTATATGCAATTAAAACTTGCCGCCGATAGCGTTATCACAAAAGTTAATGAACTGGATACTGTACCTTGCACAAAAGAACTATACTATTCAATTCGCGAGCAGTATAACGCAAAGATTTTACATCATGACTGTGATGTTGATTCTGCTGCACTTATGATATGGATTAACAAGCATTGTTTCAATGGGCTATACCGTGTCAATAATAAAGGCTTATTTAACGTTCCCTATAATAATAAAGTTAATGGGAAGTCCATTGATGAGAATAACATCAGAGTCATTTCTAAATATTTGCAGAAACATGATATTACTATAACATGCTATGATTTCGAGAAAGCCTGTGAATCAGTGAAATCTGGAGATTTCGTTTATTTTGATAGTCCATATGTTCCCGAAAGTATTACTGCCTCCTTTACAGATTACGCAGCTGGTGGTTTTTCCTTGAGAGACCATGAACGACTGGCTGCTCTGTATAAGCACTTAGATAAAATCGGTGCAAAAGTGATGCTATCAAATAATGATGTTCCTTTAGTGCGTTCGTTATATAATGGATACAATATCCAGTCGCTTGATGTAAAGCGCATGATCAATAGAAATGCAGATAAAAGAACAGGAAAGGAAGTTTTGATAACTAATTATTAATATGGGAAAATTTTTTGAAGGATTACGCCCCTATTACTATAATACTAATGCAGCACTGTACCTTTCAGATACTTTTGAAGCATTAGAAAAAATGTTGCCAGAAAAGGTAGATATGATATTCGCCGATCCTCCCTACTTTCTTTCAAATGGCGGAATATCGTGCAGAGCAGGAAAGGTGGTTTCTGTCAACAAAGGAGATTGGGATAGAATCGGAAGTGTTGATGAAAAGCACAATTTTAACAGACGTTGGATTAAACTGTGTCACCGTGTGCTGAAACTGAACGGAACTATTTGGATTAGCGGAAGTATGCACAACATTTATTCTGTCGGTATGGCACTTGAGCAGGAGGGATTTAAAATAATAAATAACATAACTTGGCAGAAAACAAATCCTCCACCCAACATGGCTTGCCGCTGTTTCACACATAGTACAGAGACAATACTTTGGGCGCAGAAAGCAGAGAAAGGATCGCGACATTTCTTTAATTATGAACTAATGAAAGAAATAAACGGTGGGAAGCAAATGAAAGATGTCTGGACTGGTGGATTAACGCCTTTCTCAGAAAAACGCTTTGGAAAGCATCCCACACAAAAACCCGTCTATTTACTGGAACGGATTTTGTTGGCATCAACAGTCGAGAATAATGTCGTGTTAGACCCCTTTTGCGGTTCATCCACAACAGGTGTTGCTTGCAAGCACCTAAAGCGTAACTATATTGGAATTGATAACAATATAGAATACTTACACTTATCAATAGAAAGGTTGGAGAATGAATGAACACACGGATTTTTTCCCAATGGCTGTCTACGTTCAGAGCCTCTATCAATAGGTATGGTTATTATACCGATTTTGCAAAAGTTTATGAACACGTTGAACAGCTGAAAATCGAAATTAACATTCTCAATTCTCTTGTAGGTTCCAAGAACATTGAAGCAGATTTTGATACAGTCATTTCCAGATACCCGGAGTGTCTCAAAGCCATTCCAATCCTACTCGCAGTTCGCGATAATGAAATCTACTGTCAAGATAAAAATAGCGCTCTCAACTATCAGTTCGATAAGAAAGTTCAGACCGTTGAAGAATATAAGTATTTTATGCAACATACGGGGCTTTTCGATATGCTTCAAAATCATATTATTAGCAATCTATATGATTACGTTACTGGTGTTGAAGTCGGATTAGATTCCAACGGACGAAAAAATCGTGGCGGTCATCAGATGGAAGACTTAGTGGAAATCTATTTAAAGCAAGTCGGCATCGAATACTACAAGGAAATGTATTTAACAGAAATTGAACGCAATTGGGGCATTGATCTTTCCGCTATTTCCGCAGAAGGAACATCCACAAAGCGTTGGGATTTTGTTGTAAAGTCTGCTTCCTGTGTCTATGTCATTGAAACAAACTTCTATGCAACTGGTGGATCCAAACTGAACGAAACCGCAAGAAGCTATAAAATGATTGCAGAAGAATCAAAAGCAATCCAAGGATTCAAATTCGTTTGGATAACAGATGGCGGCGGTTGGAAAAGTGCCCATCGAAACCTTGAGGAAACTTTCAATGTTTTGCCGACTCTTTATAACATTGCTGACATGGAAAACAACATTTTCTCCATGCTTTTTAAGTAATTTGAAAGGTGGACGGATTTTATGTTTGGGAGACAAGGTAATTCTTCTAATAGCGACAAACCCATTATTCAGTCCCACGGCTATAATGGTAGTGAACCCACCCGAATTTGTCCTCATTGTGGAAAAGAAAAACCTTTGAGCGAATTTGGCTTTCGGAGAATGGGTTCTGGCGAAATCCGCAATCAATCATGGTGTAAAGATTGTAGATAACAAAGAACTGGCAAGCTGCATGTGCTTGTCAGTTCTTTATTTTCACTTCAAGAACCCGCTGATAATCTGCTCTTCCGCTTCCTGCTCGGTCAGCCCAAGGGTCATCAGCTTGATAATCTGCTCGCCCGCAATCTTGCCGATGGCTGCTTCGTGAATCAGCGCGGCGTCGAGGTCGTCCGCTTCGAGCTGCGGCACGGCAAGAATCTTCGCGTGATCCATGATAATCGCGTCACACTCCGTGTGGCCGGAACAGGCGGCCTGCCCGACAAGGCGGCTGTCGAACTTCTGCCACGAGTTGTCCTTGGCAACCGAGCGGCTCACCACATCCGCGCTGCTGCCCGCGCCCTTCATCGTCACGACGTAGATGCTTTCCGCCTTCTGGTCGCCGTGGGTCATCAGGCGTTCGCGGACGACAAGGCGCGCACCGGCTTCCAGCTCCGCCGTCGTTGTGCGGATGGTGCTGTCCACGCCGCGAATCTGCACCATTTCCATCTCCATGCTGCTGCCCTGCGCCAGATGCACCTCCGTGCCGGGATTCAGCAGGCGCTTGCCCGTGCCGTCGCCCGAACCGTAGTGCTTCTCGACGTAGCGGACGTGCGCGTTTTTCTCCACAAAGAAGCGGTGCAAGCCGTCATGCTGGGAATCCTGCGAACCGCAGTTGTCGATGCCGCAGCCCGCGACAATCAGGACGTCGCTGCCCTCGCCGATGTAGAAATCATTGTAGACCATTTCCTTCAGGCCGCTTTCGCTCAGCACGACCGGAATGTGCACGCTCTCGTTGACCGTGCCGGGCTTGATGCGGATGTCGATGCCGGACACATCCGTCTTGGACTCGATGCTGATATTCGCCGTCGTCTGGCGCGACGCCAAATGCCCATTCGCGCGGATGTTGTACGCGCCCTCCGGCACGCCGTGCAAATCCGCCACTTCTTCCAGAAGTCTGCGCTGAACAGCCGTAATCTTCTCGCTCATCAGCAGTTGCCCTCCTTCCCGGTGGTCTTTTCCAATTGTGCGCACGCGCTGACGGCGGACGGCGTGCCCAGCAGCGTCGGCAGAATTTCCGCGCGGCTGCCGTGGCTGACGATTTTTCCTTCCGCCAGCACAATGATTTCATCCGCAATGTTCAGAATGCGCTCCTGATGGCTGATGACGAGGATGGTGCGGTCGCTGCGCACCTGCCGCATCCGCTCAAAGACGCTGATGAGGTTCTGGAAGCTCCACAGGTCGATGCCCGCTTCCGGCTCGTCAAACACGGACAGCTGCGTGCCGCGCGTGAGCACCGTTGCAATCTCAATGCGCTTGAGTTCGCCGCCGGACAGGCTGCCGTTTACCTCACGGTTTACATAATCCCGCGCGCAAAGCCCCACTTCGGACAAAATCGCGCACGCTTCGCTGACCGACAGGCGCTTACCCGATGCAATCCGCAGCAAATCCAGCACGGTGATGCCCTTGAAGCGCACGGGCTGCTGGAAGGCGTAGCTGACGCCGAGTTTGGCGCGGTCGGTGATAGACAGATCGGTCATGTCCGTGCCGTCGAGCAGAATTTTGCCTGCCGTCGGCTTCTCGATGCCGGCAATCATCTTCGCCAGCGTCGATTTTCCGCCGCCGTTCGGCCCGGTGATGACCACAAAACGCCCGCTGTCCACCGTCAGCGTAATATCATGGAGGATTTCCTTTCCCGCCGCCTCATTCGTGACGGCAAAGGACAAATGCTGGATGTCTAACATGAAAGCACCTCAACCGCGGGCATTCCCGCCATTTGTCTGATTGATTTTTCCCCGGTTTGCGCATTTCCATACGCAGCCAGTGTCCATGATAGCAGTTTGCGGGGGGCATGTCAACCGATTTTCGTCAAAATCCGGCGAAATATAGGGGTTTACCGCAAGTCCGGCACGTCTGTCCAGTCGCGTGCCAGCATCCGCTCGTACTCCTCCTCCGTAATCGGCAGAATCGTGCCGTGCTTAAAGCCGTAGGGAAAATGGAAAGCCTCATCTGCGCGGGTGAAAACGCCCTTCGTCAGGTCGTCCGACACGAACGGAACGTACCCCTGTCCCGCGCAGCCCGCGCCGTAGAAATCCGCAAACAGGCACCAACGGCCGTCGGCGAGTTTGACGGCGGTCGGCGCTTCATACATGCCCTTCGTCTGCGCGCCCATCGAATCATCGAAGCCCTCCACGCGCTCGAATTTTCCATTCACATGGTCGCTGACGAGCAGCAGCAAGTTGTCCGGGTTCGGGCTGCTTTTCACAAAAAGGTAGAATTTGCCCTTCTCCTCGTACATGGCGGAGTCGATGATGCTGCTGTCCGGCTTGCGGTAAATCAATTCCGGTTCGCTGTAATGGACGAAATCTTTTGTCCGACTGCCGTAAATCGCCATATTCCCGAAGTTGTTGCAGCGGTGCTTCGATGACCAGTGCACGAGATATTCGCCATGCTCGCTGTCAAAAATCACGTCAGGCGCCCAGACGCAGCCCATGTCGTCCGTGCCGAAGCGCACCATTTCCTCCTCCGACCAATGCACGAGGTCATCGGACACCCAGTGCGCCAAATCTCTGCTGCCGTTTAGCCCGATATTCCGCCATGAGTGCTGATATTGGTTGCGCATCCCGTAGGACAGGCTGAGGTCAGTCGCGAAAATGTGGAATTTTCCGGATGTGTGGTCGCGGACGATGGTCATATCGCGCACGCCGCGGTCGCCATAGTATGCCCAGAGGACAGGATGTCCGCCGTTGAGCGCCTGCCAGTGGAATCCGTCGCGGCTGACGGCGAAGTGCACCTGTTCGCCGTCAGGGGATGTTTTCTCCCGAAAATGAACGAAAAGATAATGCTGCATGTTCAACCTCCTTGCGGCATGTTTCCATAAAAATTCGCGATGGCGCACCAATTTTCCTGCTGATTCTGCATATTTCGGCGAATTTTTGTCTGCTTTTCTGCATCATCCGCCGCCACACGGAAAGAGCCTGCCGCAATCCGCTTGCAGCAGGCTCTTCGTTATGCAATTGTCGGGGTTAACCTATATGTTTCAAGGCTCAGACAGCATGGACTGGGCAGGCGGCTCGCACCGCCCACGGTGAACCATTAGTTTTCCGGCTCCAGCAGGCCCATTTTTCCGTCTTTGCGCTGATACAACACGTTGATTTCCTCGGTTTCGGCGTTGACGAACGCGAAGAAGCTGTGTCCCAGCATTTCCATCTGAACAGCGGCGTCCTCTACAGACATCGGACGCACGGGGAAGGTCTTGTGGCGAACGATTTCCGGCACGCTCTCTTCCGCCGCGGCATCCTCATCCTCGATGAATTCCAGCTCATTGCTGGCGAAAGCATCGTCGCGGATGCGCTTGTCGAGCTTCGAGCGGTGGCGGTGAATCTGACGTTCCATCTTCGCCAGCGCCTGATCAATGGCGAGGAAGAGGTTTTCGGGCTCAGAGGCCTCCGAGCGGAGGATAACGCCATTGCCCATGGGGACGGTGATTTCGACGGTGCGAATATCGCGCTTGGGTTCCTTGCTCAGCCGAACCTGCATTTCCGTATCGGGCAGGAGATAGCGGCCCATGCGCTCCGTCTTTTTCTCAATGCGGCGGGTCACATGGGGGGAAACCGTCATATTCTTCGCATAAATCGTCAACTTCATAAAATCAGTTGCTCCTTTCGCAGTTGATAATTCCTGCGGAAGCACATGGACACTTGTCAGCGCTTCCGCTGATTCTGATGCGCCATCGGCATCACGTCCTTTCCCTATCCTTGTGCTTATATATTTCGACGCTCCCTCGAAAATTCCTGCTGCTTTTGCAAAAATATTTTTCTTTTTTGACCAGAAGCCGCAAGGGGCTTCGCCCCTTGACCCCACCAAAGGGTCTTCGACCCTCTGGACTCCCTTTCGCGCGATTGAGTTGGTGACAACTGCACACTATGCCCGCGTGTTTATCCACCTTGCGCCGCAAATTCCGTTCCCCAAACGCCGCTTTTCCCACATTGCAGCAGGTAATGGCGAAGGCGAAGGAGTCCAGAGGGCGACCGCAGACTTCGTCTGTTTCCATTGCCCTCTGGAACCCGCGGGAAAGACCAATATCATAGGAAAAGACAGCCGCATCCCCTGCGCCCAATCGTTCGCGCGGGGGATTTTCTCTTTTCCACCCCAACGACAAAAAAACGCCCTTGACTCTCGCGAATCAAGGGCTAATAGGAATCCGGCAGCGACTTATCCTCCCGGGCCGTGTCCAGCCAAGTACTTTCAGCACTGGAGAGCTTAACTTCTGTGTTCGGGATGGGAACAGGTGGAACCTCTCCGTCATAACCACCGGAAAAAGGTTGGTTTTCACCAACGACTGCATTCTATCACGATTCCATTGCGCTGTCAAGAGGCGATGACTGTATTTTTGCTGCATCTCCGCGGAAAGTGAATTCCAAAAGCAAATGCCACAGTAACAGTAAGCGCTGGTTTGCTGCTGACGGCTATCGACCGGATTTTGGGGAAACTGCTATCGTCGTGCTCGACGTTATTCCCTCGTTTCCGGGATGACTGCTGAGAAGTCTATTCCTCTGAGCCGCATCTCCAGAATGATTTCCAGAACAGCTTGGCGTTGTTCCCTTTCAAACAAAAAAATCCTGCAAGCCCGTTACATGATTCAAATGCTGCCACGGGCGGCGTTCGCCGCGGTACCATCCCCAGTGCAGCAAAAACCGCTCATGCTGGAATCATCCTTCCACACATGAGCAGCTTTCTTGCGGTTGTAGATTTTCTTGCTCTCGACTTTCTTCGTCACCGGGGAAAACGCCCATGTTGTGCGCTTCTGGGCGTCCAGTTCTTTGCGGGCTTTCTTGCTGAGCTTGGGGCGGGGGACGAACTTGCTCATGCTTGACACCTTCCTTTTCTGCAGCGATATGAAAAAATCCCCGACCTTTGCAGATCGAGGATTGCGTGGTCTGTACTGGACTCGAACCAGTGACCCCATCGATGTGAACGATGTGCTCTA
>ERZ780139.3030-NODE-3030-length-11635-cov-6.427375_pt1 | contig 11635 bp, 7 predicted proteins | sample MGYA00511476_ERZ780139 | MGnify/ENA primary metagenome ERZ780139 (study PRJEB29588, sample SAMEA2158190) | human gut metagenome | biome: human gut; feature: human-associated habitat; material: faeces | place: Denmark | collected 2008/2010 ... | reverse complement strand
CGGCTTCGGCACCAAGGCGGGCATGTTCCCGATGCACGGCTGGCTGCCGACGGCGCACCCGGCCGCGCCTTCCCCGGCGTCGGCGGTGCTGTCCGGCGTCATTACGAAAGCGGGCGTGCTGGGTCTTTTGCGCGTCATTTACTGCTTCCTCGGCGCACAGAATCTGCGCGGAACGTGGGTGCAGACGGTGCTGATGGCGCTCTCGCTCTTGACGGTTTTCATCGGTTCGCTGCTGGCGTACCGGGAGCATCACCTCAAAAAGCGGCTGGCATGGTCTACGGTCAGTCAGGTGAGCTACGTCGTGTTCGGGTTGAGCACCCTGCATCCGCTGGGGCTGCTCGGCGCCATGCTGCACGTCGTGTGCCACTCGCTGGTCAAGGACGTGCTGTTCATGGGCGCTGGCGCAGTCATCCTGAAAACGGGCGAAACGCAGGTGGATGCCCTCCGCGGTATCGGCAAGCGGATGCCGGTCACGATGTGGTGCTTCGCAATCGGAAGCCTTGGGCTGATTGGCATTCCGCCGTGTCTGGGCTTTTTCAGCAAGTGGGAGCTGGCGCAGGGCAGCCTTGCCATGACGGGCGTGGCTTCATGGCTGAACTGGTTTGGGCCCGTTGTGCTGCTGCTCTCCGCCCTGCTGACGGCGGGCTACCTGATGCCGATTCTCCTGCGCGGCTTCTTCCCCGGAAAAGACGCGCAAGTCGGCGAAAAGTGCGAAGCGTCCGCGTCGATGCTCATTCCCATGCTGGTGCTGACGGTGCTGTCAGTGGCGCTGGGCATGTTCCCGTCGCTGCTGACCGACCTTCTTTCCCCCATTTTGACCGCACTGCTGTAAGGAGGAAGCGCATATGCTGTTATTCCTGACTATCGCGCTGCCCATGCTTGGCGGCGCGGCAATGGGACTGATGCGCTTTTCCAGCGCGAAATCCCGCGGAATCTACGTTGAAACCATCGTGCTGGCGACGAGCATCCTGACGTGGGTGCTGCTGCTCACCCGCACGGATACCACCTACGTCCTCTGCCACATGAACAGCGAGCTGGCGCTGGCGTTCCGTGTGGACGGCATGAGCTGCATTTTCGCAGGGCTGGTATCCATTCTCTGGCCGCTGGCGTCGCTGTACGGCTTTGAGTACATGCAGCACGAGGATCGTCCGAACACGTTCTTCAGCTACTACACGATGAGCTACGCCGTCACGCTGGCCGTCGCGTTCTCGGCAAACCTGTTCTCTCTCTACGTCTTTTATGAGTGCCTGACGCTGATTACCCTGCCGCTTGTCATCCACAAGAAGGACACCATGTCCATCCGCGCAGGGCGCAAGTACCTCACCTTCTCCATCTCCGGCGCGGCGCTGGCGTTCATTGCGCTGGTGTTCATCATCTACTACGGCACGACAACGGACTTTGTCCTCGGCGGCGTGCTAAACGCGGAAAAAATCAGCGGGATGGAAGAACTGCTGAAATTCGTGTTCCTGCTGGCGTTCGTCGGTTTCGGCACGAAAGCGGCTGTTTTCCCGATGTACGCATGGCTGCCGGCGGCTTCTGTCGCCCCGACGCCCGTGACAGCGCTGCTGCACGCGGTGGCGGTCGTCAACGCGGGCGCATATGCTGTCCTGCGCGTGATTTACTACTCCTTCGGCGCGTCGTTCCTCTACGGGACGTGGGCGCAGACGGTCGCTTTGCTGCTTAGCTGCTTCACGATTCTCTTCGGTTCGACAATGGCGGTTCGCGAACAGCACTTCAAGCGCCGTCTGGCGTACTCGACCATCTCCAACCTATCCTACATGCTCATGGGCGCGGCGCTGATGACCCCCGACGGCATGACGGGCAGCTTGAGCCATCTGGTGATTCACGGTGTGATCAAGATTACGCTGTTCTACTGCGCGGGCGCGATTCTCATCAAGACCGGCAAGGAGTATGTGCAGGATCTGCGCGGATACAGCAGGATTATGCCTGCGACGTGCAGCATCTTCCTGCTGGGCAGCATTGCGTTGGTCGGCACGCCGCCGCTGGCAGGCTTCGTCAGCAAGTGGAATCTGCTGACCGCCGCGTCCGCCACGGGGCTGCCAATGGGAACAGTCGCGATTGTCTGTCTCATCATCTCCGCCATTCTGACGGCAATTTACCTCTTCACCGCCGCGCTGCCGATGTACTTCCGCCCGCTCAACGCGGATCAGGCGCAATTGGCGGGGCAGAAGCTCGACCCCAGCTGGATGATGCTCTTGCCGATGGGGATTTTGTGCGCGCTGATGATAGGTCTGGGGCTGTGGTCGCAGCCGCTGGTGACATTCCTGCGGAATATTTCCGCTGGTGTGATTTTCTAAGGACAGGAGGAAAGAAAGATGACATCGTGGATTCTGATTTTGCTGACCTTCCTGCCCTTCCTCGCCGCCATCATCGCCTATATGCTTGGCCGCCGGGATGAACGCGCCATGAACGGGTTCGTGAGCATCACGGGCATTGTAATTTTCGCGCTGAGCGTGGTGCTGCTGTTCCTGCCGGAGGGCGAAGTCGCCGTGCCGGGCTTCTGCGGGCTGGGGCTGTACCTGCGCGCGGACGGCTTCCGCGGGCTGTACAGCTGCGTCGCCGCCTTCATGTGGATGATGACGGGGCTGTTTGCGCCGGAATACTTCCAGCATCACGGCAACAAAGCGCGATACAGCTTCTTCACGCTGATGACGCTCGGTGCGACACTGGGCGTGTTCCTCTCGGACAACCTCGGCACGACGTTCCTGTTCTTTGAAATCATGTCGTTTGCCAGCTATGCATGGGTCGCGCAGGAGGAAACGCCGGGTGCGCTCCGAGCGGCGGCGACGTACCTTGCGGTGGCGGTCATCGGCGGTCTGACGACGCTGATGGGCTTGTTCCTCTTGCAGCATCAGCTGGGGACACTCGACTTTGCGTCCCTGCGCGCCGCCATGGGGCAGCAGGACGTGACCGTCGCGGTGTGGCTGACGCTGGTCGGCTTTGGCGCGAAAGCCGGTCTGTTCCCGCTGCATATCTGGCTGCCGAAAGCGCACCCGGTTGCGCCTGCGCCCGCGTCGGCGCTTTTGTCGGGCATCCTGACCAAATCCGGCGTATTCGGGCTGATTGTTCTGTGCGCGAACCTGATGCAGGGCAACGCCGCGTTCGGCAATGCGCTGATGATTTTCGCCGCGATTACGATGTTCCTTGGTGCACTGCTGGCGCTGTTCTCCACCGACCTCAAGCGAACGCTCGCCTGCTCGTCGATGAGCCAAATCGGCTTCATCACGCTGGGGCTGTCGGTGATGGTGCTGCTGGGTGACGAAGGCGCGCTGGCGGCGTATGGCAGCGTGATGCACATGCTGAATCACTCGCTCATCAAGCTGACGCTGTTCATCGCGGCGGGCGTGGTGTACATGAACCTGCACGCGCTGAATCTTGATGATATCCGCGGCTTCGGGCGCAAAAAGCCGCTGCTGCACATTGCGTTCCTGCTGGGGGCGCTGAGCATTGCGTGCATCCCGCCTCTGGGCAGCGGATACAACAGCAAGAGTCTGCTGCACGAAGGGCTGCTGGAGCTGATTGGCGAAATGCAGGCAGCTGGCAGCGCGTGGATGAGCTACAAGGCGATTGAGGTGCTCTTCCTCATCAGCGGCGGACTGACCGTCGCATACATGGTGAAGCTGTACATCTGCATTTTCTGGCAGAAGCACCCGACCCGTCAGGCGGAATTCGACGGCATGACGCACTACATGAACGGCACAACCGCGTTTGCGCTGCTGGGCAGTGCGGCGGCGCTCCCCTTCCTGGGCGCACTGCCGGGGCTGCTGCTCACGCCGTTCGGGGCAAAGAGCGTGTCGTTCTTCGGCGTACCCGCGCTGAAGGAAGCGATTGCGTACTTCTCGGCGGAGAACCTGCAGGGCGCGGCGATTTCCATCATCATCGGCGCGGCGGTGTATTTGCTGATTGTCCTGCCGCTGCTGACGCGCAAGGACGAAAGCGGCGTGCGCCTGTACGTCAACCGTTGGAATGAGAAGCTCGACTTGGAGAACGCCGTCTACCGTCCGCTGCTGCTGACGCTGCTGCCGCAGGTGCTGACACTGGTGTTCCGCTTCATTGCGGAGCTGCCGGAAAACCTCGTGATGGCAAGCCGCGCGACCATCTTCCGGATGCGCCAGACGCGCAAGCCCGTGCCAGTCGGCAACCGCTTCACCTACACGCTGGGGCGCGCGCTGAACGCACTGGCGCGGCTGCTTAACCGCACGATTCTGCACCGCCACCCGATGCGCACGGACTTCGAGTATGTGCTGGACGCTTCCTTCCGTGAAGTTTCCAGCGGCATCCGCAGCATGAGCGTGAGCATTTCCTTCGGGCTGCTGCTGCTGTGCATTGGGCTGTATGTAACCTGTTTGTATCTGCTGCAATAATCGGCATAATGATTTGCGGAGGCATTTCCGGGCTGCGAACCCTTGTGCAGCCCGGTTTTTGCTGCTAAAACAATGGGTTTTCGCTGTTTTCGATACTTTTCGTCAGCGTTTTTTGGCGGATTTGGGCGTTTTTAGACAAATTGTCGTGGAAGCTGGCGGGAAGCACACTTGTCATTTTCCCATTTCTGTGGTATGATACACAACGGCAATGCAAACAATGATTTTGCATCGCAATGTTTGATTCCGGAGCAGGGCATTCAACGGCATTCCACGAAAGCCCCTTTGCAAATAAAAAGGAGGATTCCCATGCCTACGACATCTTTTGACAAGGATTCCATCAAGGCATCCATTATCGGCAAGCTGCAGCGCTATAACGGCCGCACCATCGAGGAAGCATCGAATGGGCAGATTTATCGCGCACTGGCTTCCACCGTCCGCGACCAGATCATGCAGAAATGGATGATTTCCCGCGAAGAACGCAAGACGAACAACAACAAGCGTCTATTTTACCTCTCCGTGGAATTTCTGATGGGCCGCAGCCTGTACACCAACATCCTGAACCTCGTCTCGCTCGATGCCTACAAGCAGGCACTGGACGAACTGCACATCGACGTAGACAAGGTGCTTCAGGAAGAGCCTGAACCCGCGCTGGGCAACGGCGGTCTGGGCCGTCTGGCAGCGTGCTTCATGGACTCGCTGGCGTCCCTTGACCTGCCCGCGATGGGCTGCTCCATCCGCTATGAATACGGTCTGTTCCGCCAGAAGATTGTGGACGGTCAGCAGGTCGAGCTGCCGGACTACTGGCTGGGCAACGGCAACGTGTGGGAAATGCCCGTAATGGAGGATGCCTGCGAGGTGCACTTCAACGGTCACGTTGAAATGGGCAACGAGAACGGCCGCACGGTGTTCCGTCACGTCGGCTACAACACGGTCGAGGCTGTCCCCTACGACATGCCGCTGGTGGGCTATGACACCTCCACCGTCAACAGTCTGCGCCTGTGGAGCGCCCGCGCCCCGAAGCGCATTGACCTGAGCGACTTCAACCACGGCCACTATGTGCAGGCGTCGGAGGAAAAGGAACTGGCGGAAGCCATCTCCAACATCCTCTACCCCGAAGACAACCACTACGAAGGCAAGCTGCTCCGCTTGAAGCAGCAGTATTTCTTCACCTCCGCCACCCTCCAGTACATCCTCAAGGACTTCAAGAAGCTCAACGGCACGAACTGGAGCAAGCTGCCGGAGAAGGTCGTCATCCACATCAACGACACGCATCCGGGTCTGGCGATTCCGGAACTGATGCGCCTGCTGATGGACGAAGAAGGCTTGGGCTGGGACGAAGCGCAGCAGATTGTCAGCCGCACGATGGCGTACACCAACCACACCATCATGGCGGAAGCGCTCGAAAAGTGGCCGGAAGACATGGTGAAGAGCCTGCTGCCGCGCATCTATCAGATTCTGGTGGAAATGAACAAGCGTCTCTGCGCGCGCCTGTGGAACTTCTTCCCCGGCGAGGCGGAGCGCGTGGGCCGCATGGCGATTATTGCCTACGGTTACATCCACATGGCGAACCTGTGCGTTGCCATGACGTTCTCCACCAACGGCGTGAGCAAGCTGCACGGTGATATTCTCAAGCAGGAGACGTTCCACGACTTCTACCTCGTTATGCCGGAGAAGTTCAGCGCAATTACCAACGGCATCACGCATCGCCGCTGGCTGATGGCGTGCAACCCGGAACTGACCAAGCTTATCTGCGACACCATCGGCACAGACTGGGTGAAAGATCCGGAATTGCTGCATGACCTTGCGCCTTATGCTGACGACGCGGCGTTCCGCGAGCAGTTTGAGAAGATTAAGCACAACAACAAGGTTCGCCTGTCGAATTTCCTGAAAGAACATCAGGGCGCAATCGTTGACCCGAACTTCATCTTCGACGCACAGTCCAAGCGGCTGCACGAATACAAGCGTCAGATGCTCAACGCTTTGCACATCCTTGTGTTGTACAACCGCATCGTCAATGACCCGAACTTCACCATGCACCCGCGTGTGTTCATCTTCGGCTCGAAGGCAGCGCCGGGCTACAACCGCGCCAAGCAGATTATCCGCTTCATCAACGGTCTGTCCGCGCTGATTGCCAAGCACCCGCGCGCCAGCAAGATGCTGCAGGTCGTCTTCCTCGAAAACTACGACGTGTCCAGCGCGCAGATGCTGATTCCGGCAACCGAAATCTCCGAACAGATTTCCACCGCGTCCAAGGAAGCCAGCGGCACGGGCAACATGAAGTACATGATGAACGGCGCCATCACGATCGGCACGATGGACGGCGCAAACGTCGAGATTTCCGAGCAGGTCGGCATGGATAACATCTACATCTTCGGTATGCGTTCCGACACGGTGCTGGATATGTACCGTGAGCGCAACTACAACCCGATGACCATCTTTGAGACGAATCAGGAACTGCGTCTGGCGTTGACCCAGATGATCGACGGCACCGTGTTGCCGGACGCGCCGAGCGCCCTGCAGGATTTGTATCACAGCCTGCTGATTGGCGACTGGGGCAACATGGCCGATCCGTTCTTCGTCCTGAAAGACTTCGGCTCGTACTCGATGGCGCAGCGCCGCATCGACGCGGATTATGCCGACCGCGACAAGTGGAACCGCATGGCGGTCATCAATACCGCAATGTCCGGTGTTTTCTGCTCCGACCGCACGATTCGCGAGTACAACGACACTATTTGGCATCTTGACCCGCTCAAGCGCAAGGTATAAACTGCATATTTTTGAGAGCACTGCGGAAAAATATCCATCCGCAGTGCTCCCGGTTCAAAAGTCCGGAGCATTTCGGGCTTTTTTGCCGTGTTTCCGCAATTATTGATGATTGGATGGATGGATATCATGCTGCTGCACGATTCCCACAACGAATTTTATCGCACGCCGTCCGGCCCTGCTCCGGCTGGCAGCAATGTTCTGATTCGCCTGCACTGTGACGAAGCGACGAGCGTCGTTCTGCGCACTTGGATGACGGAAGAACTTTGCTACACCATGCTGCCGACCGCTGAGCATGTCTGGGAAGTTGCCATTCCCCTGCCGACCACGCCGGGGCTTTTCTGGTATTACTTCCTGATTTACCGCAAGGACGGCCGCACCATCCGCTATGGCAACCAGCCGGACAAACTTGGCGGCGTCGGTGTCGCGTATGACCACGGCGAGCCGGAATCCTTCCAGATTACGCTCTACGACCCGGCTTACAAGACGCCGAATGCCTTCCACGGGGCGAATATCTACCAGATTTTCCCTGACCGTTTCCGCCATGCGCCAACAAAAGCCGTTGATGACCGCAAAGACCGCTATGTCCACAAAAACTGGGACGAAGAGCTGCTGGGCGTGGGCGACCTGCGCGGCGGCAAGTATCAGGAACTGGATTTCTACGGCGGCACGCTGACCGGCATTCAGGAGAAGCTGCCCTACCTGAAGGACATGGGCATCGACATCATCTACCTGAACCCGATTTTCCGCGCACGGTCGAATCACCGCTACGACACGGGCGACTACACGCAGGTTGACCCGCTGTGCGGCACGAACACGGAATTCACCGAACTGTGCGAAGCGGCGAAGAAACTCGGCATCCGCGTGATGCTCGACGGCGTATTTTCCCACACGGGCGAAGACAGCGTGTACTTCAACCACTTTGGGCATTATCCGACGCTCGGCGCCTATCAGGGGCAATCCTCCCCCTACTACGACTGGTACACCTTCAACCACTATCCTGAAGACTACAAGGCATGGTGGGGCATTCTCTCCCTGCCGGAGCTGCGCAAGGACAATCCGGAATACCAGAAGTTCATGTTCCAGCCGCACGAGGGTGTTGTGCCGCGTTGGATTGAGGCGGGCAGCTGCGGCTGGCGGCTGGATGTGGCGGACGAATTGCCGGTGGACTTCCTGCGCAAGCTGCGCGCCGCCGCAAAGGCCGCCGACCCGGAAGCCGTTGTCCTGGGCGAAGTGTGGGAGGACGCGAGTAACAAGGTTGCTTACGGCAAAACGCGCTGCTACTGCACAGGCGACACGCTCGACAGCGTAATGAACTACCCCGTGCGCGAGGCGATTCTCAACTTTGTGATGGGCAAAACGTCCGCCAGCACCTTTGTGCGCCTGATCCACCATCAGGAGGAAGTTTACCCGGCGCAGTTCCGTTACGCGCTGATGAACCTCGTCGGCAGCCACGACCGCTGCCGTGCGCTGAACATCCTCGCTGGACGCGAATGTCAGGAACTGAGCAAGGCAGATCAGCAGCATGTCCACCTGAACGTGGAAGAGTACGAGTTAGCTGTGAGGCGCTACAAGCTTTGCATCGACCTGCTGTGCGCGCTGCCGGGCTGCGCAACGGTGTACTATGGGGACGAAGTTGGGCTGACCGGCTGCCACGACCCGTGGAATCGCCGCGCCTTCCCGTGGGGGCGCGAAGACAAGTCGCTGCAGAAGTACGTCGCGAACAAGCTGCGCCATCGGCAGGAATCCGACCTGCTGCGCCTCGGCTACTGCGACATCGAAGCGCCGGATGACGACACGCTGCTCATTACACGCCGCATGAAGGACGGCCACGATGCGCTTGGGCAGGAATCGACCGTCACGGGCAAGGAAATCATCAAGGTGTGCCGGAAACTGCACTAAAAGATACAATTGCATAACAATAGCGCCGCTTGGTCTCATTGCGAAATCAGGCGGCGCTTTTCGTTACTCAATCCCCGCCGGGCGCACAGTCGTCCGCCCTGTCGGCTCCTGCCACACGTCATAGAAGCCAATCAGATTGCCCGGATTCGTCGCCCGATACACTTGCACGGCGCGGCGCAAATCCTCCCGCTCGATGCGGACGCTCAGCCCACACCCCATCGCCACCGCGCGCGGCGTAATCATCACCGACGCACGAACCCCGTGCTGGCGCAAATCGCGTTCAAACGCCATCACCTGCTGCCGCGAGCGGAACGCCGCAATGCAAAACTCCTCCCTCATCGGTTCTACCGCCTCCTTTTCGCCATTAGAATAATATGAAAAAACGCCCGCCGAGGTTCGCGGACGATGGAGGAAATGCGTCGATGATTTATCTGGACAATGCCGCGACGAGCTTCCCGAAGCCGCCGGAGGTCATTCGGGCGATGGCGGGCGTAGAGGAGAAGATGGGCGCGAATCCCGGACGCGGCGGGCATCGGCTGGGCGCGGGTCGGGTGGTGGAGCACTGCCGGGAGGAAGCCGCGCGGCTGCTGGGTGTGCATCATCCGGAGCGGATTCTGTTCACCGCAAACTGCACCGAAGCGCTGAATCTCGCTATTTCCGGCACGCTGCGGCGCGGCGACGAGGTCATCTGCTCCTACGCGGAACACAACGCAGTCATGCGGCTGCTCGACCGCTACGTTTCACGCGGGGAAATCACGGTGCATATGCTTGCGCCGGATGAACGCGGTATCCTGTCCCCTGCTTCTCTACGCCGCGTCATCAGCCGCAAAACCGCACTGGTGATCATCGCCCACGCCAGCAACGTCACGGGGCTGATTCAGCCGATTGCACAGCTGGGCGCGGTCTGCCGGGAGCGCGGCGTTCCCCTGCTGGTGGATGCGGCGCAGACGGCCGGGATGGCGGACGTTTCGCCAGACGTGCTGTGCGCAGACATGGTGGCCATGCCGGGGCACAAGGGGCTGCTAGGACCGCACGGCACGGGCGCACTCTGGGTCAGAAACGGGGTGACGCTTGCGCCGCTGCGGCAGGGAGGAACGGGTTCGGCCTCCGAAAGCATGTTTCAGCCCCGCATGATGCCGGACAGTTTGGAGAGCGGGACGCTCAATCTGCCGGGCATCGCGGGGCTGGATGCGGGCATGCGGTTTGCATTGGCGCATGCGCGAGAAGCGCGCGAAACAACGGCCGCGCTGTGCGGCATGATGCGCGAGGCGCTGCAAAACATGACCAATGTGCGGGTTTACACGAAGGAGGGCGCGTCGCTGCTGAGCTTTAACGTGGAGGGGATGGCTTCACAGGTTGTGGCGGCGGCGCTGGACGAACAGAATATCGCGGTGCGCGGCGGGCTGCATTGCGCGCCGGGGGTGCACCGTTTTCTGGGCACGCTGAACATCGGCGCGGTGCGCGTCAGCCCGGGGCTGATGAACACGGCGGCGGAAGCGAAAAAGCTGATTGACGCGGTATGGCGGATTGCGAAGGGATAAAGAAAGGCCGCTCGTCCTGAAGAGACGGGCGGACAGAGAAATTTAGTTTCCGGCGTTTTCCGCGGCATTAAAGAGGGCGACGATGGCATCCACTTCATCGCGAAGTTCGGTCATCGAGCCGGTGAGCACGCTGCCGGCCTGCAAACGCTGCTCAGCCGCGTCGAGCGTGGTGATGCAGTCGGAGAGCATCGAGCCGTCCACGATGACCGTGCCCGCGCCGTAAATATTGGAAGCCAGCGTATTGAGACACTGCATGGCGTAAATATGCGCGCGGACATTGGAGAGCAGCGTCATGGTATTGGTTCCGCTGGACTGTGTGAGCCGATAGACGGCGGTCTGCGCCTCGTTGGCTTCGTTGGTGGCGCGGGCCATCAGCGCGTCGCTGGTGGTGCGGCTGGCGGAAGAAGCGCGCAGATAGGAAACGGTTAAGCCGATGAGCGCAACGGCCAGTACGAAAATCACGATGCTCAAAATGCGGATGGTTTTCTGGCTTTTGCGTTTACTGCTGCCGGTTTGAAAGGAATACATAAACAACCTCCCTGTCATGAAAGAGAAAAGAGCTTTGTCACGCGAAATCATTATAGCACATTCATCAAATGGCGTAAAGGGGCGAAAAAAGAGACGGTTTTAAGACGAATGTGGCGGTAATATGTCTAAAAATGTGCAAATTTGAATGAAAGTGGAGAACTATGCCCAAATCGAGACGAAAGCTTGAACAAACGATACGCGATAGAGTATAATATATTGGATAGCGGCTGTGAGAGCAGCCATACGGGAGGAAAAAGAGATATGCCGATGAACATTGCCATTGACGGCCCGGTGGGCGCGGGCAAGTCTTCGATTGCCGATCAGGTAGCGCAGAGACTTCATATTCTGCATTTGGATACGGGCGCGATGTATCGCACGGTCGCGCTGTATATGCTGCGAAACGGGATTGATCCGCAGGATGAGCAGGCGGTTTCCGCGTGCTGCGGCAAGGCGGATGTGCGCGTGGCCTATCGCGACGGCGCGCAGCGGACAATGCTGGGCGAGGAGGATGTGACC
>ERZ780139.3027-NODE-3027-length-11644-cov-10.013720_pt1 | contig 11644 bp, 11 predicted proteins | sample MGYA00511476_ERZ780139 | MGnify/ENA primary metagenome ERZ780139 (study PRJEB29588, sample SAMEA2158190) | human gut metagenome | biome: human gut; feature: human-associated habitat; material: faeces | place: Denmark | collected 2008/2010 ... | reverse complement strand
ACATTCACCAATACGTTCAAACGGAAGGTTTGCCGCGTGATCGCCGCGCTCGCCGTGCGCGAGAGCGGATCGGACGAGGCAAAGCTCGTGCAGGCCGTCGGCGAGCACGGCGCGGATGGCATGACGCTTGCGGATCTTGCCGCGTGCTTCGATGAACCGGAAGAAAAACTGGTGGAAATGCTCGCCGTGCTCTGTGCGCGGGGAAAGCTCGTCGAGATCGCGCCGTCGCGCTATCTTACATCGTCGACGCTGGACAGGCTGTGGACAGACTGTGAGACGATGCTGACAAAGTACCACCGCGAACATCCGCTGCACACGGGCATGCGCCTCGCCGAGGCGCGGCAGCGGCTTCTGCGCGGCAAAGCACGGGAAAATGCGGACGCGATCCTCGCCTGCTTTGCGCGCGAGGGAAAACTCACGCTGACGGCGGAGCACTGCGCGCTTGTGGACTTTTCCGTGCATCTGACCAAGCGGCAGAGCGCCATCCGGGAAGAGCTGCTGCGCACCTGCCGCGCGGCGGGAATTCTTGGCAAAAAGCAGGACGCGCTCTGTGCGCTGTTCGACAAAAAAGACCGCGTGGAGTGCGCGCGCGTGCTTGAGAGTCTTTTATCTACCGGTGAGCTTGTGCTGCTCGCGCCAGAGCTCTGCGTCGAAAAAAACGTTTTGGATGCGGTCGGCGCGCGTGCGAGAGTGTGGTTCGAAACGCACGACACGCTCACGCTGGGAGAATTCCGCGACGCGCTCGGCACCTCGCGCGACCACGCGCTGCTGGTGCTGGAGTATTACGACCGGCGAGGGATCCTTCGCCGCGAGGGCGATGTCCGCAGGCCGGGCGCGCAGTTTGGCGAGATAGAAAAATGAGGCGGCTTTTGTCGCCTCTCACATGGGAGTAGATGGGTGCTGGTGTGCCCCCCGGTCTTCAAAACCGGTGAGAGGGGTGAAGAGCCTCTCGGGTGAGTTCGATCCTCACATGCTCCCGCCAGAGCCTCGCGGCCGTGTGCCGCGGGGCTTTTTGAAAAATGTGGATTTCCCTCTTGACAGAATGGAGGGAAGCTCATATAATACTACTGTTCGCGGCGTGAGCCGCACAATTTCATATCCGGGTGTAGCGCAGTTGGTAGCGCGCATGGTTCGGGACCATGAGGCCGTGAGTTCGAATCTCGCCACTCGGACCAGCTAAAAGCCTTGAAAACGTAAGTTTTCAAGGCTTTTTTGCAACTTTTAAGAGCAAAACGTGCAGTGCGAAAATGCGTGAAAACTCCAAAAGCGCACAAAAAAGCGCACAACTGCGAAAATCGCGCGTGAAAGTCATTGATACGTCAGAAATGAAAGGGTGCGTTTCAATGGCGAACATTCGAGAAAACAAGAAAAACGGCAAGGTTATTTCTTTCCGCTTCACCGTCTGTTTAGAGCGCGATGTGCGCGGCAAGCAAATCAGAAAATACACCACTTGGACAGCGCCCGCCGACTTGACGCCCGCAAAGGCAAGAAAAACGGCGGAACGTGCGGCGGATGCGTGGGAAGAGGAAGTCAAAGCAGAGTACCAGAAGCAAAAGAAACTTGGCAGCGCGTACCGCCTACCGCCCGATAAGCGGCGGGATGATTTTGTGTCGTTTGTGAATGATACGTGGTTCGTTTTGCAGATACGCGGCGAGAATGACAAGCCGAACACCATAGCGTTTTACAAGAACATGACACGCATTATCTCGGAGTATTTCAAGGGTTCTGTCTTGCAGGAAATCAGCCCTGTTGATATTCAAAAATATCTTGTCTATCTGCGCACAGAGTACAAGAGCAAATTGGGGAAGTCGCTTTCGGCAAAAACATTACGTCATCAGTACGGGACGCTCAACCTGATATTTGGCTAAAAGTGGTGCGCGGGAAAAGAAAAACGAAATGCGGATCACATGATTTTCAATGGCCAAAAACGGCAAAAAGATTTGATCACTTTTGGAGAGTCTCATTAAAATGTCCATTGAATAACTGTTTGCACAATGCTATAATCCAATTTATGCATCAATAAAAACAGTGGGTTAGAGACTTTCTTCACACCCCATAAAAGGAGAGACGATCTATCATGGACATCAAAGGAGATTGGAAAAAGCGGGCCGTCAGCGGATTGATGGTGCTGGCAATGGCACTGAGTTTGTTGCCAACTTCTATTCTGGCGGCCGATACGCGCAGCGTTACGGACAACGCCATCAAAAACGGCAGCTTTGAGCAGCCTGCGTTCGACAATATGAATGCGCCGCAGTGGGCTGCAGATCTGGTTCCTGACTGGCATACAACGGCATCCGACCAAAAGATCGAGTTCGGGTCGACGAGGAAAAATGGAAGAGTTCCTCATATTGTGGATGAGCCGGATATTCCGGATGGGGACCAGTTTGCGGAGCTGAACGCCAAGCAAGAGAGCACGCTTTATCAGTATGCCGAGACGGTCGGCGGCAATGTGTATGAGTGGGGCCTTTCTCATCGCGGCCGCGAGGGCGTTGACCATATGGCGCTCATCATCGGCCCGAAGCAGAACTTTGACCCTGCCAAGCCGAGCGAGGATGGCAGGGATCAGTTCATGCGCATGACGGACTGGGTGAGTCAGCACGAATCAAACCTGAAAGTAGACATTCCGCCAACGGGCTGTACGCAGAAGATCACGGTCTACTCCAAAAAGTTTGCCAAAAACGGCGGATTCGAGAATGACTTCGGGGATGCGTTCAGCGCTTCGCCGTCTGACGTGTATACGGAGAAATGGAATGTCTGGATCATCGGCACGAGTAACACGGCCTGGGGCAATTACGGAACGAAGAGCTCGGCCTATGCGGCGGGAAATCTTGCATACAGCTGCCGCTACGCCGTGCCGGACGGGCAGACGAAGACTGTCTTTGCCTTCTGCTCCTATCTTTCGGCGACGAATGATAAGACGCTCGGCAATCTTTTGGATGCCATTTCGTTCGAGCTGTTCCAGCGCCTGTCGATCAGCGCCAGCGGCGGCAAGGGCGAGCTGAGCATTTCGGCTGATGGCAAGGACGACTATACATACCGTGTCGAAAACGGCAAAAGTCAGGAGGCGCTGGCGGCAAACGGCAGCACCGTTACGGTGCGCGCCGAAGAGCCGGATACGGGCACGACATTTGTCGGCGCTTACGTTACGTATCAGAATCTGGACGGAACGCTGACAAGAGAGTTTATCGCCGCCGATCAGTGGCAGAAGGATAGCAGCGGGGTATACCGTTACGACCATAAGGTCGAAACGCCCGCAGAAATTTCACTGATTTTTGTAAAATCGCCGACGGTTTTATACGACCCGTACGGCGGAGACAAGTACTACTATGAGGACGGCGTGGGCGAGCCGACCAATATCGTCTCTTTTGCAGAGAATACCGGACGCACCGACTATACCTCGCACGCGGCAAACTCGTCGAAGGACGGCTGGCAGTTCGCCGGTTGGCTGCTGGCACGAAACAAAGTGCTTCTGCCGGCAGAGCATATCGTGATCTACAACAGGGGAGCGAATACGCTTACCTTCAACGGGAATGGAACTGATATTTCCACCGGTGCGGCCGTGAGCAGCACCACGGTGATCGGCGGCGCGACGCTGGTGGCGCAGTGGAAGTGGCGCCAGCGCTTTATCACGCAGGTGCAGAACGGCAGCAGTTTTGAGGACAACAGCGACTGCGGGCGGGTGACTGTGGTCGGCAGCAGCGCAAACGGAAACGACGTCGCCACCGACTATTATGCCGATACCGGCGAGCGCGTGAGGGCAACGGCAACGGCAAACGACGGATATTGCTTTATCGGCTGGTATCAGCAGATCGACAATGGAACCTATCAGCTGGTCAGCACCGAGGCAACGCACTGCTATACGGTGGAGCGTGAGGGCGTGCAGACCGTCTACGCCCGCTTTGCCCGCACGCATACGGTGACGTATCGATGGGATGCGTCGGCCTGTCCAGATCCAAACATGACACTGCCGGAAAAAGGTACCGTGATCGACGGCGGCACATACCCCATTTCGCAGATGTATGTCGCCAGTCATACGACGGTGCAGGGAACGGGCAGCGTGGACGGGAAGAGCAATGTGCCGGGCGAATGGGTATTCAGCGGCTGGCGCAACGGAGAGGACAGCGATGTGATCCGCCTGACGGAGTTGATCGACGTGACAACAGACCGCGTGCTGTATGGCCGCTGGACATTTATGCCCAATGCGCAGTATGAGCTGCGATATCAGTCGGCAGGGGAAAACTGCTGGACGCCGAGCGGCCTTGCCCAGCCGCCGCAGGCAGAAGTGCATTACCACGCGGAAAAAGTCACTGCCGCGCCGAGTCCTGCCTATACAGATGGCAGCCTCTTTGTGAACGATAGCGAGACGCTAAAGGGAACATGGCGCTTTGACGGCTGGAAGCGCAACGACCCGGAGGCAATTATTGAAGCGAATGGCGTATTTGAGATGCCCGGAGATAATCTGACGCTCACCGGCCAGTGGACGTTTACCCCAAAGACCTATACGGTGGTGTATGATCTGAATGACGGCAGCGGCCCGGCACCGGACGGGCATACAAGCTATGACTATTCTGCGCTCCGCTCCCGCAGCGGGTGCGAAGAGAAAACCGGCATTCCGTTCGGCGTTTTCGTCAAATTGAGCGAGTTTACCGGCACAGCGCCCAAAGAGAAATATTTCGCCGGCTGGGGTCTTTCGCCCGATGCACAGCAAACGCAGCAGCCGGGTGACAGTGTGAACGAGGAAACGCTCAGGGTGTCGCAGGATGGGGAGCAGGTGACGCTGTATGCCATCTATAAGCCGCTGGCGGAGATCACGGTGGAATTTACGGTCAACAACCCGAGCTGGGGAAAGGTGACCACGCACAGCGGAACATTTTATGTGGATCAGGATCAAGCAACAATTAAGGGCGATGCCGTGACTTCTCAGGCGGTGGCCGCCGCCGGGTTCCACTTCACCGGTTGGGTGAAAGAAAACGGAGAATCGGCAGGGACGAACACTAATTTGACGGTGTCGGCTGGCAATTTGGACGTCGAACAAGCAGGCCGCGTCGTGCGTTATATTGCACAGTTTGCGCCGAATGAGTTTACGGTTCAGTTCAACGCCAACGGCGGCAGCGAGGAAATGGGAAATCAGACCTTCCGCACGCCGGAACGGAACGAGGAAACGGCACGATACCTGAATAAAAACACCTTTACGCGTAAGGGCTACAGCTTTGCGGGCTGGGCAGAGTCCAAGGACGGTGCGATGGCATATCGCGACGGCGCATTGTTTGAGGACGTTGTGACGTATCAGGGACAGCCAATCCAACATAAAGCCCTCATTACGCTTTATGCGTTGTGGGAAGCGCTTCCCAATGTAACGGTCACCTATACGGCCTACCCGCAGCAGCTGGGCGAGGTTGCGCTGAACAGCGAGGATACGGCGGTGCAGGCTGCGGGCGTTTCCGAAAGCACGAATCCCGAGACGGGAACGCTGCTCGGTGCAACGGCGACGCCGCACGCAGGCAGCGTGTTTGACGGCTGGTATAACGCGACGAATCAGAAGGTGTCGAAAGAACTGCGTTTTGTACCGCCGCAGGTAAACGGGCGCTACGAGCGCGCGAGATATATTGCCTACTTCCACGCCGAGCGCTATACCCTGCACTACAATGTCAACGGTGGCACGGGTACGATGGAGGACCAGACCTTCTCGCACGGCGACGCGCAGGCGCTGACGGAATGCGCTTTTGCACGCGATGGTTACAGCTTTGTGGGCTGGGCGAAGAATGCTGCCGCGCAGCAGGCAGATTACAGCGATCAGGCAAGCCTGTTTTTTGAAACGGCGTTCCCAGAGGGAACAAAGGAAGCGACGCTCTATGCCGTGTGGAAAGAGAATACGGTCACGCTCAACTATGCGAGCAGCGATGAATCGCTCGGCACGGTGACTGTCGGGTCGGAGACCATCGAGGCTGCAACCGGCGAGCCCACCGGTTCGATCGCGCAGCCGAAGAGCGGCGCGTGGTTTGACGGCTGGTACAGCGCCGACGGCACGCTTTTGTCGAAGGAACTTACCTTCGTCCCGACGAAGAAGGACGGCGCCGCCTGGCAGGGAACGACCTATTACGCGCACTTCAGTGCCAAGAGAAGCCCCTCGACTCCGTCCACACCGGCAAAGCCGGACGAGACAAAGCCGACGCTCGCACCCATCCCGGAAATGCTCAACGGCGAGGATCATTACGCCTACTTGCTCGGTTACGAGGATGGCACCGTTCGCCCGAACGGAAGCATCAGCCGCGCCGAGGTGGCGACCGTGCTCTTCCGCCTGCTCAAGGACGATGTGCGCATGCAGAATTTGACGAAGGACAACGCTTACAGCGATGTGTCGGATACTGCGTGGTACGCCGCGGCGGTGTCTACGCTCTCGAAGATGGGTGTCATCAGCGGCTATCCCGACGGCACGTTCCGCCCGAACGCACCCATCACGCGCGCGGAATTCGCCGCGATGATCGCGCGCTTTGACGAGACTGCCAAGTCGGCCGACACGCCGTTCACCGACATTTCCGGCCACTGGGCCGAGAATGCGATCGGCAAGGCTTACGGCAATGGCTGGGTGGAAGGAAGCAGCAAAACGGTGTTCTGTCCGGAAAGCAACCTCACCCGCGCCGAGACAGCGACGCTTCTGAACCGCGTGCTGCACCGCCTGCCGGAGAAGGAGAGCGACTTGCTTGCAAACCAGATCGTCTGGCCGGACAATCCGAAGACCTTCTGGGGCTATCTTGCGATCCAGGAGGCGACGAACTCGCACGAGTACGAGCGCAAGGCGGATGGCGTTTACGAAACGCAGACCGCCAAGCGGGAGAACCGCGACTGGTCGAAGGAATTTGAACAGTAAGCATATAAGCCGCCATCTCGGTGAGCAGTAGCTCATTGAGATGGCGGCCTTCTGTTATTGCGGCATATAGCATTTTTCCGGGGCATTCGCAGGCAGCAGCTTTTCAGACCACGCTTCATCTGTTTCGCTCAGACCCGGCGCATTTCGCAGAACCCAAACCAAGTCCGAAACGTTCAGCGCAGATCCGTTCGAGTATGAGTTCATGTATGCCCCGATGGGCGATGGCGGCGTTTACGAATATGTCGAGCCGTGGTACGGCTTTGCGGTCAAAAAGGAGAGTGACGCGCAGGACTACGCGGTCGAATTTCTGCGCTTTATGGCCCGTCAGGACGAGCTGAACACGCTTGCTTCTATCAAGGGCGTTCCCTCTGCTGCTAAGGAAACGACGGATGAGCGCTACACCGCGCTGAACGATATCGATAAGGTGGAGATGAAGGGCGTCAGCGATGGAACGGTTCCGGCCTACATCGGCACGCTCCTGAGCCATGCGGCAAACGAACTGCTGGACGGCAGCATCGCAAGCGCCGATGACGCAGTCGCGTCGTTCGTCGCCCGCTGCGCAGAGTCCACGCAGGGCGCGGATTGAGAGCAGGATTAATAAAGGCAGGCACTTAGCGAGTACCTGCCTTTTTGCGTCGCCGGCAGATATTTTAAGGTTACTTTTATTTCACTGCTTGCTGATATGAGAACATTTTATTTGTCTCCCGCTCGTTTTTCAATACTATGCTTGGAAATCTAGGGCAAATCGTTATTGCTAATTGGGATGATTTTTCGGATATAATTCCTAACCAGGCATGGCTCATGTCTCGCATGGATGATTTGGAAATGTCTCGCAATATAATTATGCATACAGGGGGGCTTCCTGCAGACGAAATTGACCGGATTGAAAGTGTCGTCAGAGATTTGTTGAGAGAGATAGGCTAATATATTGGAATACTGATTGTTTCCGTCCGATACTCTTTTTTATCCTTTTGATTTGATGAAATCTTATAATTCTACTTGAGCCAAAAACCGGCAAGTTTCTGTAGAAACTTGCCGGTTTTTAATTTTATTCGGTTGTTTCCTCGCGCAGCGAGTCTTTGAACAAGCTGCTCATATAATCGCTTCGTCCATACAGAACGCGGTCAATGTAGACATCGCAACCTTGCACACGGTAAAATACCATATAATTGCCACTGACAAGAAAACGATAGTCTGTTCCTACATCTGCAATGGAGGATAACGGGGTTCCCATTTCTGCGAAATTTTTCAACGGGTCAACCGCGTTCATAATGTGATCTATCACGCGCTCCGCAGCAGAACGATTCTGAAGTTCCAATACGATGTAATCCCAAATATCATCCAAATCGCGACGGGACTCGGGTGAATAATGAATTTTATTCTTCATTCGCTCTCGCGTGGAAGTGCGCCATCATATCGTCCGGTGTCAGCCAGCCTTCCGTTTCGCCGGAGTGGCGGCCTTTTGCAAGCTCATTCATCAGGCGGATGGTCGCCTGTGTTCTCTCATAGTCCTGCATATCCACGATAGCGTACCGCCCGCGCCCGTTTTTCGTCAAAAAGACAGGAGCGCCCACAGCCACATCATGCAGTACCTCGCTGTAATTTCGCAGGTCAGAAATGGGTTTAATGTTCGGCATTATCTATCAGCTCCTTTCAAACATAGTATATCCCATTTTGCTGTAAAATTCAACAGCAAGTTTGCAGCGTACATTTATAGAAATGCGCACTGCCTATGTATTTAGAATGCTATCCATTCATTGGCAGAGGAAAAAGAGGCGCATCTATGATTCAGCAAGGGCAGAGTACATCAACAAGATGCCACTCTGCCCTTTTTATTTTATAATTTCGTCATATCAAGACTCTTTCACAAATGGTGTAATTGTGGTGTAGTAGGCGCCGTTTGAGCGATGAAAACCATTGATATAGCAGGCTTTTTCGAGGCTTCTTAAGATATTGCCGTGGCAGATGAATAAGATTTTTGTCATTGCTGTTATATCCCTTCAAAAGCCTCCAAGCCTTGATATTTCAGGGCGTTTGGCACTTCTTTCATTTTTGCTGTTGTGTCGGAAACCTACACATATTACCGTAACTCTACGCAGATTTTCAGGCAAATAATCAATGCCATCATCGAGCTGCTTCTGGATTTCCTTTTCTTTTTCACGCAGTTCTTTCAGATCGGAGGAATACACCGTCTGCTGCTTGCTGCGAATGTCTGTGTACCGATATTGATAAATCAGGCCTTTTCTCTGGCTCTCTCCTGTCCGCAGGATGCGTCCTTTGTTGTCTTTGCGCTTTTCGGACATTGTCAAACTCCTTCCCGTGATGGAAAGAGCCTTGATATGACACACTTATTGTATCATATCAAGGCTCCGATTTACACCACAAATTTCAAATAGAATACGCCTGCTCGATGAACTGATCGAACAGGCGGCGTTTAATCAGGCGCTTGTTGCCCACCCAGAGGACGAATTTGCAGCGGTCCTCGTTGGTGATCTCGCGCAGTTTGTTGATACCAATGCCAGAGTAAGCCGCAGCCTCCTCCAAGCTCAGATTGCTCTTTTCCCAAATCGGGATTTCCTTCATAGGCAGTTTACCCTCCATACAAAAATATGAAGTCATGCAGAGCTATGTGATGCACAAACCGGCAAACGATCCGATTTTTACATTCATTGAGAAAAAACGCGGCGAGGGGAAGAGCGGTAAACTTGCCATGGTGGCAGGCTTGAATAAGTTCCTCCGAAGCGATACGAGCTATCCCATTGGGCAGTGCTGTGTGGATATTGTGAACATGGACGAGGAGGTGCTCGAACCCCCGGCCTTCTGGTCCGTAGGTTGTCTCACGCACAAATCGGAGCCGTTTCGGCTCCGATTTGTGCTTTTTGCCACCGTTTGCTCGGCGGATTTTCCGTTGTTTCCGTCCAGCCCTGCCCGCTTTTTTCGGATTCTGGGTCAAAACTGGGTCAAGCGCAGTCCAGCCGAATACCGTTGACCTCCAAAGTGGAATTGATTTATATTGAGCGAGGAAGTCCGGGCAGAAAACTGTTCGGACTTTTCTCATATATTCCAAAGTTGCGATAGAATTGTTCACGAGTTTTATGGTATAATTTGAATGCGAAAAATCGTAGAATTGGAAGTTGGTAGGAGGTTGCTTTATGAGCCTTGATAGGAAAATAAATCGCATTCAATTTCTCTCAGGAAATTCGCTAAAGGTTATTGCTGTACTGACAATGCTTATTGACCATCTATGTAAAATTGTGCTGCAATGGCTGCTATCAAACTACTGGGGGGCTATGGCAGATAACGGGCAAATGTCGTGGGAGAGATTCCGAGAGATAGATTATTTCATACGGTTTGATTTGCAAAGCATTGGGACGATTGCTTTTCCGCTATTCTGTTTTTTGCTGGCAGAAGGATTCCAACACACAAGAAGTAAAAAACGCTATATTGGGTTGATGCTTGCATTTGCCCTTATTTCGGAAGTTCCATTTGACATAGGTTTCTTTAGTGCGTATTCACGAATGGAAGGTACATTTCCGTTTTACTTGAAGTATCAAAATGTATTTTTCACCTTGTTTTTAGGCTTATTGACATTGGTATGCCTTGAAAGATTTTCGTGTAAATCAGACCTACCGGTGGATAGAATAAAATCAGCAGTCCTGCAAGTTCTCAGTGTAGTGCTTTTTTCCGGCATTGCGGAAGGAATCCATTGTGACTACGGTATGCAGGGGATCTTATTCATATCAGCATTTTATATTTGCCGTAATCACCGAATCTATCAAGTGTTGCTGTTCCTTTTGGCTTACATGGGGACAACGGGGAATCAACCGCCTTTATGTACGCTTCTTGCCTGCTTGCTTATTCTGCTATACAACGGAAAGCGTGGTAAACTGAAGCTAAAATACTTCTTCTATGTTTTTTATCCCCTGCACCTCGCTGTTCTCTACGGCATACAATATTTTATAAATTTAGGTTGATATTATGTTTGAATACGCACTTTTTGACCTCGACGGAACCCTGACCGACCCGGCTCTCGGAATTACGAACTCCATAATGTACGCGCTTGACAAAATGGGACGGGAGATACCTCCGCGCGAATCACTCTACAGCTTCATAGGACCGCCGCTTGTGCAGTCATTTCAGTCGCTCGGCATGACGAAGGATGAAGCGGAAATGGCACTGCGCACTTACCGTGAGTATTTCAGCGTGAATGGATTGTTTGAAAACAAGGTTTACGACGGAATTCCCGAAGCTCTCGAGAACCTCTCGAATGCCGGAGTTAAGATTATACTTGCCACATCCAAGCCGGAGCTTTACGCCGCGCAGATACTGGAGCACTTCTCGCTCGACAAATATTTCACCTCGGTATGCGGAGCTTCCATGGACGAAAAACGGGTTGACAAGGCTGACGTGATAAAATACGCGCTCGACACAAACGGCATCTCCGACAAATCAAAGGTGATAATGATAGGCGACAGGCTTCACGACATCATAGGAGCCGCGAAAAACGGACTCCCCTCTATCGGAGTGCTGTGGGGCTACGGTTCACGCGAAGAACTGACAGAAGCAGGTGCGGACAACATCGCCGACAGCATTCCCGAGATGGTAAAAATTATCTTAGGAAATAACTGAACTATTTTTTCGTATCACGGAACATTCGCCTCGCCTCTTTCGTCATATAAGCATAAAATACGACGAGAGACAAGATGGGAGTGACAAGTGATGTTAAAGAATATCGGAAAAACAATACTGAGGGGCGGCGCTCTGTTGCTGTCGCTT
>ERZ780139.3022-NODE-3022-length-11686-cov-3.061560_pt1 | contig 11686 bp, 7 predicted proteins | sample MGYA00511476_ERZ780139 | MGnify/ENA primary metagenome ERZ780139 (study PRJEB29588, sample SAMEA2158190) | human gut metagenome | biome: human gut; feature: human-associated habitat; material: faeces | place: Denmark | collected 2008/2010 ... | reverse complement strand
TTGGTGCCGAGCAGCTCGCCGAGGCGGGCGGCAACCGGGGCCAGGCTCAGCTCAGGAACGACCTTGCCCTTCGGGCGGCCAAGGTGGGCCATGAGGATGACCTTGGCGCCTTCTTCGCGCAGGGTCTTGATGGTCGGCAGAGCAGCCTTGATTCGACCGTCATCGGTGATGGTGGTGCCGTCCAGCGGAACATTGAAATCAGCGCGAACCAGAACGCGCTTGCCCTTGAGATCTCCAAGGTCCTTGAGTGTCTTCATGAATATCCTTTCCTTGACGAATCGCACGTCAAAGTGGCCAATTTTGCCACTTTGCATATTACAGGCATTCCGGAACAAAACACCGCATTCGTCTACTGACTGAATGCGGTGTTTTGTCACATCGTTGTCGCGTTTTGCCGAATAGGCATGGCAAATCGGATTGTCGGGTTACTTGCCTTCGGCTGCGCGAGCCTTCTCCGTCTTCTCGGCAAGTTGAAGCAGTCGGCGAATTCGGCCGGCAATCGCATCCTTGGTGATTTGCGGTTCGGCGATCTTGCCGAGCTCCTCGAGGCTCTTGTCCACGTGATCGATGCGCAGCTGGCCGGCCTGACGGAGGTTGTCCGGAATGTTATCGCCGAGTACTTCGAAAGCATGCTGCACTTTTTCGCTGGCTTCGGCGGCGGCCTTGGCGGAACGGCGCATATTGGCGTCATCGAAGTTGGCCAAACGGTTCGCTTTACCTCGGGCCTCGCCGTCGGAGCGCTTGCCGGTCCATTCGCGGGCCGAACGGGTGGCGCCCATGAGCTTGAGCATGCGTTCGATGGCGTCGGGATCCTTGAGTGTCACGCGCTCGGAGCTACGCAGCGTGCGATGCTTGGCCTGGATGCCTAGACGACGGGCCACGCCACACAGGGCCATGGCGGCCTCTTCCGTGGGGCAAGCGATTTCCAGGAAGCTGGCCTTACCGGGATCGGACAGGAAGCCACGGGCCATGAAGGCGCCGCGCCATGCCGCTTTGATTTGGGCGATGGATCCGTTGACCACTTCAGACGGCAGTCCACGGACCTGCTGCTTGCGGCGGTCGACCAGTCCGGTCTGCAAAGCCAAGGCCACTACGTTGCGGGTGACGAGCACCACGTAGGTCTCGACAGGGCCGTTCGGGGTCTGACGTGTGAGGTGATTGACCTCGGCTTCGTGCCCGAACGTGTTCCTCAACGTGTTCTTCAGCCATTCTGCAACGTCAAGCGAGGTGAATACGGCTTGGATAACGTATGTATTCTGTACCGGTCGAAGACCGCCGCCAAAACGGATCATGGCCGCAGCTTGGGCCTTGATCGCGGCTGGCGAATCGCCTTCAAAGGCTGCCAACTCGCTTTTGACATCGTCCAGAAGAGCCAAGATCTACCTCCTACAGTCCCGTTCTTCTCAATGCTTCAGGCGCTTCGTGCCGTCATCTGCTGTCACACGGTCGGAAGCCATCGGCTTTCTGTGATACCTAATCTGGTGGACAAGCGAACCCGTTTGATACGTATTATGGGCCCTGCTTTCTCGCAGTGTGGTCACCGAACACTTGCCCGATGACCGCTCGACGCCTGCTTACGATGAGTGACGCTTGTGCTGTTCTCTCGCGGAAACGGTTACGTTGAGCCCATGTGCGCGTAAGCGGCGAGCCAGCTCTTCGCTCATCGCCACCGACCGGTGCTGACCACCGGTGCAGCCGACGGCGATGGTTACGTAGTGCTTGTCTTCCTGGGCGTATCCTTCCAACGCAATCTCGATAGCTTTCTCATAAGCGTCGAGAAATTCCTTGGCTCCCTTGCTGGAAAGCACGTAGTCGGCGACCGGCTTGTCGTGCCCGGTAAGCTCGCGCAGGCTGGGCACCCAGAACGGGTTGGGCAGAAAACGCACGTCGGCCACGAAATCGGCGTCGATGGGCATACCGTATTTGAAGCCGAAGCTGAAGATGTGTACTGCCACGGTGGTGGGGCCGGAGCCGAGCATCGCCTCGTAGAGTTTGGTGGACAGCTGGTGGATGCTCAGGGAGCTGGTGTCGATGACCCAGTCGGCTCGTTCCTTGAGGTCTTCCAGCAGGTGACGTTCCTCAAGGATGCCGTCGATCAGTCGGTTGCCGTGCTGCAGCGGGTGCGGGCGGCGCACGGATTCGTAGCGCTTGATGAGCACTTCGTTGCTGGCGTCGAGGAACAGAATACGGGTTTTGACGCCGAGATCATCCAGATGGCCGAGCACGGCGGCCAGCTCGTCGAAATAGCTGGAGCGCACGTCGATGACGGCGGCAAGCTTGTGGACGCCTGACTCCGATCCGGAACCGGAGGTGGTCATCATGTCGACAAGCGGGATAAGCAGTTTGGGAGGCAGGTTGTCGACCACATACCATCCCATGTCTTCCACGCAGTCAGCGGCATGAGAGCGGCCTGCGCCGGACATACCGGTGATGAGCAGCACTTCGAAGGCATCAAGCGGGGTCGGCTGGTTGTCCGGAGTCGATGTGGATGTCGCGGAATTCGCCGGCGCATTCGTGGCGGCCGCCTCGCCGGTATCGCGGTTCGTTGTCTGTTGATTCATTACAGCGCCTCCTCAAGAGCTTTGCGCATCGCGATCTCCAGCTGGTCGTCTTCGGTGGTGGTGTCCTGCAGACGCTGGTCGGCATCGCTGGGCGGGTCGTCATCCCAGATACCGGTCATCAGCAATACCTGTACGAGAGCTTGGTACAGCAGCATTTCTTCGCCGCCGATGGCGTGACCGCCATGAGCGCGCCAGGCTTCCATGAGCTTGGTGGGGCGTGGATCGTAGATCACGTCCAACAGCAGTCCGGAGAATGGCTCGGTTCCGGCATTGGCGAGGGCATCCGCGACGTTGTCGGCCGCGTGTCCGGGAATCGTGTTGATGACATAGGTGGCGTTGCGGGCTGCCTCAAGCAGGGCCTGATCGTCGCCTAATTCGATTTCGTTGTACGGGTTATGCACGTTGACGAACTTTTCGGCCACTGGTTTAAGCCCGGTGTTTTTTCCGGGGTGACGGGCGGCGACGACGATATGGCCGATTTCGGGCATCATGCAGCATGCGGCCAACGCCGAAGTGGCGGTGTTGCCATTGCCGATGATCAGCGCGGTGCCGCTTCTCGACGCGGTGTGGTGTTCGCCGAGTTCGCGATTGGCATGGTCGAAGGCGAGTTGGATGCCGATGACATCGGTGTTGTATAGCTTGATGCCCGGCTTGCCGTTCGGCCAAGCGGGATCATCGGCAGCCACGCTCCAGTCGAATACCGCGGTATTCGCCACCTTCAGTTCCTTGGCCCACAAATTTTCCGGAACACCGTACGGTTGGATGGTCTTCTTCAACGGCATGGTCAGGCTCAGGCCAGCCCACGTCGAGTCAAGGCCTTTGAGGAAAGCGTCGAGGTCGTCTTCCCCCACCTCGTGCTTGTCGTACAGCCAATCGTCGAGTTTCAGCGAACGGTAGGCCGCGTTGTGAAGCACGGGTGACAATGAGTGTGCGACGGGTTTGCCGAGTACAGCGCAACGATGATTGGCCATATCCCCTCCTTGATGTCTGTTCCCATGCTAGCCGACACTTTGCTTCGAATATGTCAACCACAGGCCCCGCAACCGAAAATTTACTCTGGGCTGCTGGACCGGGCCGGCTCACTGCTCGTGCAGCGCGTTGTACAGCGCTTCGGCTTTGGCGTGGCCGATGCCTTTGACCTTCTCGAAGTCCTCGACACTGGCTTCGCGCATGGCTTTGACCGAGCCGAAGTGGTTGAGCAGCCGCTTCTGGTAGCTTTCGCCGATGCCGGGAATCTCGTCGAGCGCGCTGCGCAGGGCGCCTTTGCGCCGCTGCTGGCGGTGGTAGGTGATGGCGAAGCGGTGGGATTCGTCGCGTACACGCTGCAGCAGATACATGCCTTCGGACTGGCGTTTGAGGATGATCGGATAGTCGTCGTCCGGCACCCACACCTCTTCCAAGCGTTTGGCCAGTCCGCAGACGGCCACGTCGTTCACGCCACAGTCCTCAAGCGCCTTGGCGGCGGCCATGCCCTGCGGCTTGCCGCCATCGACCACCACCAGGTTCGGCTTGTAGGCAAAGTGATGCCGGTTTGTGTTCTGCTGGACGATGTCGGGCGGGGACTCCCGCGCATCGTTCTGCACTCCGACCGGCACCGCGTGCCCCTTGCCACTGATGTCGGAACCGCCCTCACCATTGTCGTTACCGTTCGCAGCGATTGTCTCCGCCGCCACGGCAGTGGTCATCTTGCCGGCGGCCGAGGCCACACGCTGTTCCGCGTCGATGCTTTCGCCGGAGTCGCCGGCGATGTTGCCGTGCTTGAAGCGGCGGGTGAGCGTCTCGTAAAGCGCGGACAGATCATCCACCGCGCCTTTGCCGTCCTTGCCTCGGATGGCGAAGCGTCGGTATTCGGATTTCTTGGCGATCGCGTCTTCGAACACCACCATGGAGGCCACCTGGAAGGCACCGCCCACAGTGTTCGAAATGTCGTAGCATTCGATGCGCAGCGGGGCTTCCGCGAGTCCCAATGCCTTGGCCACATCGTTCATGGCCTGGGTGCGTGCGCCCATGTCGGAGATGCGGCTCATCTTGCTGCGTTGCAGTGCTTGGCTGGCGTTCTCGTTGGCGCGGTCCATAAGCTGCTTCTTGTCGCCTCGCGAGGCCACACGGATGGTCACCGCTCCCCCGCGCAGATTGGTCAGCCAGCCTTCGAGTTCCTCACGGCGGGCCGGTTCGACGGGCACGATGATTTCGCGCGGTACCGGTGCGATGGGTGCCAGCAGGTCCGCGCGCCCGGTGGTCTCCTGACGGGTGTTGCGTTCTCGGGTGGCCTGGGCGCGTGCCACAGCGTCCGTGGCCGTGATGGTTTGCGTGGAGCCGATGGCCTCGCGATTAGTGGAGATGGTCGCGGCCGACTGGGGGTGATTGTCCCCGGCGGCGTCCGAATACACCTGCACCAGAAGGTCGGCCATCAAGTCGGCGTCATCGATGTCCTCAACTCGTTCGACGCTCCAGTTGCGTTCGCCGCGAATCGAGCCGGCGCGCACATAAAAAGCGTGCACGGAGGCTTCGAGCTCGTCGCTGGCGAAGCCGAACACGTCCGCGTCCACATCCTGGTCGAAGACGACGGCGTTCTGTTGCACCACGGTTTCCAGCATTTGGATCTGGTCGCGCAGTCGGGCGGCTTTCTCGAATTCGAGTTCGGCGCTGGCCTCTTTCATGTCGCGGGTCAACTGGGCGATGTATGGCCGTCCGAGTCGTCCGGTCATCACGCCGACCAGCTGTTCGCACAGCCTCCGGTGTTCGTCCGCTTCAATGCGGTTCACGCAGGGTGCGGAGCATTTGCCGATGGAAGCGAACAGGCATGGCCGTCCGGTCAGTTGCGCCTTATGGAACACGTTGGTGGTGCAGGTGCGTACCGGGAACGTGCGCAGCAACCGGTCAAGACTGTGCCGCAATTCCCACACTTTGGCATAGGGGCCGAAATACCGGGTATCCCGCCGTTTGCGCGACCGCGTGACCCACACGCGCGGAATTCGCTCCCCCGTGCTGACCGCGAGATACGGATAGGTCTTGTCGTCGCGGAACTGCACGTTGAACCGTGGGTCGAATTCCTTGATCCACGTGTATTCCAACGTCAGTGATTCCAGTTCGGTGGCGACGACCGTCCACTCCAGGCTGCGTGCGGTAAGCACCATGGTCTGCGTGCGCGGATGCAGCAGATACAGCGGCTGGAAATAATTGGTGAGCCTGTTGCGCAGGTTCTTTGCCTTGCCCACATAAATGACGCGCCCTTCCCCGTCGCGCCATTTGTACACACCGGGTTTGGCGGGAATATCCGAGGTCTTGGGTCGGAACAGGTCGCGAGAATCCCCCAGCAAAGGTGCCCCATTCGCATTCACCTTCGCCGTCGTTTCCCCGGCACCCACAGCTATGCTTTCCGACATTAACGCCGCCGCAGTCTTCCGCCACTCATCCGGACTATGCCGCTCAATATCGTTCGTCATAATCCTCCTCGCTATTAAGCAAAACCAATCATCAGGGATTGGGTGGGTTGGGGTGTGTGTTGCTGGACCGTAAAGACTTGACCTGAGCGGCCCGGAGCATGTCCAGCAACAAACACCCCAACCCACCCGAGGTCAGCTGCAATGGAAGGCTAAAGCATGGGTTTCAGGAACTTGCCGGTCCATGAGGCTTCGCATTCGGCAACCTGTTCGGGCGTGCCCTGCGTGACGATGGTGCCGCCTCCGTCGCCGCCCTCCGGACCGAGATCGATCAGCCAGTCGGCCTCCTTGATCACATCCAGATTATGTTCGATGACGATGACCGTATTGCCCTTGTCCACCAGGGACTGCAGCACCTTGAGCAGCTTGTTCACGTCTTCGAAGTGCAGGCCGGTGGTCGGCTCGTCGAGGATGTACACGGTTTTGCCGTCGGATCGGCGCTGCAGCTCGGTGGCAAGCTTGACGCGCTGCGATTCACCGCCGGACAGGGTGGGTGCGGGCTGGCCGAGTCGGATGTAGCCGAGGCCGACGTCCACGAGGGTCTTCAGGTATCGGGAGATGCCGGTGTACGCCTTGAAGAAGTCGGCGGCCTCCTCGATGGGCATGTTGAGGATGTCGGCCACGGTCTTGCCGTTGTACGTGACTTCGAGGGTCTCGCGGTTGTATCGTTTGCCGTGGCAGACCTCGCAGTCCACGTAGACGTCGGGCAGGAAGTTCATTTCGATCTTCAGCGTGCCGTCACCGTGGCAGGCCTCACATCGGCCGCCTTTGACGTTGAAACTGAAGCGGCCGGGGCCGTAGCCGCGCACCTGGGCTTCGGGAGTCTTGGCGAACAGGGTGCGGATCTTGTCCCACACACCGGTGTAGGTGGCGGGGTTGGATCGCGGCGTGCGGCCGATCGGGTTCTGGTCGACGTGGATCACCTTGCGCACCTGGTCCACGCCTTCCACGCGCGTGTGGCGGCCGGGTACGATGCGTGCACCGTTGAGCTTGTCGGCGAGCACCGGGTAGAGGATCGTGTTGACCAGCGAGGATTTGCCGGAGCCGGAGACGCCGGTGACCACGGTGAGCACGCCGAGCGGGAAGCTCACGTCGATGTTCTTGAGGTTGTTCTCGCGGGCACCCACGACTTTGAGCACCTGGGTCTTGTGGATCTTGCGGCGCTTGGCGGGCACGGCGATCTCTCGCCGGTGGGCGATGTAGTCGCCGGTGATGGAGCGCTTGGCTTCTATGAGGTGCTTGGCCGGACCGGAGTAAATCACCTCGCCGCCGTGCTCGCCGGCACCGGGTCCGATGTCGACCACCCAATCCGCCCTCTCGATGGTTTCCTGGTCGTGTTCGACGACAATCAGCGTGTTGCCGAGATCGCGCAGGTGGTGCAGGGTTTCGATGAGGCGTTCGTTGTCACGCTGGTGCAGGCCGATGGACGGCTCGTCGAGCACGTACATGACGCCGACCAGACCGGAGCCGATCTGCGTGGCGAGTCGGATGCGCTGCGCTTCTCCGCCGGACAGGGTGGCGGCCGCGCGCGAGAGGGTCAGGTAGTCGAGGCCGACGTCGTTCAGGAAGCCGAGTCGGGCCTTGATCTCCTTGAGCACTTCGCCGGCGATCAGCTGTGCCGAGCCTTCGAGTTTCAGGCCGTTGATCCAGGCGAGTTCGCGTACGACGGGCATGTCGCACACGTCGAAGATGGATTTTCCGTCCACAGTGACAGCGAGCACTTCGGGCTTCAGACGGCGTCCGTGGCAGACCTGGCAGGGCACTTCGCGCATGTACGACTCGTAGTATTCGCGCATGGACTGCGAATCGGTTTCGTCGTGGCGTCGCATGAGCGTGCGGATCACGCCTTCGAAGCCGGTGGAGTATTCGCGCAGGCGTCCCCAGCGATTGCGGTAGGAGACGTTGACCTTGAAGTCGTGGCCGTAGAGGATGTCGTGCTTGACGTCGTCCGGCAGGCCCTTCCATGGGGTCTTCATGGAGAAGCCCATTTCCTTGGCCAGACCTTCGAGGATGTGGCCGTAGTACTGGGAGGTCATCTTGGTGCCGCTCCACGGTTCGATGACGCCGTCGGCCAGTGACTTGTCCGGGTCGGAGATGATGAGGTCCGGGTCGATTTCCAGTTTGAAGCCGAGACCGGTGCAGGCGGGGCAGGCACCGTAGGGGGCGTTGAAGGAGAAGGTGCGCGGCTCGACCTCGTCGAGTTCGAGCGTGTGCCCGTTCGGGCAGCTGCGGTGTTCGGAGAACGGCTGGCGGCGGGCCGGGCTGCCTTCCTCCTCGTCCACGAAGTCGATGACGATGCTGCCGTTGGCGAGCTTGAGGGCGGTTTCCACCGAGTCGGTCAGGCGTTGGCGGATGCCGTCCTTGACCACGAGTCGGTCGACCACGACCTCGATGGTGTGCTTCTTCTGCTTGGTGAGTTTGATGTCGTCGGACAGCTGCGTCATCTCGCCGTCGATGAGCGCGCGGGCGTAGCCGTCGGAGCGCAGCAGCTCGATCATATCCACGAACTCGCCCTTGCGGCCCTTGACCACGGGCGCGAGAATCTGGAATCGCGTGCGCTCCGGGTAGCCGAGCAGTGTGTCGACGATCTGCTGCGGGGTCTGGGAGGCGACGGGCTCGCCGCATTCAGGGCAGTGAGGGATGCCGGTGCGGGCGAAGAGCAGTCGCAGGTAATCGTAGATTTCGGTGATGGTGCCGACGGTAGAACGCGGGTTGCGGTTGGTGGTCTTCTGGTCGATGGAGACGGCCGGGCTCAGGCCCTCGATGAAGTCAACGTCGGGCTTGTCCATCTGACCCAGGAACTGGCGGGCGTAGGCGGATAGGGATTCGACGTAGCGTCGCTGGCCTTCGGCGAACAGGGTGTCAAACGCGAGCGAGGATTTGCCCGAACCGGACAGGCCTGTGAACACGACCATGCGATTGCGCGGAATCGCCAGGTCGACGTTCTTGAGGTTGTGTTCGCGCGCACCCTGAATCGTGATCTTGAGATCGTTCGGGATGTGCGAGATATCAGCTACCAGCGAACCATCGTGTTCAATCAGCGGCGCCTTTTTGATCTCCCGGCTCAGGAAGGAGTCGCTGGTCATCACCTTTTCGACGATGACCTCACCGTTCTTGCCCTTGCCGGTTTTCGCGCCCGTTGCGCTTGTTGCGCGCCTTGCGCCAGTCTGCATTGCCGCCACAGCCACACCCCACCTTCCATCTCACCGTTCCCGCGCGCACGGTCATGCGCGCGCCAAATCTGTCCCAAGGATACCCGAACACACGACCAAATTCGAACGCTTGTTCGATGGCGTGTCAGGCCGGAAAACCGAACCATAGTATGCAAAATTCCGGACCATCAGTGGACCGAAACGCAAGAGCCGGCCCCCAAGATACTCGGGGCGTCCGGCTCTCACTTCCATTTCCCCAGCGGGGTTGGCTTACCATGAAGTATACACGGTTTTAGGACATCAATCACTGTCGATGAACACTGTTCGAACATGGCCGAGGAATTCATCGTATCTTCCAGTACCGGCCTGGGCATCACCGTACGCTCCTAGCAGCTGATCAGGGAGCCATAGCCTTGCATCAGTCTCCCCTGCACAGAGTTCGACACGAATTGGCCCGATAAATCTGCGGCTTCTCAATCCATCGATGAAACGGATATCGTTCCTGTCCTGTGAAATCTCGCGCCGTTCAAGCACAAGCGTGTCCACGTTGTATTCTGTTTCCAGCAGAGGCAGAAGACGTTCCAAACATTTACGGCGAGCGCGTTCGGCGGTATTCCACTGGCTCATTGGTACCGCAGCCACAATGACATGATCAATGTCCATTGCAGCCATGGCATCAACGACTTTGCCACGCAATGATGGCCGCATGTCTCGCCAGTGCAATTTCCTTGCTCCTTTGGGCTTAAGCAACGCCAATCTTTGCCTTGTTTCGGTTTCCGTATCATCACATACGCATGCGCCCATCAAGTACATAGGCGAGGGAACTCCGGTTTTCCGCACACTCTCGTCACCCCAAGCGGTTGCCATGTTTGTCCCTTCTCGCGCAACGCAAAACAACAGTTCGATAGTATCGGATAGCAGTGCCGGACCTTGCAGCTATGCAATGCCGTTGCATTATTAATCGGAAGGCATAATGTGAGACGAGAAAAAGCTAAGCCGTTCTAGCTCTTGGCAACATCCCCAATCACTCAGCCTAAATCGGCAAATCCTGATTTTCAATGGACTCCACGGGGATGCCAAGCTTGCGTAATTCGTCAACTGCATCACGCATGGGAATGCGTTCCTGTTCGATGCGCCGATAAGCGATGGTTTTGTCAGCACACAGTCGTTCATAAAGACGTCGCTCCGCCGATTGAAGGCCGGGCGTCGGCTTAGGCTCCCGCATAGCAATCTTCGCGCTGCGTTCAGTACGATCGGTACCAAATCTGTGGTACCGATCGTATGCATCGCAATCCATCAGGATGGAGTCGCATTCGATACCTGATTCACGTAATGTCGATAGTATTTCCAGTCCATCCGCATCCATATCACCCCAATACACGATACGCATGTCACGCAGTGCAGGAACCGCAGGTACAGCATCGCTTACAGCGCGACCAGAACCCCATATGCAGATGCCCTGCGCAATCGGCGGCATAGTCTGATACGTGTCTTTGTTCTCAACGATGACAGCATATTTAATGCCGGATAACGCTTCGCCTTCCCACGGACACCATATGATGCGTTCGAGCTCAGCATCGTCGCGGACCGGATCGAGATAACGGAACCGCAGTTCGGTCGGCCGTTTTGACAGACCCAACGTTTCGACACCGAGCAGTCGGCAAATGGCCTTACGACGATTGGTTTTTGACTCATTCAGCCATTTGCCGCTGAATCCTGTCAGTGGAATCTGTCGCGGCGTCATACCGGTCACGTCATGATGCCTGAAATATCGAACTGCGCTGACAAGCAGATCGAAGTCGTCAGGCTGTTCATGGCCTGTCATGCGAGCGGCCGATTCGATTGTTTCCGGAGCAACGTCACAAGCAGCAACCAGACATGCTATGCGGCGGCGCGCTTCGCGACATTCCGCCGCCAGCGTACGACCAACCACACGCATGGCTATTGATTCGTCAGGAACGACGACTTTGGAGATCAGCTCGACAGAGGTGCCTATGGTGCGATGCTTGGTTATGATTTCGCAACCATTCTTGCTTGCCCATTGCCGTATCTCATTGTTGTTGTCATGCACCGCAATCGCATTGGTTTCCAAAAATGCTTGGTCCGGCAATCCCACCGGCACGGGAAACGGCCATGCCGGTTCGATGTCGTACATATGTGAACGCATATGTTTCTTCACGCATGTGGTGATCGCAGCGATGTCTTTCATGCCGACCATAGTTCCCATCACCTGCTTTCGAACATCGTCGAGTCGAACCGAATCGTCTTAATACCGGCGACGCCAGGACTGCTCATTCGGCAACCCCGTCATCCTTCAATATATCCGACGATGATTCATCGTCCATGTCATTCTGATGCAGCACGGCCTCGCGCAGGGAGGTGAGGCCGGTGTCGGGGTCCTTGTAGGTCACGTAGGCCTTGGTGGAGACCTCGAGGATTTCGCCGGTCTTGCTTTCCGGAGCGGAGACGATGACCTGGAATCCGAGGCGCGGCAGCACCGTGAGGGCGCGCTGCGTGTAACGGCCGTCGG
>ERZ780139.3014-NODE-3014-length-11707-cov-8.164693_pt1 | contig 11707 bp, 10 predicted proteins | sample MGYA00511476_ERZ780139 | MGnify/ENA primary metagenome ERZ780139 (study PRJEB29588, sample SAMEA2158190) | human gut metagenome | biome: human gut; feature: human-associated habitat; material: faeces | place: Denmark | collected 2008/2010 ... | reverse complement strand
GGCGTTCAGCTCATCGTGTTCGGCCAGGGCGACCCGAAGTACATTGAGTATTTCAACTGGGCGAAGGCGCAGTGGCCGGGGCAGCTCGGTTTCTCCAGCGATTACAACGAGCCGACGGCCAGCGCAGTCTTTGCGGGCGCGGATATGTATCTGATGCCTTCGCGCTTTGAGCCGTGCGGCCTGTCGCAGATGATGGCGATGCGCTACGGCACCGTGCCCATTGTCCATGAGACGGGCGGCCTGAAGGACTCCGTGCGCGCCTACAAGGATTTTGACGGCATCGGCGACGGTTTCGCGTTCTCAGATTATCAGGCCAAGGACTTGTATCTGGCCATTTCCGAAGCCGTCAAGCTGTATTTCGGCGACGAAGAGATGTTTGACCGTCTGCGCGTGCGCTGCATGAAGAAGGATTTTTCGTGGGACAAGAGCGCCGGACGCTATAACCGCATGTACGAGGATATTTGCGGCGGCGCGGGCGCGGGCGTCAAGGTCGACCCCGTCGCGTTCCTCGTCGTCAAGGACGGTCTGACGCGCGTGATGCCCGTGGCCATCCCTGCGGCGGCAACGGTCGACCGCGTGCTCGATCTTGTGCCGGAAGTGCTAGACCGCGTGCAGAATTTCATGGACAAGAAGAGAGAAGAGAAAGATATCTACTGATTCCGGGCATAATAGGGGCATTCCGAATGAAGGAGTGATCCCATGCCGCGTTTTGCCCGATGCGTATTCGCCGTTTTCCTTGCCGTTTTCTGCCTGATAAGTAATTCAGTCTGTCAGGCTGCCGCGCCGGAAACTGCCGCCGCCGCATTCATTTTGATGGAGGCGGGCAGCGGGCGGGTGCTGGCGTCGCGCAATGAAACGCAGGAGCGCAGCATCGCGAGCACGACGAAGATCATGACCTGCTTAATCGCGCTGGAGCACAGCGAACTCACGGAGAAGGTCACTGTCAAACGCGAGCACTTGCGCGAGGGCTCGTCGATGTACCTTCTCGAGGGCGAAACGCTCACGATGGAAGAACTCCTCTACGGGCTGATGCTGCCGTCCGGCAACGACTCGGCGGAGTGCATCGCCGCCCACTGCGGCGGAAACGGCGGCAGCGCGCAGTTTGTCCGATGGATGAACGAAAAGACGAAGGCACTCGGCATGGAGCACACATCGTTTATGAACCCGAGTGGTCTCGATGAAGCGGGGCACAGCTCCTGTGCCTTCGATATGGCGCGCCTTGCGGCCTACGCCATGCAGAACCCGACGTTCGCACGCATCGTTTCAACGCGCACGGCGAGCGTTGGCACGCGCACGATGACGAACCACAATAAGCTGCTCGCGTCGTATTCCGGCTGCGTCGGCCTCAAGACCGGCTACACCGGCGACGCGGGGCGCACGCTCGTCACCTGTGCCGAGCGCGGCGGGATGCGCCTGATCGCCGTCACGCTGCACGACGGCAGCGATTGGGCCGATCATGCTGCACTCTACGATTATGGATTTTCGGCGTATGCGCTCTCAAGCGGTGCGAAAAAGAGCGAAGTTTACGGCAGTGTGAGCATCAACGGGCAGAGCGTGTCTGCCGTGGCGGCGGAGAGCTTCCGCTATCCCACCGTGGAAAATGAAGCATTGAGCGTGCGCGCCGAGCTGCCGCAAACCGTCTCCGCCCCCGTGCGGAAGGGACAAACGTTCGGCACGCTCGTCATCTCCTGCGGCGAGACCGAGGTTGGACGAGTTGACCTCGTCAGCGCGCGCAGCGTACAGGCGCAGGAAACAAAGAGCGAAACACGCAAAAATAAGTCGCTGGCGGAAAAGCTCTGGCAATTTCTGTCGGCAAAGTAAAGGAGGGATCGACCTGGCCGAAGCAAGAATTCAAAAGCTCATCGCCGAATCGGGGCTCTGCTCCCGGCGCACTGCCGAGCAGTGGATCGCCGCTGGGCGCGTGCACGTAAACGGCGAGACCTCATTCATCGGGCAGAAGGCCGACCCCGAAGTCGACGAAATTACCGTCGACGGCAGGCCGCTCACACAGGAGGGGCAGAAGCGTTACCTGATGCTCAACAAGCCGCGCGGCTATGTCTGCACGCTCTCTGACGAAAAAGGGCGAAAGACCGTCGCCGAGCTCGTCAAAGACTGCGGCGAGCGCGTCTATCCCGTCGGGCGGCTCGACCTCGACTCCGAGGGACTGCTGCTTTTGACGAACGACGGCGAATGGATGCAGCATCTTCTGCACCCGCGCTACGAGGTCAACAAGGTCTACGAGGTCAGCGTCGCGGGCGAGGTCAGTGGAGCGGCAGAAGCGCTCGCTTCCATGACACAGCTCGACGGCGAGCCCATCCGGCCCGCGCAGGTGCGCGTGCTGCGGCAGGGGAGGGACACCGCCGTTCTCTCCATCACCATCCATGAAGGAAAAAACCGGCAGATCCGGCGCATGTGCGCCGCCGCCGGATTACACGTCAAGCGCCTAAAGCGCGTGCAGGAGCACGCGCTCAAACTCGGGGCTCTTCCCGTCGGCGTGTGGCGCGATCTAACGGAGCCGGAGCTCCAAGCAACAAAATCAAAGTAACAGAGGACGATCTTATGACGAAGAATATCTTACATAATATCGAAAAGAACATGAGCAGCTTTTCCAAGGGGCAAAAGCTCATTGCACGTTTCATTCTGGAAAACTACGATAAGGCCGCGTTTATGACGGCCAGCAAGCTCGGCAAGACCGTGCAGGTCAGCGAGTCGACCGTCGTGCGCTTCGCCACCCAGCTCGGCTACGAGGGGTATCCGAGCATGCAGCGTGCATTGCAGGAGATGATTCGCGGCAAGCTCACGAGCATCCAGCGCATTCAGGCGTCGGACGGCGAGCTCGCAGGGTCCGATCTGATGACGAACGTCCTGCAGCGCGACATGGAGAAGATCCGCATGGCCATCGACCAGACCGACGGCGCGGAATTTGAGCGCGTGGTCGACACGATCATCGGCGCGCGCCGCATCTACATCGTGGGCTTCCGTTCGTCCTCGTTTCTGGCAGGGTACTTAAACTTCTACTTCCGCCTGATCTTCGACAACGTCACTCTGGTCAACGGCGGCGCGGCCGGCTCGTTCGACCAGCTCTTCCGCGTCTCCAAAGACGATGTGGTCATCGGTATCTGCTTCCCGCGCTACAGTGAGCTTGCGCTCAAGACCATCCAGTTTGCGCGCGACCGCGGCGCGACGATCGTCGGCGTGACGGACAGCGAGATGTCGCCCATCAACCAGATGTCCAGCAATTCGCTGCTCGTGCGCAGCGAGATGATCTCGTTCGTCGACTCGCTGGCGGCGCCCATGAGCATGCTCAACGCACTCATTCTGGCCGTGGCCAACAAGAAGGGCGCAGACATCTCCGCGACGTTCTCCGAACTCGAGCACATCTGGGAGCGCTTCGACATTTTCGGCAAGATCGAAGATGAATAAGGCGATCGTTGTCATCGGCGGCGGCGCGGGCGGCATGATGGCCGCGATCTGCGCCGCGCGCAAGGGTGCGCACGTGACGCTGCTCGATCCAAACGAGCGCCTCGGCAAAAAGGTGAACATCACCGGCAAGGGCCGCTGCAACGTGACAAACGACAGCACTTGCGAAGAGCTGCTCGCCCACGTGCCGCAGAACCCGCGGTTTTTATACTCCGTGTTTTCCCGCTTCGACGGGCACGACGCCATCGATTTTTTCGAGGGGCTCGGTGTGCCGCTCAAGGTCGAGCGCGGCAAGCGCGTGTTTCCCGTGTCCGACCGGTCATTCGACATCACAGCGGCGCTTGAGCGCGAGCTAAAGCGTCTGCACGTCAAGCTCGTGCGCGACCGCGCGCTCGGTATTTCGGTCGAAGACGGCCATGTCGCCGCCGTCAAGGGCGAAAAAGGGGAGTACACCGCCTCCGCCGTCATTCTGGCGACGGGCGGGCTGTCCTATCCCGCGACGGGCTCGACGGGCGACGGCTTCCGCATGGCGGAAGCTCTCGGCCACACAGTCACGCCGCTGCGCGGCTCGCTCGTGCCGCTTGAGGCGCGCGAATGTGCGGTGCTGCAAGGGCTGAGCCTGCGCAACGTCGCGCTGACGGTATATGAAGACAACAAAAAGATCCACTCGGATTTTGGCGAAATGCTGTTCACGCACTTCGGCGTGAGCGGGCCGCTCATCCTGTCGGCCAGCGCGCACATGCGGCATTTCGACAAAAAGCAGTACCGGCTGGAGATCGACCTCAAGCCTGCGCTCGACGAACAGCAGCTTGACAAGCGTTTACTGTCGGACTTTGAAAAGCGTGCGAACAGCGACTACTGTAACGTACTCGGGGCGCTCCTGCCGCAGAAGATGATCGACGAGTTCATCGACCGCTCGGGCATCCCGCCGCACGAAAAGGTGCACGACATCACGCGCGCCCAGCGCGAGACCATCCGCACGCTCTTAAAGCGCTGGACGGTCAATGTCAGCGCGCCGATGCCGGTCGAAAACGCGATCATCACCTCCGGCGGCGTCAAGGTGGGGGAGATCGATCCGAAGACCATGGCGTCGAAAAAGATCGGCGGCCTGTACTTTGCCGGCGAGATCATCGACGTAGACGCCTACACGGGCGGCTACAATCTGCAAATCGCCTGGGCGACCGGCAAGGCCGCGGGTGAGGCTGCCGCGGACGCACTGCTGACGCAGTAAGCACATATTTATTGTAAGAGGGAAGAATCAAACAGATGAAAAAGCATTTTTCCATTGCCATTGACGGCCCCGGCGGCGCGGGTAAGAGTACGCTCGCCAAGGCCGTCGCCAAGAAATTGAACATTCTGCATGTCGACACGGGCGCGATCTACCGCACCATCGGCTACGCGGCGTTTTCCCGCGGACTGGACGCCAAGGACGAAGCGCAGATCGCGCCGCTGCTGAAAGAAATTCAGATCGACATGGCATTTGACGAGACAGGAGGGCAGAAGATGCTGCTTGACGGTAAAGATGTCAGCACCGAGATCCGTCTGCCGGAAATTTCGATGTACGCCTCGAACGTCTCGGCGCTGCCGTGCGTGCGCGCATACCTTCTTGAGATGCAGCGCGATATCGCGCGCAAGAGAAGCGTCATCATGGACGGGCGCGACATCGGCACAGTCGTTCTGCCGGACGCCGACCTCAAAATTTACCTGACTGCTTCGGCCGAGGAGCGCGCGCGCCGCCGCTGTCTCGAGCTCTCTGAGCGCGGCACGCCCAAGGCGTATGAAGAGGTGCTGCGCGAGATCAACGAGCGCGACTATCAGGACATGCACCGCGATATCGCCCCGCTGCGCGAGGCAGAGGATGCCGTGCACTTCGACACGTCGAAGCTCAACTTTGAAGAGAGCGAGCGGGCGCTGCTGAATCTCATTCAGGAGAAATTGAAATGATGCACCGTATCTTTTTTGCGTTTATCTGGATCATCGGTCGGGTGCTTTTGTGGATCTACCGCGTGGACGTCAAGGGACTTGAAAATCTGCCCAAGCACAGCGTGCTGCTGTGCCCGAACCATTCAACGGACTTAGACCCCGTGCTCATCGGCCTGTGCCTGCCGCTCGACTACCATCTGCACTTTATGGCCAAGGCTGAGCTCTTCGACAACCGCGCGCTCGCGTGGCTCATCCGCACGCTCGGCGCATTTCCCGTCCAGCGCGACGGCAAGGATATCCAGTCCATCAAGACCGCGATGCAGGTGCTCCACAAGGGTGAGAATCTTCTGATCTTCCCCGAGGGGACGACGATCCGGGGCGGCGTCGGCTATCACGACGGACTCCCCGCGCACGCGCACGCGGGCATCGCGATGATCGGCGTGCGCACGGGTGCGACGCTCGTGCCAGTGTTCTGCGACGGGCAGAAAAAGCCCTTCCGTAAGACGCGCATCATCTTCGGCGAGCCGTATGTGCCCGAGGTCACGGGCCGCCGCGGCACGTCCGAAGAATTGCAGGCCATCGCCGACGAAATGCTGCGTCAGGCCTACGCGCTCGGCGGCCAGCAGGTGGGAGGCGCGCCGCTGTGAAGGTCATCTTAGCTGAGACCGCGGGCTTCTGCTATGGCGTGGAGCGCGCGGTCAACCTTGCGCGCGAAACGGCAAAAGCGCGCGGCGGCGCGATGCTCGGCAGCATCGTACACAACGCGGGCGTCGTGCGCGAGATCGAAGACCTTGGCATGCGCCTCATCACATCGCCCGACCAGGCAAAGGCGGGGGAGACCGTGCTCATCCGCGCCCACGGCGAGCCGAGAGCGACGCTCGATGCGCTGCGAGAGCGCGGGGCAGAGGTCGTGAGCGCCGTGTGCCCGCATGTCGAGCGCATCCGAAAGCTTGCACAGGAGGCAGAGCACGAGGGACGCCGCGTCATCCTGATCGGTGAGCGCCATCATCCCGAGGTGCAGGGCATCGCAGGATGGTGCAGCGACCCGCTGATTTTTGAAAATGTGCAGGAAGCGCAAAAATACTTGCAGGAACACCCCGATTTTGCCCATTTACCCAGTATCATGCTGGCGCAAACGACCTGCATTCGTGCGCTTTGGGAAAGTTGCGTGAAATTTCTAAAAAAACAGTGTACAAATCTGAAAATCAATGATACAATATGCAATGCTACGCAGAAACGTCAAACTGAGGCAGCAGAACTTTCCGCCAAGGTAGACGCGATGGTGGTTGTGGGCGACCGAAGAAGCGCCAACACAAGGCATTTGACCGAGATTTGCAGAGAGAACTGCGGAAAAGTCCTCCAGATCGAATCCGCAGACGAGCTCTCACCGGAATTCTTTTCCGGATGCCGTGTGGCGGGACTGACAGCCGGCGCATCTACTCCTGCGAGTATCATTATGGAGGTATTAACAACAATGACGGAAGAAAACATCAACACCACTGCCCCTGAAACCAGCGAATCCTTTGAAGAACTGCTTGAAAAATCTTTCAAGACTCTAAATACAGGAGATAAGGTGACCGGTATCGTGACCGCCATCGGCACGACCGAGATCCAGGTCGACGTCGGCTGCAAGCAGGCAGGCTATATCCCTGTTTCTGAGCTGAGCAGCGACCCCGACGTCAAGCCCGAGGACGTCGTCAAGGTCGGCGACGAGATCGAGGCTTACGTTGTCCGCGTCAACGACGTGGAAGGCTACGCCACCCTCTCCAAGAAGCGTCTCGACGCTGTCAAGCTCTGGGAAGACATTGAGACCGCCGTTGAGGACAAGACCGTTCTCGAAGGCACCGTGACCGAAGTGAACAAGGGCGGCATCGTCGTTTCTGTCAAGGGCGTGCGCGTGTTCGTGCCCGCTTCTCAGAGCGGCATGCCCAAGGACTCCGACCTTGGCCAGATGGTCAAGCAGAAGGTCAAGCTCCGCGTGACCGAGGTCAATCGTGCCCGCCGCCGCGTCGTCGGCTCCATCAAGTCCGTGCTGAACGAGGAGCGTCAGGCTGCTCAGGCCGCCATCTGGGAAGGCATCGAGGTCGGCAAGCACTATGACGGCGTTGTCAAGTCCATGACCTCTTACGGCGTGTTCGTCGACATCGGCGGCGTGGACGGCATGGTCCACATCTCCGAGCTGAGCTGGAGCCGCATCAAGAACCCCGCCGAGGTCGTCTCCATCGGCGATCACCTCGACGTGTACGTCATCTCCTTCGACCCCGAGAAGCGCAAGATTTCCCTCGGCGTCAAGGATCGCACCCAGAACCCCTGGGATGTGTTCATGAACACCTACAAGGTCGGCGACGTTGCCAACGTCCGCATCGTCAAGCTGATGACCTTCGGCGCTTTCGCTGAGGTCGTTCCCGGCGTGGACGGCCTGATCCATATCTCCCAGATCGCTGACCGCCGCATCGACAAGCCCTCCGACGTCCTGTCCGAAGGCCAGATGGTCGATGCGAAGATCACCGCCATCGACGAGGAGAAGAAGAAGATCTCCCTCAGCATCCGCGCGCTGCTCAGCGGCGAGGAAGAGGCTCCTGTCGAGGAGTAATTTTCCCGAACTGAAAAGAGACAGGCTCCGGCCTGTCTCTTTTTTACGTTCTTTTTTACGCTGACACGTAAGAAAGACTTTGCAAACGGCGATCGGTATGCTATAATTGTTAAAGTTTCGACATAGTTCCGAAATGATAATCAAATTCACATACATACAGGAGGAATTATCCATGGATTACGCAGCGCTTTATCAGAAGAAGCTGACCTCTGCCGCGGAAGCCGTCAAGGTCGTCAAGAGCGGCGACTGGGTCGACTACGGCTGGTGCACCAACCATCCCTACACGCTCGACAAGGCTCTGGCCGCACGCCAGAATGAGCTCAAGGACGTCAAGGTCCGCGGCGGCGTGACGATGTGGATGCCCGAGATCTGCAAGGCCGAGGACGCCGGTGAGCACTTCACCTGGAACTCCTGGCATTGCAGCGGTATCGACCGCAAGATCATCTCCAAGGGCATGGGCTATTTCATCCCCATGCGCTACAGCGAGCTGCCGCGCTTCTACCGCGACGGCAACGCCACGGTTGATGTTGCGATGATCCAGGTCACGCCGATGGATAAGCACGGCAACTTCAGCTACGCTCTCGCGTGCTCTCACCTTGCCGACATGCTGGATGCCGCCAAGACCGTCATCGTCGAGGTCAACGAGAACCTTCCCTGGGTCTATGGCCTCAACGGCTGCGAGATTAACATCAAGGACGTCGACATGGTCGTGGAAGGGGAGAATCCTCCCGTTGCGCAGCTCGGTGCGGGCGGCGCCCCCACCGAGGTCGACACCGCGGTCGCCAACCTTGTCGTGCCTGAGATCCCGAATGGCGCGTGCCTCCAGCTCGGCATCGGCGGCATGCCAAACACCATCGGCTCGATGATCGCGCAGTCTGACCTCAAGGACCTGTCCGTTCACACCGAAATGTATGTCGACGGCTTTGTCGATATGGCGCTCGCCGGCAAGATCACCGGCAAGCACAAGCAGCTCGACAAGGGCCGTCAGGTCTTTGCCTTCGCCGCCGGCACGCAGAAGCTCTATGACTACATGGATCGCAATCCCGATGTCATGGGTGCGCCGGTCGACTATACGAACGACGTGTTTGTCATCTCCCAGATCGACAACTTCATCTCCATCAACAACGCCATCGACTGCGATCTGTTCGGTCAGGTGAATGCCGAGTCCGCGGGCATCAAGCACATCTCCGGCACGGGCGGCCAGCTCGACTTTGCGATGGGCGCGTACCTCTCCAAGGGCGGCAAGAGCTTCATCTGCATGTCCTCGACCGTCACGGGCAAGGACGGCACGGTCAAGAGCCGCATCGTTCCCACGCTGACGCCGGGCTCTATCTGCACCGACCCGCGCTCCTGCACGCACTACATCGTCACCGAGTATGGCATGGTCAACCTCAAGGGTCTTTCGACCTGGCAGCGTGCCGAGGCTCTCATCGGCATCGCGCATCCCGACTTCCGCGAGCAGCTCATCGCCGACGCGGAGAAGATGCACATCTGGCGCCGCAGCAATAAGTAAGCAAAAATCGTTCTTCCGTCGCGGGGGCTCTCCTGAAAAGGGGAGCCCCTGTTTTTTCGAAAATCCACCTCGTTTCCATTTTTATGCGATATTTCATCAAAAATCGCTTGAAAATGATGGCAAAGTACGTTATACTATGTATGGGGAATTGTTTCCTCTTGTGTGTTTGTGTTGTTTTTTTCCATCGCACGGAAAACCGGGGCGAATGCCGGATTGGCATTCTGCCTGAAGGGAGGTGGGCATAGAATGTTTCAAGTGGGAGATAAGGTCGTGCACCCGATGCATGGCGCCGGTGTGATCGACAGCATTGTCCGCGAAAAGATCAGCGGCAAAGCAATGGATTTTTACGTCTTCAAAATGCCCATTTCCGGGCTAACGCTCAAGATCCCGACCGAGAATTCCACGGCCATCGGCATCCGCGCCATCAAGACGAGAAGCGAGATCGAAGAGGTCATCGCGCGCGTTCCCAAGCTCGGCGTCGACATGACGGCGAACTGGAACCACCGCTACCGCGAGAATATGGATCGCCTGAAAAGCGGCGATCTCGACGAGGTCAGCGCCGTCATCAAGGCGCTGATGCATCGCGACAGCACGCGCGGACTATCCAACGGCGAGCGCAAGATGCTGCACATTGCCAAGCAGATCCTCGTATCAGAGATCGTCCTGGCAGAAGACGTGGAGTATCCCGAGGCTGAGGGGCGCGTCAACGCCGCGATGCTGTTAAAGGAGAGCGATTGAGTCCATGAGCCTGCTGCAAAAGATGTTCGGCAAGCGCCAAAAGCGCACTCACCCGTACTGCGCCGCGCTGATTGCGGCCGCCGGAAGCTCCACGCGCTACGGCGGGGAGAACAAGCTGCTGCAAACCCTTGACGGCATCCCTGTCCTTGTGCGCACACTGCTCACGATCGACCGCGTGGAGGGCATCGACGAGATCGTCATCGCCGCGCGGGAGGACGAGCTGCTGCCTTATGCTGAGCTCTGCAAGACCTTTGGCCTCAGAAAACCCGTAAAGGTCATCGTCGGCGGCGCAACGCGGACAGAGTCCGTGCTGCGCGCGGCGCTCGAGGCCTCGCCCGAGACGGAATTTTTCGCCGTGCAGGACGGTGCGCGTCCGCTCATCACCGTCGAGCTCATCGACGAAGTGCTCGACGCGGCAAGAGTTTATCTCGCCGCCGCGCCCGCCGTTCCGGTGCGCGACACCATCAAGGTCGCGCACGACGGCATCGTCGAGCGCACGCCCGATCGCAGCGCGCTCTTCGCCGTGCAGACGCCGCAGGTCTTCGCCGCCGACCTTTTGAAGGCGGCTCTCCAGTCCGCGATTGCGGACGGCGCGACTATTACGGACGATTGCTCCGCTGTAGAGCGGATGGGCAAGGAAGTCCACTTGACAGAGGGCAGTGAGGAAAACATCAAGATCACCACGCCGGTCGACCTTGCGATCGCAGAAGCAATTTTACAGCGCAGAGGGGAATGAACCTTTCCCCTCTGCCTTTTCTTGAAGAAAGGACCCATACCATGACGAATTTACGCATCGGGCACGGCTACGACGTGCACCGCCTGACCGAGGGCCGCGCACTGATTTTAGGCGGCGTGACGATCCCCTACGAAAAGGGCCTGCTCGGCCATTCGGACGCTGACGTACTGACCCACGCCGTGATGGACGCGCTGCTCGGCGCGGCGGCGCTCGGAGATATCGGCAAGCTCTTTCCCGATTCCGCCGACGAGTTTGCCGGCATCTCGAGCTTAGAGCTGCTGCGGCGGGTGAAGCTGCACCTCGCCGCCGCGGGGTACGACGTCGTCAACATTGACGCAACGATCCTGGCGCAGGCACCTAAACTCGCACCGTACCGCGAGCAGATGCGCTCGAACATCGCGCGTGAGCTCCAGATCGATGTCTCGCGCGTGAGCGTGAAAGCCACGACCGAGGAACACCTCGGCTTCACCGGCAGCGGCGAGGGGATGGCCGCCCACGCTATCGCGCTCCTTGAGCGCGCGGACAACTGAATCAAAACCGCTGCGGACGGACGCTTTTTCTGAGCGCCCGTCCCTTTTCGCCCGCACACCGCTGCCGCGCACGCATATCATGCTGTGAGGGGGAATCGGTATGGACTATTATCTCTTTGCCGCGCGCTCAGTCACCCATGCCCAGCGCATGGCGCGGCTTTTGAGCGACGCGGGTATCTCTGCCAAAATCCGCCGCGCGGGCGCTGCGATCACCGAGCGCGGCTGCGGCTATACGCTGGAAATCCAGCGCCGCC
>ERZ780139.3013-NODE-3013-length-11711-cov-9.094715_pt1 | contig 11711 bp, 7 predicted proteins | sample MGYA00511476_ERZ780139 | MGnify/ENA primary metagenome ERZ780139 (study PRJEB29588, sample SAMEA2158190) | human gut metagenome | biome: human gut; feature: human-associated habitat; material: faeces | place: Denmark | collected 2008/2010 ... | reverse complement strand
TGCCGATCTGGGCTTCGGCGGTCTTTTTACGGTTGTTGTAACCAATAAAATAGCCCGCAGCCACGCCGACAGCAGCAACGATCAAGGCCACGATCACTCCGATCGCGGTCATTGCGTTCACTCTCCTTTGTTTCAATTCAATGCAAAATTAAAAGCAGGAGACGCTGCGCAGCAGGACACGGGCAATGATATAGAAAGAGCTTTCAATCCAAAAAGTGACACCAAAAGCATACGCACCGCCCAAAACCGGCGGCACGGGCAAAAGCATACGGCTTTTCTCTTTACGGTTCCATTTTATATCAAACAGGCACACTTTGCCTGAAACGGGTACAGGGTCACACTGAAACCTGCGTACAGCGTCTTTGATTCCATACTACTAAATATAGTACGAAACATTTGCCCGCTTGTCAAGAGGAAAACCCTGCCCGCAGAACATTTTGTGCAGAAAAACAAAAATAAGACGGCTGCGGCAGGCACCCCCTCAGTCATCGCTGCGCGATGCCAGCTTCCCCAAACCAAAAAGGCTGCCCCGGAGAACGGAGCAGCCCTTCTGGCTTATGATGAGAAGAAGAAAATGAAGGAGAATAGCTTATTATTTGGCGGCTTTTTCGCCTTCCGGGAAGATGATCTTATTCACAAAGAAGAAGATGACCATGGAGATGCCGCCGTTGAGGACAGTGGTGCCGATGTTGTAGATGAAGTCCGGTACCAGCAGGCCTGCCACCGCCACCCAGATGCAGTTGATGGAGTTGACGATGCAGGTGATGATGCAGAAGGCCAGCACATACCAGCCGATCTGCTTTGCCAGATTGCCCTTGCTGCGGAACACAAAATTGCGCTGGATGGGGAAGTTGATGCACTCGCCGATGACCATGGCGATCATGTAGGCGCAGAAGTAGGGCAGACCGCCGTGGGCGGCATCGTAGCCGAGGATGTTCCACTTGAAGGTCTCGCCGAACAGGGTAATGTCGATGCCCGGCCAGCCGAAATCCACCACCGGCAGGCTTGCAAAGGCCTTGGGCAGAAATTGCAGCAGCAGGTACTTGAACACCGTGATGAGGTTAGACACGATGACGAACAGGCCGCCCTCGCGCACCCACTTGGCAGCGGCAGGGTGCTTTGCCGCGAAGTTATTCCAGAAATTCATAGCCTGCTTCCTTTCAGCTGTTTTTCAAGCGCTCTTCCATGCGGCTGTTCAGCACGAGGTTCTTCACGGCCTCCACGATCACCCGCACAAGACCGATGATCCAGAAGCCCTGCAGCTCCATCACGATGCCGTCCACCATACCCATGCTGATAGCGCCGTTGGTCATTTTTGCCAGCGCCCGCAGAGGCATATTGTACTGGAACAGGATATTCAGGTCAGGCTTGCCCTTTTTGATGCTGCGGCGCAGCAGGGTGCCCAGTACCGCCGCCGCCAGCCAGCCGATGGGGCTGCGTCCGTGTCCCATCTCGCCCAGCGTCATGTTGCGGTCGATGCGCACTTTGTTTTCCGGGATGGCATGGCCCAGCAGCGCCTCAAACTCCGCGTCCGGCACGTTCTGCACCTGTGCAGTGCGGTAATGCTCCAGATTTTTGCCCGCATAGGGGTCGGGTGCGCCGGTGCCCGCCACCGTGACAGCGGCAGTCAAGCGGATATCGGCGCTGGAAGCGCCCACCAGCAGCTGATAGCTGCCGCCCTCCACCTCCCAGCGGTCGGTCTTGACGTTCCAGTAGCGGAACGCCTTATCGTCCAGCGGAATGGTGACGGTCTTGCTCTCTCCGGCTTCCAGCTGCACCTTGGTAAAGCCCTTCAGCTCCTTGGCGGGGCGGAAAACTTTTGCATCCGGCTTTGCCACATACAGCTGCACCACCTCGGCACCTGCACAGCTGCCGGTGTTGGTGACAGTCAGGGTCACGCCCTTTTCGTCTGCTTTCAGGTCACTGTACGCAAAGCTGGTATAGCTCAGGCCGTAGCCGAAGGGGAAGGCGGTGGGCACACCGGCGGTGTCGTAGTAGCGGTAGCCTACATACAGACCCTCGCGGTACTCCACAGTGGGGCCGTCGCCGCCGAAATGCGCTTTTGCGGGGGTGTCGGCGTAGCTGCGCGCCCAAGTCTCAGCCAGCTTACCGCAGGGGTTCTGCGCGCCGGTGAGCACCTCGACCAGTGCGCCCGCACCGGCCTGACCGCCCAGACAGCCGTAGACCAGCGCCTTGCAGTCCTTGACCCAATCGCTTTCCAGCGAGGAGCCTGCACTCAGAAGCACCACCACGTTGGGGTTTGCCGCCGCCACAGCTGCCAGCAGTTCCAGCTGGTTCTCTGCCAGCTTCATGTCGGCGCGGTCGATGCCCTCGCTCTCCTTGATCTCGTCCAGACCCATGCACAGCAGCACCACATTGGCGTTCTTTGCCAGCAGCACCGCTTCGGCTTTCAGTGCCTCATCGGGCTTGCCCTGCCGGTCAAAGCCCTTGGCGTAGCCGACGCTGTTCAGGCCGCTTTCGGCAAGGCAGTCCAGAAAAGAATCCACCTTGATGGAGTTGACGGCGCTGGAGCCTGCACCCTGATAGCGGGGCGTCTGGGCAAAGTCGCCGATGACCGCCACCTTTTCCCCCTTTGCAAGGGGCAGCAGGCTGTTTTCGTTCTTCAGCAGCACGATGCTCTGGGCAGCAGCCCGGCGCGCCAGTGCGTGGTGGGCGTCGGCATCAAACTTGCCGGGTGCGGCATCCACCGCCGCCTTGGTGGTGAACACCAGTTCCAGCAGTTCCTCCAGCCGGGCGTCCACGTCCGCTTCGGTGATCTTGCCGGTCTGCACCGCCTTCATCAGCTCCCGGATGGCGTCCCCGCCGGGGGCGGGCATTTCCAGCGTAGAGCCGTTCTTTACACCGAGGGCGTGGTCGTTGCTGCCGCCCCAGTCGGTGACCACTGCGCCGTCAAAGCCCCAGTCCCTGCGCAGGATATCCATGAGCAGGTGGGCGTTCTCGTTGGCGTAGGTGCCGTTGACAAGGTTATAGGCGGACATGATGGTCTTGGGCTGCGCCTCCTTGACCACCATCTCGAAGCCGGTCAGGTAAATTTCCCGCAGGGTACGCTCGTCCACGATGGAATCCGCGGCCATGCGGCGCAGCTCCTGACTGTTCACGGCAAAGTGCTTGGGGCAGGCGGCAATGCCGTTTTTCTGGATGCCGCGGACGTAGGCCGCCGCCATCTTACCGGCAAGGTAGGGGTCCTCCGAGAAATACTCGAAGTTGCGGCCGCACAGGGGGCTGCGCTTGATGTTCAGGCCGGGGCCCAGCAGCACCGACACGCCCTGTGCTGCGGCCTCCTCGCCCATGGCTGCACCCACAGCCTCGCCCAGTGCCGGGTCCCAGCTGTTGGCAACGGTAGCCGAGGTGGGGAAGCAGGTAGCGGGCACACTGGGGTTCAGGCCCAGATGGTCGGCAGCGCCCGCCTGCTTGCGCACGCCGTTGGGGCCGTCGGACAGGGTAATGGCCGGGATGCCCTTGCCCGGCAGCGCCCGGGTGGTGAACACCGTGCCGCCGCTCAGCAGGGCGCATTTCTGTTCCAGACTCAGTTTTGCAATAATATCCTGATGTTTCACGGGGAAATCTCCTTTCAGTAGAAACGGTATTGCCTTTGGAAACAGGACCACGCATAAGGAGAAGAAGCGTGATTCTGTTTCCAAAAGGGAACACGGCTGCGGGTCGTAACTGCCGTGCAGCCGTGTTCCGGGATTAGAAGAAAGACAGTTTTGATTACGGGTCAGTACTTATGCCTTACTCACATCCGCACCCACATTGGTATTAGCCAGCGTTTTATTATACTTGCGGCGGCGAAGAATCACCACAACACCTGCCAGAACCAACACATAGACAATCACACTGCCTACCAGTGCAGGCGTGCGCCACATAGGCACAGGCGCATCTACATCTACACCGTAGCTATTCGCCAGCGTATACAGATACTGATGTGCAGCTTCGCGCATCTTCAGCTGACCGGTAGCAGTCTGGCTCAGGTTATCGAAGGTCTTAGTGCCCCAGCCAAACAGCAGACTGGTACCACCTGCCAAGACAGCTTTTTCAATATCCATAAAGCCATGCTCCTCGTTGTTATCCGTAATCACAGTGCCAATAAAGCCCCATTCATTACGCAGAACATTGGTCAGTAGTGCAGTACTTGCACCGGCCCAAGTAGTACCAATATTATTGTAGGAAGACATCACAGCCGTGCTGCCGCCTTCCTTCACAGCCTTTTCAAACGGCACGAAGTAAATTTCACGCATTGCCTGCTCATCGGCCCAAGTGCACAGACCATAATGACGCCAGGTTTCACGCTCATTCAGTGCAAAATGCTTAATGTAGCAGTACATACCATTTTTCTCTGCCGCACCAACCGTAGCAGCGGACATGGAACCAGAAAGGAAGCCATCCTCAGAATAGTACTCAAAGTTACGGCCAGCAAATGCATTGCGGTGGGTATTAGCACCAGGTGCATACCAGCCGGAAATATTCCACGCCTTTCCTTCCTGCGAGATTGCATCGCCAAATTCAGAAGCCAGGTCTACATTCCAAGTAGCCGCCAGCAGAACTTCTGCCGGATAAGTAACCGTCTTATATGTGCAGGTACCCATAAAGGCATCGAACACATAACTCAGAGCGGCAGGTCCGTCCATTTCATAAGTCTGTCCCTTACCGATATTATCAACCGCTGCACTTCCCCAGCCATCTGCGCCCAGCAGTTTGTACATATCATCAAGGGTCAGCTGATCCAACAGCTTATCCCACTGTGCATCATCATAGGCAAGGCCTTCCATGTCTTTCAGAGTAAGGCCATTCTTTGCACCAAAGGTCGGCGCAGTGTCATCTGCATTCACATAGCTATCATCCACTAACAGCGCATTGTTGAAGGCTTCCAGCTGTTCAGCAGTTGCTTCCTTGCTGGTACCGGGAACGATCTGCCAAGTGTCACGGTTGAGGTAAGCCACATCACCAGCTGCATCATCAAACTGATTTGTTGCTACCACTTCGTCCGAAGAGCGCTTGCCGACATACTTGCAGTTTTCCACACCACTGCCAAACGCACTGTCCTGGAACACTTCATTCTCAGCAACCTTGCAGGTCATGGTCAGATTATCTTTCACCGTATGAGAATCCGTACGCAGAGAAATCTGATACTCGCCAGCTTCCAGCACGTAGGAACCGGTAGAAGTGTAGTACTTCTGTGCATCATAAGAAGCCATCTGCTCTACCGGCATAGAAATCGTAACCGTTTCCGTTTCGCCCGGCTGCAATTCCTTCGTCTTTGCAAAGCCGCCCAGTACTTCGCCAGCCTTCTGCAAGCCGCTACCGCCTTCAGCTGCACTGTAATAGGGCGCACTGTAATACAGCTCCACAACATCTTTGCCAGCCACATTGCCAGTATTGGTAACTTTGACATTCCACTCCAGCGTATCCTGTGCGGTAACGGTAGTCGGAATCGTGTTTTCCAGTTCCCAGTCAAAACTTGTGTAGCTCAAGCCATAGCCAAAGGGGAACTGCACTACATCATTGTAGGAAAGTCCCGTCAGATTTTCTCCTTCACGGGTAGTGTAATCGTAGCTTTCACGGGTTTCGTAATAACGATATCCCACATAAATGCCTTCCTGATACTCTACAAGGTAGGCAGGATGACTTTCGAAGTTTTTGAAGCAGTCATTAGAGTTGGTATACTCAAAGGTATCAAAGTTGTAGTAAGAAGGGGTCGTTTCTACTGCATAAGGGTAGATATCCGGCAGACGGCCAGAGGGGTTGACTGCACCCGTCAGAATGTTGACAATTCCAATCGTGCCCACATCACCGGGATCACCGATCCAGAGGGCTGCATCAACGCCTTCATCATTCAGGAAGCCCAGTTCCATAGCATTGCCTGAATTGATCAGAACGATGACATTATCAAATGTCGCTTCTGCCTGTTCCAGCAAAGACTGTTCCGCGCTGTTCAGTTCCAGATAATGCTTGCTCTGATCCGGTGCGTACGAGGTATTTTCAGCCATCGAAGTGGGCAAGTCATTGCCTTCACCGCCCTTGCGGGAGAACACGACCACAGCAGTATCCGAAAAATCCTTCATTGCTTCAAATGAGCAGTCTCCAGTATACTGGTACTCCACACCCATGTCCTTAGCCAATTCCTCGGTTGCAGGCAGTTCCGGGATGGAAAAATCAACAGAGAATGTATTTCCGCCTTCGTTGTTTTTGGGGCTGTAGAGATTGACCAGATTTTGATTCACTTCAAAACCTGCATCCGTAAAGGCTTTTACAAAATCTGTCCGGTTTGCAGTGTAGCTGCTGCCACCGGAACCCGTACCGCCATAAACCGGATTTGCGGAAGCATAGCCCAGAAGATTGATTTTTCGGTTTGTTCCTGCCAACGGCAGAGCGCCGTCATTTTTCAGAAGGACTGCGCCTTCCTCCTCGATTTTCTGAGCCACTGACAAACCATTTGCATAAGATGTTTTTTGCAATTCCGGGTCTCCATTCTGGCCAGGGAATGCCTTGTCCAGAGAACTAGGAAACACACCAAACATTGCTACATCTGCCACTATTCCAACTGCCAGTAAGAGTGCTGTAACAGCTGTCAGCAACTTTGTGGGCTTTTTGTTGTTCGGATCGCGCTTCATTGTGTTGTCTCCTCCATATCCTTTTATATTTTTTGGGCCGTACCCAACTGTGACCCCATTATAACGAATATTTGCGCATCGTTATCATCTTTTGCACAATCTGTCGTTTTAGATACACAGTTTGCAAAAGTTACAATAATGTTTCAAATTTTATTGTGCTAATACACAAATATCACCGCATTGCATTTGTGCACCCTGCCAGACAACAAAAAACGGCAGGGGATGCCTGCCGTAAAAATTCATTTGTTTTTTGACAGCGGAAATAAGATCCGCAGGGTGCACCAGTTGTTTTCCCAGTGCAATGTCATGCTGCCGCCGTGCTGCTGGGCGGTGGTGCGGACGCTTTTCAGGTCCGACCCCTGCTGCGGCAGACCGTCCACATCCAGTGCGGGGGCAGTCTCTGTATAGTGCTCGAACCGCAGCATGGCAAAGCCGCCCTGACTGTACACCGCCACCTTGATGAGCCGCTTTTCGGGGTCCGGCTCGGCGCGGACGGCGGCAATGGCGTTGTCCAGCGCCACACCCACGATGGTGCACAGCTCCCGGATGGTGAGAAAGCCCAGCATCCTGCCGTCCGCTACGCTGGTGATGGTGATATTCTCCTGCTGGCATTCCATGGTCTTGGCGGTGAGCAGGGTATCCAGCACCGGGTTGCCGGTCTTGTTCTCGGCCTCGTACTGGCGGATGTTCTGCTCCATGGCGGCAATGGCGGCGTTCTGCTTGGTCTGATCCTGCTCCTCCCGGATGCGGGCAAGCTGGACTTTCAGTTCATGGTACCGCCGGTTGATGAGGTTGATGCCCTCTTTGCTGCGCTTGTACTGCTCGTACTGGCGGTGCAGCACCTCGTCCATGGCGGCAAGCTCGCCGTGCAAAGCGTTCTCCCGCAGCTGCTCGTGCTGCACGGTCAGGATCAGCACGCCGGAAAAATCCACCAGTGTGCGGATGGAAAAGATGCTCATATTGATCTCGCTGCCCGGCAAAAAGCCCAGATTGCTCACCGCAAAGGCGGTCAGCGCCAGCATGACCGCCGTCAGGGCGGCGCTGCCGCTGATCTGCAGATGCCCGGCAGGCTGGGGTCTGATGTGCAGCAGATAGCTCATCCCCCCGAACAGCGCCCCGTACACCAGCGCCAGCAGCAGCAAAGAAAGGAGCTCCCATGGGCTGCGGGTGGGCCAGAGGGCGCAGTGCAGCTGCCATTCCACGCTGGCGGCAAGCTCTGCCAGAATAAACGCCCGGGCGCAGTGATACCCGGCCTCCAGCAGGGTGATGCTCCATACACCCCATAAATATAAGTAAGAAAGCCCGATGGCCGTCACCATGCAGGGGATCCAGAACCCGCCGGGAACGTTGCCGGTCAGCCCCAGAAAGGCCGACAGCACCGCCGCCCACAGCAGGGTGACACTCACGGTAACTGCCTTGGAAAAGCGGGGCATCAGTGCCGGTGTGACCAGCAGTACCGACAGACACTCGGCAAGGGCGGTGTATAGCCGGGGGATATCCGGCAGCGCGGTCATGAGCCCTCACCTCCGATGTAATCGGTCAGGGCGGCAAGAAAGGCCTTGCGCTTGGGGCGGCTGACCTGCAGCTCGCAGGGGCCCACCTGTACGGTGCTCTGCCGCAGCTCCCGCACCTGTGCCAGATTGACAAGATAGCCGCTGTTGCACCGGGCAAAGGGGCAGTCTGCCAGCTTTTCCTCAAAGGCCTTGAGGGCGCCGGGGGCAGAAAAATCGCCCTCGTCGGTGTAAAAGTGCACCCGGTGCCCCTCGCTTTCCAAGTAATAGATGCTGGCGGTGTCCAGCCGCCGCAGCCCGCCCTCCACCGGCACAGTGAGGTAGCGCTTTGCCCGCTTTTCCAGCCGGGCAACGGCCTTGAGCAGCTGCTGCGAAAAGGCAAAGTAGGGCACCGGCTTCAGCACATAGTCCAGCGCTCCCACCGAGTAGCCCCGGATGGCGTACTGCGCCATATTGGTGATGAAGATCAGGATGACGTCTGCATCCATCTGCCGGATGCGCTCTGCCGTGGTCATGCCGTCCAGATGCTTCATCTCCACATCCAGAAAAATAATATCGTAGACCGCGCGGTAGTTGTCCAGAATATCCACCCCGTCCGCAAAGACCGTCACTTCAAACTCTGTCCCGTACTGCCGGGTATACCGCCGGACATACTCCTGCAATACCCCCTGCACCTCCGCGTCGTCCTCTACGATCGCCACCCGGATCATGACCGCACCTCCCTTACCACACCTTTGTGGAACTGTTACGGCTCTATTATAGCGCAGTCACGGCAGGTTTGCCAAGGGGCACTCCGCCACAAAGATCATCGTGCCGCATAAGCTCATCCCCCGGGAGAGCTGCTGCCCGCCGGAGGAGCAGCGCTAGGAAGTGCTTTTTCAGCAATACAGTGTCCGCTTCCGGGAGCTGCCGCGCAGTGCTTGCTATACTGCCCCCAGAGTAGACAGCGTAAAAAACGCTGCATCCTCCGGGGGTATTTTTATGCCCCAAAAGGCACAAAAGAATGCCCGCCCACCTGTGGAAAACCACGGTGGGCGGGCATGTGGGTTTGTTCCTTATTGACAAAAAGCAGCTATGGATAGAACAATTCATCAAACGCGCTTGAAAAAATGGCGCACCTGTTTTACTATATAAGTCAGGATGCTTTTTTCAGTTTCAGGCTGCGGCAGCGTTCTTTCTGCTTTTCGCTGCCCTTTGCCAGCTTTTTACGAGCTCTGTATCGGGCACACCGGATGGAGCTTTGTGGATTATCCGACTTAGCCAAAGTATAGATCGCGTCAAGCAGCTCTTCATCGCTGAGCTGCTCGGCACCATAGAGAAGCTCTGCCTCTTGATTCAACGCACGCACAAATTCTTTTGCGTCCTGCGTGCTGTTGTACACAGCCACCAACTCATCCAGCGTATTATCAAGAAAAAGACTCATAAGCTTTTCGATCGGGGTAAGTCCCTTCGTTTCCAACAAAGCTTCCAGCTGCTCGCAGCAGACGAAGTCTGTTTCCATTTCTAAAAGCAGTTCCAACGTCTGATCGTCAATTGCCGTCACGATCTTTTCACGTTCTGCATCACCGTCTTTACCGTCTTTCGTTTTGCGCGTTCCGTGCCGGCTAAGATCAATGATGTAATTTGCAAGACAACGACATAGGTACGCAGAATACTTCCCCCGGCAGTTCAAAAGGCCATTGATCTTGCCGTCCTTCTCCATACACGCGATGATGAAGCTTCCGGCCACATCGTCAGCCTCCAGCCCCGATGCCTTGAGCATGTCTTTGGACTTCTTCGTTTTGAGCGCAGCATCGCGCACAAAATTATAGATCGCTTCGATGGCCTCCTGATAATATTCCGTCTGGCGCAGCTGTTCCGCCGTGCGGATACCGTTTGCTGTGATCTTGTTAAAACAGTTGACGAGGGCGATCTCGGACAAAGGTTTTTCGTTATGATATGTAGCCATGGTGTTCCTCCTTAGCACTCAATGTGTGTTCGACCATGGCTATAGAATATTCTCTATTTCTGGCAAAAAGCGATTAAAACCATCGTTAATTCGACGTTAATTTCAGTGACGCCAAAAAATAATTTTATTTTTATGAGAAAATTAATTGAAATTTAACAATCAGCGGTGAAACAGTAATGAAAGGAGGGAGTCCGTCATGGCGGCTGAGATCATCCGCATCACCTTTAAAAACGGTGCCTACATTGATATGCAAAGCCGCAATGCTTACGATTGCGCTGGCCAACAGGCGACCAAACTGTCAGAAAAACCTTTGGAAGTCTTACGGTGCATTGCAGAACATACCATAACCGCTTCTGACGGAACCCTGACCAGCGATATCTCGACCGCAGAAATTTTTAAACTCTGCTGGACGAAGGACGTGCAGCCGCAGAATCTCCGTACTCAAGTCTCACAAATCCGAAAATGCCTTTCGATGATTTATCCCGAAAAAGCTTCCACGGATATCCTTCAGCAGTATGAAAAAAAGATCTTTCTTTGTCATTGCGATGTCGTGAGGAAGTCTGCTCTTTTGATCGATGTAACATTGGAAGAGCTCTATGCACGGGCCACCGATGACTTCCGCTTTGTCACAGCTGGGGATGACTCCATTTTTCCTCAGGACGAAACCGGCACCGAACAGCTTACCAAGCGGGTGCTGTTCTTCACAGGCGACTGTTTCCTGGGGATGGAGCGTAAAACAGCTGTTCCAGACAAGCTCCTTGTAGATCTTTTTTGCAGCAACACAGCCGATGACCGGGTTTCGGAACGCATTCTCTCCAAGTGTCTGAGCCAGGAAGAAAGGGATCAGGAAGAGCTTGACTACAAACGGATGTGTGTGGTTTGGGATGAACTGGCGGGATCCGATAAACAGGTGAGATCCGATAAACAGGCGGAGTTCGATAAACTGGTGGGATCTATTGGGAAGAACCTGATCAATTCTTCCCGCGCGACCTCTTACGCAAACGATTATAATAAGATCCCGCACAGCATGACAGAAATAAAGCTGAACGAATATCCGCAGGTACTGATCGATGCACGATACCAAAATATACTGAACCGGCTTGCACCCTATGTAGCCGAAAAATGCGGCGAGAAATTGCGCAGTCTGGAATGTGATACCGATCTCATCCATGCGGCACAGAACGGCGACAAGAAGGAAAAGGACGGCGGCAGAAAGGTCGTTTATGCCTATATTGCGGCAATGGTTCTGCTCTTTTTTGACCGAGCAATCCCGGAGCATTCCAGTAAGTTCTCACAGAAAAAGAAGCGCTACCAAAAAGCGCTGGATCGCTGTATTCAGAAAATGCTCCCGTCTGAAACGCCCCCCTCGAAACAGGTAGCCGAGAAGCTCAAAGAAATTCTCAGCGGAAAGTCCGAAAAGGAGATTGAGGAGATTCTCACGGACCTGTTTGGTTCTCTCGACGATGAATATGTAAAAGCGATAAGAGACCATCTAAACCGCAAGAATATTTCGATCGAAAATACCGATCAGCTCATCGATCCTCCCCCCAAGCTGACCTTATAATAAGGAGTTTTTATGCTGAATCTCGATAATCCTAATTTTGAAAAGCCGTCTGCGAT